>Ga0137326_1000782_pt1 | contig 10549 bp, 9 predicted proteins | sample EasRivERMZT500_2_FD_102292 | JGI IMG/M metagenome (GOLD analysis project Ga0137326, IMG submission 102292) | Soil microbial communities from meander-bound floodplain in the East River, Colorado, USA - East River MetaG ERMZT500_2 | ecosystem: Environmental > Terrestrial > Soil > Floodplain ... | reverse complement strand
CGATCCCGACCTCATCGGACGTCTCCCCGAAGAGCTGAAGAGGAACCTGCAGGATGCGCTCGCGACCCAGCACGATAAGCTCTGGCGACTGGGCTACAACCTGAACCTCACGTCCCGCACGCAGCTGTCGCTCAACGCGACACGCGTGGACAAGGCCGGATCGTCGGTCGCGTGGGAGGGTTTTGCGTCCCTGACCGTTGCCCTCGGCTGGCGCACCATTGCCAGCGCGCTGACGACGGTCGATGCGGACGGAGAGGCGTTGACCTCCCTCAACCTCCAGCGATCGCTGCCGCTCGGCCCCGGCTTCGGTTTCCGCCTCGATGCCGATGCCAATGACCCGTACCGGTCCACGGGAATCTTCGAGGTGCAAAGCCGGCGCGGCATCCTCGGCGTGCGCGCCGACGCGTCGAAAGACGCCCAGACGGTCGGCACGCTCAACCTCGCCGGCAGCCTCGTCGCCATCGGCGGCGAAGTGCTGCTGTCGCGGCCGGTGGACGACGGATTTGCGCTCGTGAAGGTGCCGCAGTCACGGGGCGTGCGCGTGCTCGCGAACAATCAGCCCGTTGGACGGACGGGAAGACGAGGAACCCTGTTCGTCCCCGACTTGCGTTCGTACCTGTCGAATCCGATCGGCATCGTGCAGGACGACCTGCCGGTTGAAGTGAAGCTGGGTGCGGTCTCGCAGGACATCGCGGTCCCCTATCGCGGCGGCGCCGTCGTGGTCTTCGAAGCCAGCGTCATCCGCGCGCTGACGGGCCGCCTCGACGTCGCCGGCACGGCGCCGGAATACGGCACCCTGACCGTGACCGTCGGCGCCACCGCGTTCAGCTCGCCGCTGAACGCACGTGGCGAGTTCTATTTTGAAGACCTGCCGCCCGGCGATCATCCGGGCGTGGCCACCTGGAGCGGCCGGTCGTGCCGGGCGACGATCCGCATGCCGGACAAGGCGCCGCCGATGACGGATGCCGGCGTGGTGACGTGCGTGGAGAAGCGGCCGTGACGCCGGCTCGATCGCTGTTGATCGCGGTGGTGGCGGTGGTGCTGCTGATCGACGCCCGTCCCACGGCCGTTGACGAACAGTTTCCGCGCGGCCTGATGTCCTCGGCGCCAAGAACACCCGGAGGAATGGTCTGCACGATCGAGACACGGCCGCTGAGTTTTGCCCCCTACGATCCGCTCGCTGACATGGAGGTCGACGCGGTCGCCCAGATTATTTATACCTGCGATACCGGTAACGAGGGCGGCGGTGGCGGTGGTCGCGGCCGCGGTGGCGGCGGTGGCGGTGGCGGCGGATCGCAGGGCATCCGCATCGAAATCGATCAGGGCGCCAACAACTCGTTCGACCCGCGCGCCATGGTCGGGTCGGGGTTCGAGAGACTGGAATACAACATCTATCTCGATGCGACGCACCGGACAATCTGGGGTACCGGCGTGGGCAGCACGCAGGTCTATATCGATACTCACCCACCGAACAGAACGCCGGTGATCGTGCCGGCGTTCGGGCGCATCTTCGCCAGGCAGGATGCGATCGCAGGGATCTACGCCGACAGCGTCCGGGTCGGCATCGTGTTCTAGAAATCGATGATCAGGACCGCGTCGCGGACTTCGCTGCGGCGAGGCGCGACCGGACGCTGCACGCGCGGCGTCGCGCCGCCTCTCGTGCAGCTCACAGACACGGGCATCGTGGTGAAGGTCGAGGCCTCCGCCGATCTTGGAACGTCCACGTGGCAGGTCGAGACGACGGTCGCCGTGACGATCAGGGGCGCGGATGCGGACTGCGCCTGCGCCAGGGCGGGCGCTGCAGCGAGGATTGCGGCGACCAGCAGGGGGCGGACCATTGCCGTCCATTCTATGTCGGGGCCGGTAGCGCTGGCATCAGAGCGGTGAAAACCGACGCTCGCGCGCGAACACGATGGCTTGCGCGCGGGACCAGACGCCCAGTTTGTCGAACACATTGGACGCGTGGTTCCGGACGGTCTTTTCGCTGATGGTCAGCCGCTCCGCGATCTCGGCGTTGCTCAAACCGTCGGCAATGAGCGCCAGGATCTGGCGCTCGCGCGTGGAGAGCCCCGCGAACGCAGGATCTTCTCCGGCGGCGCGCTTCACCTGCGTGAACTCGAGCACCGCGTCGCAGAACCGGCGCCACGCGGGCTCATGCTCGAGCAGGATGTGATTACGAGAGTCGAGCTCGACGAACTCGGCGCCCCGGATGCCGGCCGCGAGCAGCCGCCCTTCCTCGATCGGCTGCACTTCATCGCCGCGCGCGTGCAGGACTAACGTCGGCGTCGTCACAGCCGCCAGCGTGTCCCGGATATCCACCTTCGAGCGGGACTCGATGATGTTCGCCGCCACCTCTCCTGTCGTCGTCTTTCGGCACAAGTCATTGAACCACTGGAGCTGTTCCGCCGAACCGCCGGGAATGAAGCGCGACGTGAAGAGCTGCCTGAACGTCGGGTTGTCGCTGCCCCATCCGGCCCGCGCGAGATCGACGATGGCCTGATACGGACGGCTCTGCGCCATCTCGCGATGCGCGTAGCCGCGCGCATAGCCGCCGTAGAGAACGAGCTTCGAGACGCGCTCAGGATGCCGCACGGCGTACTGGACACACGTCGCCGCGCCCTGCGAGATGCCCAGCAGCGTCACGGGCTCGGCGGGCTGCGCGGCGTCGATCACGGCCTCCAGGTCCGCCGACCAGCGATCGAGCGACAGATCGCTCACCTTCCACTCGCTCATGCCGCAGCCGCGCTCGTCGTAGCGGATGAAGCGGAAGTGCTCGGAGAGGAACTGCATCCAGTGCTGCCAGACAGGGCTGTGCCACTCGTCCTCGAGATGCGTGAGCCAGTTGGCGGCCTTGGCGAGGGGCGGACCCGAGCCGGCGTCCGCCCACGCGATCTGCAGGCCATCCGATGCGGTGACGTAATGGATGCGCTGCCGCACGTTCGACTCTTTGTTGTGACCAGGACGTTCGTCCCGGCTGCCCACCCGCCATCTTAGCCAAATCGGGACAGTCGTCCCATTGCGACGTGAGGTCAGGCCGCGCATGCTGGACGGGTTCACGCGCGTGTTGCGGGAGGTCGTTATGGACAAGGTTACTCGTCGGACGTTCCTTCAGGTTGCCGGATCGGGCGCTATCGTCGCGGGTGTACACGCCGGCCTGGGCTCGACGGCACTGGACGCTCAATCCAAGGCCACGTCACCCGACTGGTCGTTCGATGCCACGATTATCGAGGCCTGCAGCTGCGGCATGTTCTGCCCGTGCTACTTCGGGACGGTTCCAAGCGCGCACGGCCACGGCGAGATGGCGGAGCACTTCTGCCGCTTCAACATGGCGTACCGCGTCAACAACGGCCGCTTCGCTGCCGTCAGCCTGAATGGCGCCAGGTTCTGGATCGCCGGCGATTTGGGCGCGGACTTCTCGAAGGGCGCCAACTGGGCCGAAATCACGTTCGATCCCTCGGTCACGAAGGAACAGCGCACCGCGATCACGACCATCGTTCCCAACGTGTATCCCGTGACGTGGCAGTCGTTCACGATGGGCAAGGACGCCGCGATCGCCTGGACTGCGGCGAAGGACCGGGCCGAGGCCCTCCTCGACGGCGGGAAAGCCGGTCAGATCGTGCTGCGACGGAACCCGGGCATGACAGCTGAACCGGTCGTGATCACGAACCTCAGGTACTTCGGGGCGCCCAGAAACACCGGCTTCGTCCTGATGCCGAACGAGATCGAAGCGTATCGGATCGGCCCGAAGGCGTTCGAGTACAGAGGCACCAACGGGTTCATGATCACGTACGACATCAATTCGAGGGACGTGAAGCAGACCTGACAGCGTCCCGCGCTTGCGCGGCCGCCGTGGACTATCATCCGTCGCAATGACGCGGGTCATCCTGCTCGCGGTCCTCGTGCTGGTCCCGGCGGCACTGCAACCCGCATGGCCCGCCGGGATTGAGGGGCAGCGCAAGGCCGACCTCGGCAACGGGTTCTATCTCAACCCGATCTTTGCCGGCGACCATCCGGACCCGTCGATCCTCAAGGACGGCGCCGACTACTACATGACGTTCTCGACGTTCGACGCGTACCCCGGACTGGTCGTCTGGCACTCGCGCGACCTCGTGAACTGGCAGCCGGTCGGGCCCGCGCTGTTCAAGAACGTCGGATCGGTGTGGGCGCCGGACCTGGTCAAGCATCAGGGCCGGTATTACATCTACTTTCCCGGCGTCGGTCCGTACCGATCGAACTACGTCGTGTGGGCGGACTCGATTCGCGGGCCGTGGAGCGAGCCGATCGATCTCAAGATCGGGCGCATCGATCCCGGACACGCGGTCGGGACGGACGGACGCCGCTATCTCTTCATGAGCAACGGCGAGATCGTCCCGCTCGCCGCCGACGGCCTGTCCGCCACGGCGCCGATGCGGCGCATCTACGAAGGCTGGCGGTACCCGGACGACTGGGTGGTCGAGAGCTTCTCGCAGGAAGGGCCGAAGATCGTCAAGCGCGGCGAGTACTACTACATGGTGCTGGCCGAAGGCGGGACGGCCGGGCCGCCGACGGGGCACATGATCATCGCGGCCCGTTCGAAAACGATCGACGGTCCGTGGGAAAACGCGCCGCACAATCCGATCCTCCGCACCACATCGCCGGCCGATCGGTGGTGGTCGAAGGGACACGGATCGCTCGTCGAGGGTCCGGGCGGGCAATGGTTCATGATCTACCACGCGTACGAGAACGGCTTTTACACGCTCGGCCGGCAGACGTTGCTCGAACCCATCGAATGGACCGCTGACGGATGGTTCCGCATGGCCGGCGCCGACGCCGCGAAGCCGATTCGCATGCCGGGCCCCTCGTCGGGATCGCACGGCCTGGCGCTCTCCGACAACTTCTCGACCAACAAGATGGGCATCCAGTGGGGGTTCTACGCTGGCACCGACGTCGATCGCGCGCGGTTCCGCTACGACTCAGGGCGGCTCGTGCTCAAGGCCAGGGGACAGTCACCGGCCGACAGCTCGCCGCTCTCGTTCGTCACGGGCGATCACGCGTACGAAGTCGAGGTCACGATCGACGCCGACCCCGACGCCACCGCCGGGCTGCTCTTCTACAGCCGGCGCCTCTATGCGGGCCTTGGCGTCTCGCCCGAACGATTCATCCTGCATCGCTACGGCACCGAACGATCGGTGGAGCGCCCCGCCTCGTCGCGGGGGCCGATCCGTCTTCGACTCCGCAACGACCGGCACATCGTCACGATTCACTACAGCGCGGATGGCAAGACGTGGTCGAAGTTCGGGACAGGCATGGAGGTCTCGGGGTACCACCACAACGTGGCCGGCGAATTCCTGAGCCTGAGGCCCGCCATCTACGCTGCAGGCTCCGGCGAAGTGCGATTCAGCGACTTTCGTTACAAGGCGCTGCGCTGACCCCCTCCTGAAACAACCACCGGGACGGCCTGTCCAAGAACCAACAGGAGTCGTCCCATGCCGAATCACCGATTGCTTTTGGTGTCCATCGCCGCCGGCGCGCTGCTCTCAACGTCCACGGCACTCCGCGGTCAGGAGCTATCCTCAGCCGAAAAGACGCTCTCGGCCGAGCTCCAACGCTGCCCGGCCCAGAAAGCCGAGCGGTGTCATGCGGCCGCGCTGCAGCAGTTCGAGACGAGCCTGCGCCGTGAGTCCGCGACGCCGGGCGCTGCATATTGGGGAAAGGTCCTCACGGTACTCAAGCGGCATTCCCCGCAGCTCGACGCCGAGATCCGTGCGGCCGAGAAGAGCGCGCCGTCTGGCGCCACGGGTAGCGCCGCGAGCTCCGCGAGCAAGCTCGACGCCTGTATTCGCGCCGGGGGAACTCGGGCGGAATGCATGTACTGGATTGTGGTTCTCGGCGGGGGCCGTTGAGCAGAAGCGCGCCTCTTCACTTCCCGAGCAGCTTGCCGTCCACGAACAGCGTGTTGACGATGGACCCGCCGCGGTCGTAGTAACCCTGCGAGGTCATGAACGCCGGGATGTCCTCGATCACGGTCTTTGTTCCCGACACGAGCGTTTCCACGCAAATGACCTTGGGCCTGAATCGCTTGAAGTCGATCGACTTCAGGATCGCCAGGTGCCAGCCCTCCGCGTCGATGGAGAGAAACGCCGGCGCGCCCTTGAAGTGCTCGCTCATGACTTCATTGATGTCGAGAAGCGGCATCTTGATCACCTTCTCGATCTTGATTTTGCCGTTGGTGATCCTGGTCTGATGCTCGGCTTCTTCCCTTGAAAACGTATTCCAGGAGGGCTCGGTCATGAGGTAATAGTCGGCCTCGCCGACCGCGGTCACCCCGATTCCTGCCGTCAGCGTCGTATCCCGGGGTCGAACCGCCCGCAGCTTCTCGCACATCGTCACGTTCGGCTCGACGAGCACTCCGCGGAAGCCCTTCAGGTAGAAGAAGTACGTATTGTTGATGCGGATCGGATCGTAGGCGCCGATGTCGAGGTACGAGACGTCGCCGATGCCCAGGTAGCCAAACGCGAAATGGGCGGCCAGATCCTCACCCGCCTGCGCGAACGACGTAAACGGAAAATCGGGATCGACCGGCTCGGGGGCTCGTGGCGGCAGATACCGAGCGCCCACCAGGCCCAGCGGCACCCCGGCCGCAAGGCCGCCGAGGCCGGACAGGAATGCAGATCGGCTGATTCTCGCCATGGGCCGAGATTATCTGCCAAATGCGATCGCGCTCGCAGGGCTGAAGCCCTGCGACTACTGCAGCACGCTGGCCGCGATCGCGACCACGCGATCACGTCCGGCCTGTTTCCCCTCGTAGAGCCGCGCATCAGCCACCCGCATCATGTCCTCGGCGGTGACGATGCCGGGATCGGCCGGGTAGGTGGCCACGCCGATGGTGGTCGTCACGCGCGTCCACGGATGCGGCGGCGCCTGCTGCTCGCAGAGTGCCTGCAGCTCGGCGCGGAACCGCTCGGCAAACGCCTGCGCCTCACCCGCATCGGCCCGGAGGATGACGACGAACTCGTCGCCGCCGTAGCGGCAAGGGATGTCGGCGCTTCGGGTGAGCGAACCGAGCACCTGCGCGATGAGGCGCAGCACGCGATCGCCCTCGAGATGGGAGAAACGGTCGTTGATGGCCTTGAAATTGTCCGTATCGATGACGAGCAGGCTCAACGGCTCGCGGTAGCGCTGCGCGTGCGCCAGCGCCTGCGGCAGCGTCTCGTCGAAGTAGCCGCGATTGAAGAGGCCCGTCAGCGAATCGCGCACCATCCGCGCCTGCACCTGCTCGTACTTCTGACGGTACGTCAGCATCTGGAATGTGTCCGAGACGATGCCGGTGCCGATGACGGCCGTCGGCGGATCGACGTACCGCAGGTAGCCGTTGTAGATCGCCGTGTAGACCAGCGCCGCGACGGCCTTCCCGATCCCACCGGCCAGAAGCAGCATCTCCAGGTTGGGCCGGCGCCAGTGCACGAGGATCATGAACACCGTGTTGTCGAACGTGACGATGACGAACAGCGAGACGTAGAAGCGCAGGAAAAGAGAGGACACGAACCGGCTGACATACTCGTAGAGCACGATGATCCCGATGACGTCGAGGAACAGCAGCGTCGTGCCGATCGTCGCGATGCGCGCGCTCGCCCAGAAGTCGTCGCGGCCGAGCCCGCCCGCATCCGTGCTGCCAGGCAGGCCGAGCTGAAAGTAGAGGACGAGGCTGATGAGCGCGACGGCGGCGTTGGCGAGGACCAGGCCGTACACCAGCTTGCGCGCTTCAATCGCGTCCTCCTTGACGTAGACCAGGAGCACGGTCACGAGCGTCGCGGTAAACAGAATCATCGACCCCGGATAGACCGGGACGCCGGGCAGCACCTCGACCGACAGGCTGAGTGCGGCCTCGAGGAACTGAAAGCCGCCGAGGACAATGTACAGCGGCGTGAGACCGAGGACGGTCCGGGCACGGAACAGACTGAGCAGGATGGCGGCCATGAGCACCGCCTCCAGTCCGAGCATCACTAATTGCGGTACGTGCATGCCGAGCCTTGCCCGGCCAGCGTATCACCGGAGACAGTAGCCGGCGGCTCGTACGCTATTCGGACCTGAGCGTCACAATCGGATCGACGCTGGCCGCGCGCCGGGCTGGAATCACGCTGGCGGCGATCGCCGCCACGACCAGCGCCGCGATCGCGGTGATGAATGCGCGCGGGTCGTTGACGTCCATCCGAAACAAAAACGTCTTGGCCGCGGCACTGAGATACCACGCCGCGACCCCGCCGATGGCCAGGCCCGCAAGCACCAGCACCGACGCCGATCGCAGCACCATCGTCACGACCGAGCCGCGGGTCGCGCCAAGTGCCATCCGCACGCCGATCTCGCGTTCTCGCTGCGACACGACGTAGGCCATCACGCCGTAGATGCCCACCGCGGAGATGACGAGGCCCAGCAGGCCGAACAGTCCGAGCATCATCATGTTGAATCGCCGCTGAGCGATCTGGCGCCCGATGATGTCCTCCATCGTGCGAACCGAGCGCAGCGGCACGTCAGGCAGCACGGCCAGGACCGAGGCCCGGACCCCGGGAATCGCCAGGTTCGGGTCGCCCGACGTCCGGACGATGACGTCCCCCGAGAAGATCGGCGACTGCGCCACTGGCAGGTAAGCCTCCGCGACCGGCGCCGCCTCGAGACTGTGCTGGTACACGTCGCCGACGATGCCGACGACCGTCCGGTCGCCGTTCAGGCCGACCGTCCTGCCGATCGGATCCTCTCCTGGAAAATACTGCTTCGCCGCCGACTCGTTGATGATCACGACCTTCGGCGTGCTCTCCCGGTCGGTCGCCTCGAAGAGCCGGCCGCGAATGAGCGGGACGCCGAGTGCCCGGTGAAACTCCGGCGTGACGCGGACGTTCTTGATGCTCTTGCCCGCCGTGAGGTCCGCACGCCCGGGGACCGTGAAACTCGACATCGAGGTGCTGCCGCCCATGGGCATGCCGCCGCTCACGACCGACGCCGCCGTGACTCCGGGCACGCGGCTGAGCCGATCGACGAGCTCCAGGAACTGCGGGGAGAGCGAGGGCGGCTGGGCGCCGCCGCTGAAATCCACACGCGGCTGCACGCTGGCCGTGAGCACATGGTCCGGCTTGAACCCGGGATCGATGCGCATCAGCACGCGGAAGCTGCCCATGAAGAGCGCCGCGCCGACGAGCAGCACGACCGCCAGCGCGACTTCAATCACCACGAGCGCGCTGCGAAGGCGCCGCCTGGAGTGTCCGGCGCTCGCGCCGCGGGCACCCTCCTTCAAGGCTTGCGTGAGGTCAGGCCGCGAGAGCTGTACCGCCGGGACGATGCCGAACAGCAGGCCCGTGCCGAGCGACAACGCCGCGGCCGCCAGCAACACGCGCAGGTCGAGTGTGATCGAGCTGATCCGCGGCACGCCGTCTGGAATCGCGCGCTGGATCACGCCGACGCCCCACCAGGCCACGAGGATCGCGAGCACGGTGCCGACCGCAGCGAGGACCAGACTCTCGACCATGAGCTGGCGCAGCAGGTGCCAGCGGCCGGCGCCCATGGCCGCGCGGATGCCGACTTCGCGCTCCCGCGAGGTCGCGCGCGCCAGCAACAGGTTGGCCACGTTCGCGCACGCGATCACCAGCACGATGCCGACCGCACCGAGCAGCATCCACATCCACTGGGCCGTCCGCGCGCCCACGACGTGGTCGTGCAGCGGGCGGATGGCGAACAACGTGTCCTTGTTGTGCGGGTAGTCCGGGTACTGGCTGGTGAGCGAGCCCGTGATCTGGTCGAGGTTGGCCTGTGCCTGCGAGAACGCGATGCCGGGCTTCAGTCGCGCGATGCTCTGCAGATAGATGCTGTAGCTCTGCTTGTTCCGGACGCGCTCCTCGGGTGAGGGGACGTACGGGATCCACATCTCCGTCGGGCGCGGGATGCTCACCGGATACTGAAAGTCAGGCCCCATCACGCCGACGACCTCGAAGGCGCCCGCGTCGAGCGGGATCCGCCGGCCCACGATGCCCGGGTCGGCGCCAAAGCGCCGGCGCCACAGGCCGTCGCTGATCACCGCCACGCGATGCTGGCCGTCCACTTCGTGCTCCGTCGTGAAGGCCCGGCCGATCACGGGCTGCTCGCGAAGCACGGCGAAGAACCCGGCGCTCACCCGCTGCGTGCGGATTTCCTCCGGCTCGCCTCCGGGCTCGCGCAACGTGGCCGCACCGCCTGCCACGGCCGCGATCGCCTCGAACACCTGCTGCTGCGCCGCGATGTCGAGGTAATTCTGCGGAGCCAGCGACCCGATGGATTGCGGATCGGCCGCCGGGTTGACCGGCGCGCCCGGCTTTGGCACCCGACGCTGCCCCATCGCGACGAGCCGATCGTGCTCGTCAAACGGCAGCCCGCGGATGACCACGGCGTCGACCACCGAGAAGATGGCGGTGGTGGCGCCGATGCCGAGCGTCAGCACGCCCAGCGCGACGGCCGTGAAGGTCTTGGATGAACGCAGTGCGCGAAACGCGGCCTTCAGGTCGTCTCTCATGTGCCTATGACGTCGAAAGCATAGACCAGGGTCTGG
>Ga0137326_1000759_pt1 | contig 10725 bp, 9 predicted proteins | sample EasRivERMZT500_2_FD_102292 | JGI IMG/M metagenome (GOLD analysis project Ga0137326, IMG submission 102292) | Soil microbial communities from meander-bound floodplain in the East River, Colorado, USA - East River MetaG ERMZT500_2 | ecosystem: Environmental > Terrestrial > Soil > Floodplain ... | reverse complement strand
GCCTGCAGGACTGGGCCGCCGCGAACTTTGGACCCGACGATCCGGAGCGCCGCGAGAAGTACGCCCTCGGCGACGTCAACACGAGCATCATCAAGACGGCGCGCGGCCGGACCGTCATGGTGCAGCACTGCACCAACCTCCCGCGGCCCTATAGCCGCATCCACTTGGTTCAGGGCACCAAGGGCCTGTTTCAGGGGTATCCGAACCGCGTCTACATCGAAGGCCGCGGCCGCAACGATCAGTGGGTGCAGGCCAACGACCTGCTCGCGGAGTTCGAGCATCCGTTGTGGAAGGAAATCGCGGAGCAGGCGCAGGGCGCCGGCCACGGCGGCATGGATTACATCGAGGATTACCGGCTCATCAAGTGCCTGCGCGAGGGCCTGCCGACCGACATGAACGTCTACGACGCGGCCGCGCTCTCGGCCGTCGTCGACGCCAGCTGCCAGTCCGTCGCGAAGCGCGCGCGGCCGGTGGACATCCCGGACTTCACCCGCGGCCAGTGGAAGACGATTCCTCCGCTGGACATCGTTCACATGTGAGCGGGCGATCGCGCGCGATTCTGGAGCGCCTCGAACAGGCGGGCCTGGCGCCCGCTGACATCGACTCCCGTGCGGCGCTCGTCGAGCGCGCGTGCGCGGCGTTCGAGCAGGGCACCGGCCGGCGGCCGGCGTGGGGCTGGGTCGTACCCGGCCGCATCGAAGTCTTCGGCAAGCACACCGACTATGCGGGCGGCCGGTCGCTGGTGGCGGCGGTGCCGCGCGGCTTCGCCGTCGTCGCCGGTCCGCGCGACGACGGGCGGGTGACGGCGCACGACGCCCGCTGGGAGGCGCGCATGGACGTGCACCCGCCGCAGGACGCGCGCACGTTCACGGGCTGGGCCAACTACGTTGCGGTGGTCGCGCGGCGTCTCGCCCGGAACTTTCCCGACGCCGCCATCGGCACCGACATCGCCTTTGCCAGCGATCTGCCGCGCGCGGCGGGGTTGAGCAGCTCGTCGGCGCTCGTCGTCGCCGTGGCGACGGCGCTGGCGCGCCGGGCCGGGTTGCCCGATCGGGCGGATTGGCGCGCGGCCCTGCCGGACACGCTCGCAGTCGCAGGGTATCTGGGCGCCGTGGAGAACGGCCTGGCCTACGGGCCGTTTGACGTGACCAGCGGCGTCGGCACCCACGGCGGCAGCGAGGACCACACCGCCATCCTGGCGTCGCGCCCGAACCGCGTGAGCGCGTTTTCGTACGTTCCGGTGCGTCCGGCCGGCGATTGCGCGCTGCCGGATGGGTGGCGCTTTGTCGTGATGTCCAGCGGCATCGAAGCGGACAAGGCGGGCAGCGCGAAGATCCGCTACAACCGCGCGTCGCTCGCGACGCAGGCCCTGCTGGCGCTGTGGCGGCGTGAAACCGGGCGGGCCAGCACCCTGGCGGCGGCCCTGGCAGAACCAGGGGCGGCGTCGCAGCTCGCGTTTCTCGCCGCGCACGGCGCCGAGGGTGGGTTCGAGCCGGCCGACCTGACGCGGCGGCTCGCGCACTTCATCGCGGAAGACGCCCGGATTCCCCTCGCACTGGACGCCATCAGCCGCGTGGATCGGATCTGGCTCGGTGAGCTGGCCGCCGAGTCCCAGCATGACGCGGAGGTGCTGCTGGGCAATCAGATTCCACAGACAGAAACGCTCGCCAGCCTGGCGCGCGCGCAGGGCGCGTTCGCCGCATCCAGCTTCGGCGCCGGGTTTGGCGGCAGCGTGTGGGCCCTCGCCGACGCGGAAGACGTCGTCGCGTTCACCGACCGCTGGCGCGACGCGTACCTCACGGCCACGCCGGGCATCGCCGAAGTGCCGTGGTTCGTGGCCAGGCCTGCACCCGCGGTGACCGAGCTGCCCCTCAGCGAATTGTGACGGTGCCCTGCAGATTGGTGACGCTGGGCAGGTCGTGATCGTGAAACCCGCACGTCCGCACGGTGACGAGGTTCCCCGTCTCGCGAGTCTGTCCGGGCAGCAGGAAGCCGACCTGATCGAATTCAGGGCAATCGTCGTGGCTCGGATGGGGATCGGATGCCATGTTGCGTGGGCCGCTGGCGCTGTTGGTGAAGCGCACGCGCTGGCCGAGTGTGACGATGATGTTCTTCGGCGAGACACCGGCGTCGGTAATCGTGATGAGGTTCGTCTCCACCGGCGGTGACGGGGAGGCCTTGTCGCCGCAGGAGGCCAGCCCCAGGAACAAGATGCACGGAATGATGCGCCGAAGGCCGTGTCGTATCGACATGCTGCGTTGATCCTATACGTGGAGGGCGGGACTACGACTCGCCGGGATCATCGAGGCGATGCTTCGCGAGGTAGTAGCTGATGGCCCGCTGAGAGATGCCCATCGCCTCGGCGGCGTCCTTCCGCACGCCGCCGGCCGCCGTGAGCGCCCGGCGAACCGTTTCCCGCTCGGCCCACTCGAGATTCCGTTTCAGATTCGAGTAGGGGAGGCCTCCCGGCGCCGGCGCCAGCGCGCCCTGCGGCGTCACGTCGGCCACGTCGAGCACCGGCCGCGGGGCGAGGACGACGGCGCGCTCGAGGGTGTTCTCGAGCTCCCGCACATTGCCCGGCCACTCGGCTTGCGTGAGGAGATTCATTGCCTCGGGCGTCACCGCCTCGATGCGCTTGCCGGTGCGGCCGGCATGGCGCCGGATGAAGTGCTGCACGAGCTCGGGGATGTCTTCGCGCCGGTCGCGCAGCGGCGGCATCGCGATCGGAATGACGTTCAGCCGGTAGTACAGGTCCTCGAGGAATTTGTCCTGACCGACGAGCTGCGGCAGGTCGCGGTTGGTCGCGGCAATCACGCGGACGTCCACCGACACGGTGCGCTCCGAACCGAGCGGCTCGAACTCGCGCTCCTGCAGCACGCGCAGCAGCTTGGCCTGCGCCGCCAGCGAGATGACGCCCACTTCGTCGAGGACGATGGTGCCGCCGTCGGCGAGTGCGAAACGGCCCTTCTTCGCCGTGACGGCGCCGGTGAAGGCGCCCCGCACGTGGCCGAAGAGCTCGGATTCGATCAGGGTCTCCGGGAGCGCCGCGCAGTTCACGCGGACGAGCGGCGCGTCCCGCTGGGCGCTCCAATGGTGAATGGCGCGCGCCAGCAGCTCCTTGCCCGTGCCCGTCTCGCCGCGGATGAGCACCGTGCTGCGCGACTGTGAAACGGTCCGGCCGGTCCGCACCACCTCTTCGATGGCCCGGCTGTGGCCGACGATGCCGTAGTGGTCGAAGCGCTCGTCGCGTTCGTCGATGAGATACGCGTGATGGGTCTTGAGCCGGTTGTGCGCGACGGCCCGCTCGACGACCACGAGCAGCTCGTCGATGTCGAAGGGCTTCTGCAGGTAGTCCACGGCGCCGAGCTTCATGGCCTCGATCGCGCTCGATACCGTCGCGTGCGCCGTCATCATCACAATTGGCGGCCGCTCGCCGTCGGCCCCGGCCATCTCGCGGATGAGGTCGAGGCCGCTCATCTCGGGCATCAGGTTGTCCACGACGACGAGATCGAACGGGCGATCGCTCGTGAGCGACAGCGCCTCGCGGGCGCTGACCGTGGACGCCACGGAATAGCCTTCGTCGCGCAACGCCGCCGCCAGCGACTGCAGGATTTTCGGCTCGTCGTCCACGAGCAGGATGGATCCGCGCGTCATGGCTGCACCGGTCTGGCCGGCCTGGCGCCGGGCAGGTCGATGCGCACCGTGGTCCCTTCGCCCGGCTGGCTGGTCACGGCAATCGTCCCGTCCAGTCCTTCGACGACGTTGCGAGCGATCGCCAGGCCGAGGCCCGAGCCCGTGCGGCGCGTCGTGTAGAAGGGCTCGAACACCCTCGGCAGGTCGTCCGCGGCGATGCCAGACCCGCGGTCGATCGCCTCGATCCGCCATCCGCGATCGGCGAGTCGCGACACGCGGAGCCGGATCAGGGGGCCCGGCGGCCGCTGCTCGAGCGCCCGCACCGCCTGCTGGGCGTTGCTGAGCAGGTTGACGAGCACTGAGCGCAGGCGCTCCGCATCCGTGACCAGCGGCGCGGGTGTCGCGTCCAGCTCGAGGGCGACCGGCGTGTTGCCCGGCCCGCTGGACGCGGCCCTGGCGGCGTCCGCGCAAATCGCGGTCAGGTCTGCCTCGGCGAGCTCGAAGCGAATCGGCTTCGCGAAGTCCAGCACGTCGGTCACGACGCGGTTCAGCCGCGACACCTCCTCGTCGATGCTCGTCGCGACGGCCGTAACATCGGGTGAGGCATGCCGCTGCAGCGGCCGCAGCGCGCTCTTGATGATCATCAGGGGATTGCGCACCTCGTGGGCGACGACGGTCGAGAGGCGGCCGAGGGACGAGAGCCGCTCGCGCTGCGCCGCTTCGCGTTGGAATCGCGCCAGCGCGCCCGTGAGCTGGCTGAAGTTGGCGGCCAGCAGGCGCGCGTCCTCGTCGTCCCACCGGCCGGTCGCCGGCGCCGGTCGAGTCAGGTCGCCGGTGGCGGCAATCTCGCGCATGGCGGCGGTCAGCGCCCGGAGCGGCCGGGTCACCGTGCGGGCGATGAGGTAGCCGACGAGTGTTGCCGCCAGGACCGCAGCCAGACCGGTCATGGCGATCTGCCACCGGAGAGGCGGAAGGAAGGTCAGATGCTCGGTGCGCGACCGCAAGACGATCGCGACCGGATCGGCGTGCGCGGCGCCGGTGCCGAGCGGCTGCACGCGGCCGACGTACTCCTCGCCGGCCAGCATGCGTGTGAACACGCCGGATTCGCTGGGGGTCGGCCCCAGCGCAGTAGTGCGTTCGGCGTCGAGACTCGACGCCAGGACGCGCGATCCATGCGCGAATGCCACCTCGCTCCGGGTCATCGTCTTGAGTCGAAGCGCGGCGCTGCGGTCCAGGCCGTGGCCGACGAGGAGCGTGCCGAAGGACGACGGCCCGCTTTTCAGCGGGATGGCGACAGCGTGCAGGACACCGTCCGCGTAGGGCCAGAAGGCGGCGCCGTCCTCGGCCGCCCGGCACGCGGCAAAGATCTCGCTGAGCCTGGCCGCGTCCGGCTTGAGCCGCCCGGCCTGCGCCAGGACCTTACCCGTGCGGCCTGCGACCACGAACAGGTCGAACCCGACCTGCGCCTGGACATCCTCCGCGACCGGCTGGACCGTCGGCGGATGCTCGGTCGTGGCGGCCGCGTTGAGCGTCGGCGTGACCGCGACCAGCTGGCCCTTCACGACGAAGTCGGCGAACTCGGCCTTCGACAGCTCGTCCACGAGCGTCGCGGCTTCGGCCAGGCCCGAGCGCAGGTCCGCCTCAGCTTGTGCCGTCACGGAGACGGTGAGGCGGTAAATGGCGACGCCAATCGCGCCGAGCACCAGCAGCGCGAAGGCCACGAAGATGCGGTTGGTCAGCGACGAGAACATGCTCATCGCTCGCGCCCGATTCGGAAGTCCGCCTCGACCACATCGCCGTCGGCGATGGTGATGCGGCGCGACGCGGGGTCGCCCAGCTCGCTCCAGACCACCAGCGTGTGCGTGCCGGCGGGCGCGTCGGCGATCGCATAGCGGCCATCGGCATCCGTCACGGCGAAGAACGGGTGGTTGAACACGAGGATGAACGCGCTCATGTGGGCGTGGATGTCGCAGAACACCGAGACGATGCCGGCGCGATCGAACCTGACCGATCCGGTCCGTCCCGGCCGGTACCGGCCCAGGTCGAACGTGCGAGGCGCCGACAGCGAGAAGACATTGTGGAACGTCACGTCGCTGTTCGGGAAGTCGACCGTGGACCCGACCGTGATGGCGAGGAGCCTCGGGACGAACTGCTCGCCCCGCTGGTCCATACGCACCCGCGACACCGGCAGCGTGTCGAACGCCTCCCGAGGCGCGCGTTCGAGGTAGACGACGGCCCGCGTCCGGTCGGGCGGGACGGGCCGGCGGGCGCCCAGGTCCGCCACCGCCGGCCGATCGGCGGATCGCGCGGGCGTGCCGAACGACACGCGTCCCCGAAGGCTCCCCGTCAGGGAAGGCGCCGGCGCCGCCAACCCGGCGCCGAGCAGCATCACGCCGATGAGGCGCAGGACCATGGCCATCTCAGAACCAGAAGAGCGCCTGGACGGCGGGGAAGCCGCGCTCGCGGACCCGCCCCGCCTCACGCCAGTTGTGCTGCCAGCCGCCGCGCACCTCCAGCCGGCGCGTCGCGCGGAACGCCACGGCGGCCTCGGCGCGATCGATCGGCGCGTCCCAGGGGGTCGCCACGCCCGCCGATCCCGCCAGGGAGCTGAAGCTCAGCCGGTCGAGACGGACAGCGACTTGCCACCGCGCGTGCAGCCGGCGGCGCGCCTCGACGAACGCGCTCCACGCGCTGACGTCTGCCGGCGCGGCCGGGTCGGTCCACGGCATCGCGTACGAGGTGCGCAGCCATTCGGCTCGGACCAGCCACGGCCCGCCGCCGACCTCCGCGTCCACGCCGACCGTCGTCTGTGCGGATCGATCGCGTTGATCGGCCGGCACCAGGGCCAGGGCGTCCTCGTCGATCCAGCGGCCCCGCGCGGCGGAGATGCCGATGGTGGCGCCGGCGGGAAGGACGACCGCGGCGCGGCCGGAGATCTGGCGGCCGGCGGTGAAGTCCACCGCGGCCGGCATGCCGGGCGGACCGAGCGACCACGCGCCCGCCGCTTCGAACCAGTCGCGCTGCCAGCGCACTTCGACGCCCGTGCTCCAGCGCGACGCCGACACCAGGGGCATCCCCGGGCTGATGGCTTTCGATCCGATTGGGAAGTCCGGCCGCCAGCCCCGCGCGCGCATGCGGAGCAGGTCGTCGGCCGTCGCCGGCAGGGCGTCGGGCCGGAGCGACGTCAGGTACTGGTAGGCGAGCGGCATCCCGATCAGCGGGTTGTCGCGGCCGTAGGCGCGGCGGCTGAATGCGCCGATGACCGGCGGGATGCGCCCTGCCTGAATCGCAATGGCATGACCCGCCCACGGTCGCACGCGGACGTAGGCGGCCGAGGCCTCGATGCTGTCGGTGTCTTCCGTCCGGACTTCGACGATGAAGGAGACGATGGGCGAGGGGCGCCACTCGCCGTAGAGGCGGATCCGAGCGAGCCGCAGGGCGTTGTGCTCGTAGTCGGTGTAGTTGAAGAAGGCGATGGCATCCGACGGCCCGAGAATCCCGGAAAGGTCGCCGCCGACAAGCACGCGCGCGGGCGCCGCCGGCACCGTGTCGCCGGCCTGGGCCGCGGCCGCCGCCGGGGCCAGGCACACGAGCGCCACCAGCACAACGGTGCGCGCGCGCGATCGATCAGACATCCTGTGGCATCTTATCGCTGCCGCCCCGGACCGTCCCCCCGGGGCATCTTTCAGGCGCCCGCGTCCGTATGTACAATGCCTGCAACATGGCCTACGTGATTACCGAGCCCTGCATCGGCACCAAAGATTCGGCGTGCGTGGATGTGTGCCCCGTGGACTGCATCCACCCGCGCAAGGATGAGCCGGCCTTCGAAACGGCCAAGATGCTGAACATCCACCCCGACGAGTGCATCGACTGCGGCGCGTGCGTTCCGGCCTGTCCGGTCGAGGCCATCTTCGCCCTCGACGAAGTGCCGGACAAGTGGAAGTCCTACATCGTCGAAAACGCCGACTTCTACAAGAAGGGCTGAAATCGCCGTCTATCTGGATTTTGACCGGGCGTCGTGGGCGCGCCTGCGCGCGGCCACGCCGCTGACGCTCGTCGAAGCGGACCTCGCCGAGCTGCGGGGCATCAACGATCGCGTCTCGCTGGCCGAGGTCGAGGCCATTTACCTGCCGATCTCGCGGCTGCTCAACCTGCACGTCGCCGCGACCCAGACGCTCACCCGCGCGAGCGACACGTTCCTCGGCCGCCTCCCGTCGCCCACGCCGTACGTGATCGGCGTCGCCGGGAGCGTCGCGGTCGGCAAGAGCACCTTCGCGCGCATCCTGAAGGCGCTGCTCGCGCGCTGGCCCGCGCATCCGCGCGTCGATCTGGTCACCACCGACGGCTTTCTGCACCCGAACGCCGTGCTCGAGCAGCGCGGCTTGATGCAGCGGAAGGGCTTCCCCGAGAGCTACGACGTCCGCGCGCTCGTGCAGTTCATGACGGACGTCAAGGCGACCGACGGACCCGTCCGGGCGCCCGTGTACTCGCACGTCGCGTACGACATCGTGCCGGGCGAGTTTCAGGTCGTCGATCGGCCGGACATCGTCATCGTCGAAGGCCTGAACGTGCTGCAGACGGGCGACGGCCTGCGCCCGGCGCGCGTGTTCGTGTCCGACTTCTTTGATTTTTCGATCTACATCGACGCCGACGTGGCCGACGTCGAGCGCTGGTACATCGACCGCTTCCTGAAGCTTCGGCAGGCGGTGTTCGCACGGCCGGGCGCGTACTTTCATCGGTATGCCAGCCTGGACGACGACGCGGCGACCGAGACGGCGCACGAAATCTGGAAGACGATCAACGGCGTCAACCTCCGGGAGAACATCCAGCCCACGCGCGACCGCGCTCGAGTCGTGCTCGAGAAAGCCGCCGATCACGCGGTCACGCGAGTCAGGTTGAGGAGAATCTAGCGCCCGAGGCGCCGCTTGGCCTCGAGACGCGCGGCCCGTCGCCCGTCGGCGTCCTTCGCCTTCTGGCGCTCGGCGTCGGTCTCGAGCAGGAGGGGCGGCACGAGGACGCGCCGGCCCTCCCGATCGATGGTCACGAACGTGAGGTAGGCGAGGCTGGTCATGCGGCGCTCGCCGGTCTCCGTGCCTTCCGAGAACACTTCGACTTCCACTTCGAGCGACGTGGTGAACGTCGCCGTCACGCGGGCGCGAAGGATGATGAGGTCACCGACTCTGATCGGGTGCAGAAACTGCAGGCCGTCCACCGCCGCCGTCACCAGCAGGCTGCGCGTATGCCGGTGACAGGCGATCGCGCCCGCGATGTCGATGAGATGCATCACGGTGCCGCCGAGGATGAACCCGAGCGGATTGGCGTCGTTCGGCAGAACGACCTGCACCATCTCGGTGAAAGACTCAGCGGCAGACTTCGCTGGCAGCGACACTGTCGCTAAAAGTCGTAGCCGATCCAGAACGAGAACTTGCCGCGGCGGAACTGCGGACCCGCGGGGCCGCACACGTATTTGTTGATGACGTCGGCCGGGAAGCAGCTGCGGAAGAGCAGATCCTCCCAGCGCTCGTTGAACAACGTTTTCCAGGACCAGTCGAAGTGCATCGGAAAGCCGAGGATGAACGTCTCGAGGCCGAAGCCGTACGAGGCGCGGCCGTCGACGAGACGGAAGTTGCTGACGAGCTCGGGCAGGCCGTAGATCGGCGTGGTGCCGCCGAACAGATCGACGTCGTAGCCGATGAGCGGCCGGTACTCGGTCGTGTTGTTGGTCATCAGCGTGTAGTCGATGCCGTTGAAGCCGGAGGCGCCCATGTTGGCGAAGAACACGCCGCGCAGGCCGCCCAGGACGCCGATCGGCGTCAGCATCGCTTCGATGATGGGGAAGCGCAGCTCGGCGTTGGCGAAGAACGCGTGCTGGCCGTAGAACTCGAGATACTCGTAGCCCCGCATCTCCGAGTTGCCGCCGAAGTACATGAAGTCCGGGTTCGTGCCCCAGCTCCGGAAGCCCTTGAACCGCGTCGCGAACACGCCGTTGGTGCCTAGCCGCTGGTAGTGGCGGGCATCGACCTGCGCCGTGGTGCGGGTGAGCCAGCTGTCTCCGAGCGGCGGTGACACATCGATGGCGATCCGGTACGTGTTGCCGGCCACGGGGCCATACTCACGGAAGACCGTGGTCTCCTGGACCAGCGCGACACCCATGGGCGCCATATGGCCCCTGCGGAAGATGGGATTGCCGATCGCGTCGGTCTGGAACTCGTTGGCAAACGCCTGCAGGGCCTCGTTGTTGTACTGCTCGCGCAGGAACATGTAGCCGCCGTACAGCTCGGCGCGCGTGTACCGGTTGAACGGCCAGATGGCCGAGGCGATGCCGCCGCGCTGCGTGCGCGTGGACTCGGACTGATCCCGATCCAGCAGCGGCGCGTAGTACGAGAACCCGGCCGCGCCGTAATAGAAGGAGTCCTGCCAGAAGCCCTGCAGTCCGTACTGGAGGCGGCGTTCCTGGTTGAAGTACGACAACCCGAACGAGCGGTACTGGGACACCGACAGGAACTGGAACGCCAGCAGCTTGTCGCCCAGGACGTCGGTGAACACGAGTTCCGTCGATCCGAGGAAGTCGCCGCCGCTCGTGACGCCGACGTTCACGGGCGGCCGGCTCGCCAGCGACATGCGCTCCCAGGCGCCCTTCTTGTGGACGTTGTCCGGCACCATCTGGTGGCCCATCGGCGGCGTGAAGTCGATGATCGGAGCCGCGGTGCCGAAATCGCCCGGCGCTACGGTCGCCTTCGGCCGCTCGGCCGAGATGATGTGCACCGTGTGCTCGCCCTTGTAGAACGAGACGAACCCGATGCGGGGAGGGCCGTTGCCTTTGACGGGCACCGCCGAGATGTTGCCGGTGACGACGTCGGTCCACTGGTGCAGCTCGCCCGTCCGCAGGTCCAGCGTCCAGGCGTTCGGCATGTTGGCGTTGCGAGCCACTTCCTGCGGCAGCGGCGGCGTGGGCGGAATGGCCGTGGACGTGAACAGCACGATGTTGTCGTCCACGTACTTCGCCGCGGTGTCGTCGTGCGCGCCAAACGTCAGCTGCTTCTTCTGGCCGGACGCGAGGTCGAGCTGGAAGAGCTTGTCGTTGCTGCTGAT
>Ga0137326_1000753_pt1 | contig 10764 bp, 10 predicted proteins | sample EasRivERMZT500_2_FD_102292 | JGI IMG/M metagenome (GOLD analysis project Ga0137326, IMG submission 102292) | Soil microbial communities from meander-bound floodplain in the East River, Colorado, USA - East River MetaG ERMZT500_2 | ecosystem: Environmental > Terrestrial > Soil > Floodplain ... | reverse complement strand
CCTCAAGTTCTCTGCTCCGCACGCCACACGCCGCACGTAGAGCTCGAAGGGGGAACCGTTGGCCAATAGTTTCGACGTAATTGTCTTGGGGGGAGGTCCCGCCGGCTACGTCTGCGCCATTCGGTGCGCCCAGCTCGGGCTCCAGACCGCCGTGATCGAGCAGGAAAAGCTCGGCGGCGTGTGCGTGAACATCGGCTGCATCCCAACCAAGGCGCTGCTGCATTCCGCCTACATCGCCAATCTCCTCAAGGAATCGAAGGATTTCGGTGTGGAGGCGGGCGAGGTGAAAACGGACTACGGCGTGGCCATGAAACGCTCCCGGCGGGTCAGCGAGCAGAACTCGAAGGGCGTCGAGTTCCTCATGAAGAAGCACAAGATCACCGTCGTGAAGGGGATGGGCGTGCTGCAGCCCGGCAAAAAGGTCAAAGTCGGCAGCGACGTCTATGAGGCCAAGAAAGCCGTGGTCATCGCGACGGGCTCGCGGGTGAAAGGCATTCCCCAGATCGGATTGGAGATCAACAAGACCACCGTGATCTCCTCCGATGAGGCATTGGTGATGGAAAAAATCCCCGCCACGCTGGCGATCATCGGCGCGGGCGCGGTCGGGATGGAATTCGCCGACATCTTCAACGCCTTCGGCGTGAAAGTCACGATCATCGAGGCCCTGCCCCGGATTCTTCCCCTCGAGGACGCGGAAGCCTCGGATGCGCTCAGCAAGAGCTATCGCAAGCGCGGAATCGACGTGATCGCGGGCGCGAAGGTCACGAAGGCGACTGCCGCCAAAGACAAGGTGACGCTCGACGTCGAGGCCGGCGCGGAGAAGAAGCAGATCGTCGCGGCAGCGGTGCTGATGGCGGCAGGACGCGCGGTGAATATCGAAAACGTGGGACTCAAGGAATGCGGCATCCAGCTGACCGAACGCGGCTTCATCAAAGTCGACAAGAACCTGCAGACGAGTACCGCCGGGTACTATGCGATCGGTGACGTGGCCGGCCCGCCCATGCTGGCCCATAAAGGCAGCCGCGAGGGCGTGACAGTCGCCGAGATCGTCGCCGGGCAGAAACCGCATCCGATCAAGTACGACAACGTGCCGAGCGTGACGTACTGCCACCCCGAGGTCGCGAGCATCGGGCTGACCGAGGATCAGTGCAAGGAGAAGAAGCTCGACTACGTCGCAGGGAAGTTTCCGTTCTCGGCCAGCGGCCGCGCGCGGGGGACAGGCGAAACCGAGGGCTTCGTGAAGATCCTGCGCGACAAGAAGTACGGCGAGATCCTGGGCGCGCACATCGTCGGCGGGCACGCCTCCGAGATCATTCACGAGCTGGCCGTGGCGCGGGAGAACGAATACACGGTCGAAGAAGTCGATCTGGCGATCCACGCCCATCCCACCATGTCCGAAGCGGTCGCGGAGGCCGCGCTCGATTCGCTCGGCCGCGTGATCCACATTTGACCGACCACACCCCGCAGCCCTCGAAAGATCCCCTCGCTCTCGGGCTGGGCTCGCTCGCGGGGGGCGTTGGGTTCGGAGCAGCATTCCTGACGGCGGCCCAAATCGTCGCGTCGATGCTGCGTGGGAACCTCGAGCCAGTCGCCTACCGTGACACGATCGTGGATCCGCTGCGCGCAGCCATGCTCGGGGCTGCGGTGGTCGGGGCGGCGTGCGGTTGGTACCGCAGCGGCGCGCTCGACAACATCTGGCAGCGCGGCGTCATCGCCGTCCTGGCGGCGGTCGGCGCACTGCTGATCGGATTTCTCGCGGCCCTTCTCGATCGCTTCTTCGGCCCGCTGGGAATGATCGTGTGGCTGGGTTTGACGGTGGCATTCGGGATCGTCGGGACACGGTGGGCAATCAAGGGGAAGGGCACGGAAGAGCAAAGTGCTTGAGGTGATTCAAGCGGGCATCGTCCCGTATCGCGAAGCGCTCACGTGGCAGCGGGACCTCGCTGAGGATCGGATCGCGGGTCGACTCGACCACGACGTCCTCCTCCTGCTCGAGCACCCTCCAGTCGTGACGTTGGGTCGCAATTCGCACGCGGCTCATGTGCTCCGCTCCGCGGGCGTCGACGTGTTCGAGGTCGAGCGTGGCGGTGACGTGACGTATCACGGCCCGGGACAGCTCGTCGGGTATCCGATCCTCGATCTCGGCGGCTACACGAGGGACCTGCACTGGTACCTGCGCACTCTGGAGCAGGCGCTGATCGAAGCGCTGGGGGCGCTCGAGGTCCCCGCCGAGCGCAATCCGGGCTACACCGGCGTGTGGACCCGCGGCAGGAAGATCGCCAGCATCGGCATACACGTGAAGCAGTGGGTGACGTGGCACGGGTTCGCGCTCAATGTCACCACAGATCTCGTCGATTTTGAGCGGATCGTGCCGTGTGGGATACAGGGCGTGGTGATGACGTCTGTGGAAAGGGAGCAGGGAGCAGGGAGCAGGGAGCAGTTGTGGCAGGAGAGTGTGACTGCGGTGGTCGCTGGACTCCAGAAGGCGTTCGGAGTTTCGATTATTCCGTCCCCTGAAGGGGCGAGGCTTTAGCCCACGGACACAAAACCACGCGTTCCCCCCGGGCAAGTCGAAACCACCAAATGGCCGGTCCTGCACTACGCCGACGTGCCCACGGTGGACACGTCGAAATGGACGTTCTCGGTTTCCGGACTGGTCGAACGTCCGTTCTCGCTCGCCTGGGACGAATTCCTCGCCCTGCCCCGCAAGACCGTCCAATGCGACATCCATTGCGTGACGACGTGGAGCAGGCTCGACAACGATTTTGAAGGCGTGCCGGTCCAGGATCTCCTGAAACGCGCGGGCGTCAGGAAAGAAGCGAAGTACTGCCTGGTCGTGGCCGAGCAGGAATTCACGACTAATCTGCCGCTGTCCGATCTCGACCGGCCCGAAAACCTCATTGCACTGAACTGGGCCGGCGAGCCGTTGACTCCCGAACACGGGTGGCCCGCGCGCCTGCTGGTGCCGCACCTCTACTTCTGGAAGAGCGCGAAGTGGGTGCGCGGCTTCGAGCTGTTAGACGAAGACTTGCCGGGGTTTTGGGAGCAGAACGGCTACCACATGCGCGGCGATCCGTGGACCGAGGAGCGGTACGGCGGCCGCGGCCTGACGCAGCACGAGATCAACAAATTCCGCAACGCGAGTAAGAAGATCGGGAGCTAGGAGCTGGGAGCCCTGGCTCCTGAATCCCCGAGTAGTCGATAGAAACGGCGGAAGATCTCAATCCCATCCCAGAGCTGTTTCAGATCCAACTTCTCGTTCGGGGCATGCAGGCGATCGTCGGGCAGGCCGATGCCGGTGAGGATCACGGGAGCGCCCGCGGATGCCAGCGCCGGCACCACTGGGATCGAGCCTCCCGCGCGAGCGGGCACGGTACCCCGCCCCAGAACCGCTTTGAAGGCTTCATCGAGCTTCTGGAACGACGAGTCCGTGAGCTTGATCTGCGCGGGGTCGGCGCCGTGCAGAAAGTGAACGCTGGCCGTCACATGCTTCGGCGCGAAGCGCTTGACGGCCGCGGCCAGCTGCCGCTCGACCGTCTTGAGCTTCTGATTCGGCACGAGGCGCATGCTGACCTTCGCGGTCGCTGCCGCGGGAATCACCGTCTTGGCACCCTCGCCCGTGAATCCGCCTAGAATGCCGTGAATCTCGAAGGTCGGCAGCGCCCACAGGCGCTCCAGCACGGAGTACTTCTTGAGGCCAACCAATCCCTTCCCCTGCACGCGCTTCTCGAGGAAGTCCTTCTCCTTGAAAGGCAGTTTTTTCCACGCTGCGAGCTCGGCCTTCGAGGGCCGTTTCACGGGGCCGTAGAAACCGGGAATGTTGATCTGGCCGTTGTCGCTCTTGATGCGTGTCAGCAGCCGGCACAGCTCTTCGTGCGCGTTCGGCGCGGCCCCGCCGTACTCTCCCGAATGCAGGTCGGTCTTGGACGTGCGCACCGTGATTTCGGCATAACACAGCCCGCGCAGCGTCGTGTAGACCGCGGGCCATCCCGGTGCGACGTATGACATATCCGCGACGAGCACCGCGTCGGCGGCAACGCGCTGGGGCTCGCGTTTCAGCAGATCGAACAGAACCTGGGAGCCGTGCTCTTCCTGGCCCTCGATCAGAAAGCGAAAATTCACGGCTGGTTTGCCTGCCGCTTCCATGGCCTTCAAGAGGCAGAAGACCTGTCCCTTATCGTCCGCGGCACCGCGCGCGTACAGGCGTCCATCGCGCACCGTGGGCTCGAACGGCGGTGTCGTCCACTCGGCCAGCGGATCCGGCGGCTGCACGTCGTAGTGCCCGTAAATCACCAGCGTGGGCGCGCCGGGAACCTCTGGTCCCCTGCCCCACACCACCGGATGCGTTTCACTGCCGAGTAACTGGACGCCGTCACACCCGAGACGACGTAACTCGGCCGCGACCCAGTTCGCGGCTGCGCGGCAATCATCGTTGTGTGCTGACAGGGTCGAGACTGAGGGGATTCGCAGGAATTCGTTCAGCTCACCGAGCAATGCGTCGCGATTCATGTCGGCAGAAATGTAGATACGACTGTCGCCGCTAGCCAGCGACTGGCACCGGGGTAGATTCTAGCGCCATGCGGACGACCGCCTCGTACGATCTGTTTCCCGATGCGCGCAGCGAGCGGGCGCTGGCGCGTGCGCGCTGGCTCGCGCGCGAGGGGCGGACGCGGGACGCGCAGTCCGCGTACGACGAGCTGCTCACCGCCAACCCCGACCTGAAAACGTGCTGGGCCGAGTACTTCGAGCTGCTGCGCACGTCCGGGAGAGCCGACGACGCGCTACAGCTTGCCGATCGTGCGCGCGCGACGTTCGGGGAGACAGGGTTCTCGTACACGCTGCGGGGGGCTGCGCTCACCGAGCTGGGCCGCTACCCCGAGGCGCTGGCGGAGCTGGAGCGCGCCGTCGAGGCGGATCCCGATCTGGGACTCGTGTGGCACGAGCTGGGTTACGCCGCATACAAGCTGGGCGACCGTAATCGGGCGCTGCTCGCCCTCGATCGCGCCTTCGCGCTCGAACCGCATACCGACACCCTCAAGCTGCGTGGGCAGGTGCTGCGCGAGGCGGGACGCTATCAGGCGGCGGAGGTCGCGTTCGAGGGCGCCGCGCAGGCGGCGGAGCACGCCGAGCAACGCGCCGACGCCGAGCGCGAAATCGCGACGACGCGCCGCTACGGCACCTACGCCCCACGGCGGCCGGAGGACCTGACACCCGCCGAGCGCTGGTTTGCCGATACCGGCGCCGTGGTGCTGGCGTCGACCCCCGGACCCGTGGCACCGAGCGACGAAACGCTCGTGGCCACGTTCGCCGAGGTGGCGGCCAACAGCGGCTGGCATTTCGGGCAGGTCATCCTGCTGGGCCCCGAGTTCCCGGCGTGCAACGATCTGGCCGAGCGCGTGGGAGCCCCACTCGTGACCCCGGCGGCGCTCGACCCCGCGGTGTGCCCGCTCATCGTGGGCCTGCGGCCCCTCCCGGCCGATCGCACCTGGAACGGCATTGTTTCCAAACTCACCAGCCAGTCGATCGGACTGGTGTTCGCGCTCGAGCATCCCTCCGATGCGCAGGGGGGGGACGTGACGACGGACGTGATCGGCGTGCTGACGGAGGCGGGACAACGCCGCGAGCGCGCACCGAACCCCGCGCAGGCTTTGGCCGACGCGCAAAGCCCCGGTGCGCGACTGGCAGGCCGGAAGTTACAGCCCTCGCACGGGCTTTAGCCTGTCCATCTGACTCGGACCCCATGACGTCCACCCCGCAGCAACCGCCGCGTCCCAGTCGAGCGCCGATGTCCGGCCGCGCGATCGTGCAAAGCCAGTTCGATCGCGCGGCCGACCTCATCAATCTCGAAGCCTACATGCGGAAGATCCTCTGCTCCCCGTTCCGCGAGGTGCAGGTCGAGGTTCCGGTGCGGATGGACGACGGACGGATCGAGGTGTTCACGGGCTACCGGATCCAGCACAACGGCGCGCGCGGGCCGTGCAAGGGGGGGATCCGCTACCACCCCGAGGCCGACCACGACGAGGTGCTGGGACTCGCGACGATCATGACGTGGAAGACGGCACTGATGGACATCCCGTTCGGCGGCGCAAAAGGTGGGGTGACCGTCGATCCGAAAAAGTTGTCCAAGCTCGAGCTGGAGCGCCTGACGCGGCGCTTCACGCAGCGCATCGCGATCGTGCTGGGTCCCTATCGGGACATTCCCGCCCCCGACGTCAACACCAATGCGCAGGTGATGGCGTGGATCCTGGACGAGTACTCGAGCCGCCAAGGCTACAGCCCCGCCGTCGTGACCGGGAAACCGGTGGCGTTGGGCGGGTCGCTCGGTCGCGAAGAAGCCACCGGCCGCGGCGTGATGTACGTGATGCAGGAGTACGCGCGTGACTTCGGGATTCCCATCAAGGGTGGGCGTGTCGTCATCCAGGGTTTCGGCAACGTGGGAAGCCATCTGGCGCGCCTGCTCGACTCCGAAGCCGGGGCCAAAGTGCTCGCCGTGAGCGACGTGACGGGCGGGATCTACAACGACAAGGGGCTCGACATCCCCGCACTGCTCGCCCACGTCGCGCAGGGAAGGCCGGCCTCAGAATGGACAGACGGCAAGCGGATTACGAATGAGGAGCTGTGGACCATTCCCTGCGACTGGCTGGTGCCCGCCGCGCTCGGCGGCGTGATCACGAAGGAGGCCAACGCGAACACCGTGGACTGTAAGGTCGTCGTGGAGGGCGCCAATGAGCCGACGACGCCGACCGCCGACCGCATCCTCGAGGAGCGCGGCATCGCCGTGATTCCAGATTTCCTCGCGAACGCGGGCGGGGTGACGGTCAGCTACTACGAGTGGGCACAGAACCTTCAGCAGTACCGCTGGACGCACGAACAGGTGAATCGCGAGCTGAAGGCCACGATTACGAAGGCGTATGCGTCGGTGCGGGATTTGTCCAAGGAGAAGAAGACGACGTTCCGGACCGCGGCCTACGGGATCGCGTTGCAGCGCGTTGCCGACGCGGAACGACTGAGAGGAAACTAGTCTTCGTTCATCCCCGGGCGTGAGTAGAGCGCCCGGTACGGATCGCGATCTGGCTGGGTGTACACGCGGATCTGGATCGCGCGTATCGTCTCGGCAATATCGGCGCCGTTCTGTAGGTAGATCTCGTCAAAGAGATTCAGATCCATTCGATACAGCCGCTGCGCAATCACCACCGCGTTGTTCAGTGGCGCCTGCGCGAACCAGCGCCAATCGTAGGTCTCGAGCGACTGCCCCACCGGGCCGCGAAATTGCTCGTGCGCCCAGCCGAACAGCGTCGTCCGCACCTGCTCCAGTTTCTCCGTCGTGACCGGGTCGGCGTACGCAGAATCGAGCCGCCGGGCCAGCTCGGCGTAGAACACGTCGAGCGTCCGTTCATCGCGCCAACGCGCCGCGGCGCGCTTCGCGTCCACGGTATCGCGCCGCGCGCGGAAGAAGGCCTCGGCGCCGCGATAGCCGACGAAGCTCGCGAAGCTCTCGTTGAACGGCGTCTGACTCTTCACGTACAACGTGTTGTGCGCGAGCTCGTGCAGGACGGTCGCCACGAGCTCCATCGTATCGCGGCTCATCGCGGTCGAAAACACTGGATCGCTCAGGTAGCCGAGCGTCGAGAACGCGCCCGAGGGACGCAAGTAGACGTCCAATCCCTGTTGGCCCAGCCGATCCGCTTCACGGCGCGCGCGACCCGCGTTGAAAAACCCCTTGTACGGCACGACGCCGACGATCGGATAGCGCCAGGTGACTTCGCGCAGGCGATCACGCCGGCTGCCCGAGAGCACAAGCAGCAGCGTATCACGCCCAACGTCCACATAGGTCGTGTACGTACTCCCGACCGCCAGGCCAAGAGAATCGGCGGCATAGGCGCGGGCCGCGAGCACGAGCGCGAGGCGCTGCCGCAGCGGCGCCGGCAGCGCGCTGTCGGCGAGGAGCTTGGTGATGTCCCGGCGGCGCAGGAGCAGCCGGGCCTCCTCAATTCCGGCGCGCGCGATGTAGCGCGCATCGGCGCTGAAGATGAGCATCAGGGCGATCCCGCCAAGCACCGCCCCGGCTGCAATGACGAGAATGCGCTTGAGCAGCCGACCCCAGCGGGGGCGGGCGCGCTCGACTACGGCGTCCATCGCAGCCCCACCCGGTGCGTATCGCTCTCCAGCACGCCGTAGCCCTGGTAGGCATAGTCGACGGCCAGGCGGCCGAGCACGACGCCGCCGCCGAACGTGAACCGCGAGGCGGCCGTGACGGTGGGACGCGTGGAGTAGCCCAGCCGGCCGATGAGGCCGGCACCGTCTCTCACAACCCCCACCTCAAGCCCCTGCACCAGGACCGCGCTGCGGTTGCGCGTCCATTGCCCCTCGAGCGTCGTCAGCACGCGCAGCGTGCCCTGGGGATCGGTGTAGTTCAGCGTGATGCCGGCGCGCGTGCGCCGCGGCAGCAGCGCTTCAGCCTCGAGGTCGCCGCCCAGGTTCTGCACGCTCACGCCCATCGCCATGATGTCGAACACCGCGATCGCCAGGCCGACGTCACCGGCCCAGGCATCGCTCACTTCGCTCCCGTACTGCTGGCGATCGTATTTGGCCGTGACGCCCAGTGCCGCGAACCCGCGGCGATACACGAGCGAGGTCGCGGCCAGTGCCTCATACGGATGAAAGGTCGCGCCCGTCGGCATGCCGGTGCGCCCGCCCGTCGCCGGGTCGGGGACGATCACCGCCTCCGAGCCATAATCGAGCGCCTGGGCGCCGAATCCCAGCGTAAACCGGGTCACGCGCAGCGCGAGTGCCGCGGACGACAGCGCGCTGCCCGCGAGATACGGCTCGTACGACCCTTCGATGCTGAGATGGCGGATGGTGGCGATGCCCGCGGGGTTGGCGAACATGGCGCCGGCATCGCCGACGAGCGCCGCGCCGGCATTGCCCAGCGCGGCCGAGCGTGTGCTACCGGGCATCAGCGGAAGAATGGAGCCTTCGGTCTGGGCTGCCAGACGGCCGGACGGCCCGACGGCCCACAACGCCGCGGCGAGCGCCACGACCGGCCGTCCGGCCGCCAGGCCGTCCCGCCGTCTCATTGCAGGCGATACACGGTGAGCCGCGGTTTCAGGCCGGCGCTGATGAGCGCTCCGCTCGGCGCAGTAAAGCTGAGCGTGAATCCCGGGTCGCCCGCAGGCTGGGTCGCCTGATGATAGATGGGTGATCCGGAGCGCAACGTCCCGCTCAACGCCACGTCGCGTCCGGCGCTCACCGACGGTGAAACCGGATAAAAGTTCGGGAACAAGCCCGGCCGCTGCGTATGCAGCGACGAATAGACCGAGTGCATGCTCCAGGAGTCGTATTTGAGCTCGGGGTGCGGAGTCAGGTCCGTCACCCAATTCGCGAGGCCCCAGCGGCTCACGATGTCCTCGAATTGGTCCGCCGTCGCGGCTTCGATGTTGGCGGCGCCAACCTGTGAGGTCTGCACCAGCGACCGTGTGAACGTGTTCCAGGCGCTCGTCGTCGTGCCGCCGGCGTACCGATCCACCAGGTACCGCACGAACAACCAGGCCGCCCCCCGCTCCGCCAGGCTTCCGATGCCTTCGGTCGGCAGCAGGAAATGGTTCTCGGTGGAATCGAGATACTCATAGCCGTTCAGCAAGTTGCCCGCATAAAACCGGCACGCAACTGTCCCAATCGTGCAATCGGCGATACGCGCGTCGGGATTCGACTCGTAGCTTCTCCCACCCAGCTCCTCGGCGTAATGGGAGAATCCCTCGTTCAACCACAGCAGCTCGCCGTTCTGGCCTCGAACCAGCACGTGCTGATTGAAGCTGATCATGTGCTGGAATTCGTGAACGAACGTCACCGGGACGAACGCCTGTACCTCGGCAGTGCTGTGAGGGCAGCTGAGCGTACCAGCCGGGTCCGCGACAATCGAATAGAAGACTTCGCCCTTGTTGGAGCGCGAGTCGTTGCTGAAGTCCGGATCGATGTCGACCCCGAAGAAAAACCCGGCCACGAACCCGCTCTGGTTGCATTCGGCCGTGGTCACGAGCTTGTTCACCGTGTTGGTCATCAAGACCATCACGACCGTGTTGGCGTCGATATCTGACTCGCGCCCGAAGGCTGCCGTGTCGATGGCGTAGAGTCGCTGATCGAACATCCGGGCGATGCTGTCGAGCGCGACGGAATCGAGACCACCGGCCGGCGCCAACGTGTCGACAAAGATGGCGACTTTGGAGTTGATCGCCTTGGCGCGCGCGCCCACGCGGTCGAAGCGCGAGCAATCGACTTCGGCGCATACCTGGAAGGTGCGCAGCTCGTTATAGACCGGAGGACCCACCTGCGGCGCCGGTTGAGGCGGCGCGCTGGCTCGAGGCGCCAGTTCAGGAGCGAAGCCCCACCAGCGGCGTTGATCGCCGAGTCTCAGAAAGCGGTGAAAGCGCTCCACGCTGCTCAATGCACGGAGCTGCTGCGGCGTCGGACTCGGGGTGACTGGATTGATCGTGTCGCCACCGAGGCGATACTGCGCCTGATCGCCGGGATTCCCCGCGGTGAGCTGGGGGACGACGAGATACTCGGCAGCGCCGGCCGTGGCGGGGAAGACGGTACAGCCGGCACCGGTGGGGTCGAAGAAGCCGTAACCGTCTACGGCGAGTGTGACACTGTCGCCTGCCGCATCGCAGGGGGTGATGCTGGGTTCGACGCCCTTAGTACACGCTGCTACCAGTAGCAACGACGCCAGACCCCCCAGTGGGCCCGCTCCGCGTTAGTTGCGTCGAT
>Ga0137326_1000749_pt1 | contig 10819 bp, 11 predicted proteins | sample EasRivERMZT500_2_FD_102292 | JGI IMG/M metagenome (GOLD analysis project Ga0137326, IMG submission 102292) | Soil microbial communities from meander-bound floodplain in the East River, Colorado, USA - East River MetaG ERMZT500_2 | ecosystem: Environmental > Terrestrial > Soil > Floodplain ... | reverse complement strand
GCATTGACACCGCCGAAGCGTTTGTTCAGTCGCAGTACTGCAACAGCTCGTAGCTTCGTAGTCCATGCCTTCAGTCGAGGTAACGCGAGGTCCGACGATGGCAACTGATCTTGAAACAGTCCGCTTGATCATCGCTGATCCTCCCCAGTTCGATCGAGCGGTCGATACGGGTGATGGGGTCAATACACAGATACTCCTTCCGAATGCTCCGGTCATTACGGGGACAGTAAGTGCGTGGGTCGGGGCAGCTCCTACCATCCCGGCTGCCATCGATGAACGCCTTGGGCTCATTACCTTTGTACCCCCTGCAGGTGATGGGATTGATGTCACTATCACGTACCAGTGGCAGATCCTCCTTGATGATGATCTCCAGACATTCCTGGATCTGGAAGGCGGAAACATCAAGCGTGCAGCGGCACAAGCGCTCGACACCATCGCGTCTTCGGAGGCTATGGTCCAGAAGCGTATTACGTTGCTTGACCTACAGACTGACGGACCCGCGACAGCCAACGCTTTGCGGCAGCATGCCAAGGATCTGAGGCGCGAAGCTGAGGATGAGATTGCTGTGGCTGACGCTGACGGTCTGATTGATTATGCAGAGATGGTTCTTCCACCCTTCACTACCTACCCGTACTATAAGTACAAGAAGGAGTGGGAGGAAGGTTAATGCCTTACCGTCGAGGCCCTCTACACCCACGCGGCCTTACGCACCTAGGAGAGAAGTACCCTTCTCGTGTGCGTATTGAACGTGCAGTGAAGGGTGCGAGAGATGTCTCCGGCGAAGAGAACATTGACGTGTGGACGATCATCTACGAGAATGTTCCAGCTGCTATCATGGCAGTCATTAGACTCGGGGAAGAGTTCCGGAACTGGCGGCTTGAGATGGTCCTTGAACAGGTTACTCACCGCATCGCGCTCCAGGGGTACTTCCCCGACATTCGTGCCAGTGACCGACTTGTTACTGCGGCAGGTGAGATCCACGACATCTCTGCTCGGCACCTTGATTCCCACTCTCGGATGACACGTCTCAATACCCGACTCGTGTCGCCTCAAGCTGTTGAGGGGGTGGGTTAATGGCATCTTTCGCTGGTATCAATATAGGACCATCAGATATTCGACGTGTCCAGGATAACCGTCGTCTCGGTGGTAACTACAAGCAGGGCTGGGGTCTTGAGACCATCTCAATGGGTTCAACCCTGACAGTTCCGGAGGCACGTCGGCGTATTCGAATGCTGGCGGGAATGCTTAAGGAGAAGGCAACGGAGATGCTCCTGGAAGCATCTGGGGAACTGGTTGATGAATGGAAGTTACAGATCGACGCTGAGGGCTATGGACCATCTGGTTCAGGTGGTGAGATCGGACTTCGAGGGGAAAGTCTTGAGCGCCTAGACGAAGAGATCAGCGGGTCTAGTAACAAGTCGACTGGTCGGTACTACCACTCAATTAGGAATGAAGTTGATCAGGACCTTGAGGTTCATGTCGGGAGCGATATCCCTCGTCCGTCAGGTCGAGGTCTCGAAGAGGCATCATATCCGGAGCTTCTCGAGTTCGGGACGTCACAGTTCGAGGGCATGTATATCCTGACGCACGCACTTGAGGAAGCGGGACCTGCAATGGAAGCAGAGACAGTCCGCATCTTCAATATCCTTCTCAAGCGTACCCTTATGCAAGGGAGGCCCGGGTAATGGTTGACGTTACCATTGACTCCCTTGAAGAGTTCCTAGTGGCTAGGTTGCTAGTCTCACTACCTGATCCACCCGTTTATGGCAACCGAATCTACCCACTACGTATGCCCGCGCAGGCACAGGAGTTGGTGTTTCCACTCCTCGTGTACAAGAGGATCTCTGCACCCAGAATCTATACCCAGGAGGGTGATGGTAGCATCAATGAACCTCGCATACAGTATAGCATCTGGTCTAAGACCTTTCGAGATCTGACGAGGGCGGGTGATGACATTAAGTTGAGGCTAAGCGGATACGTTAACAACAGCGCAGGGATTCAACATTGCTTCATGGCGTTTGAGTTGGACCAGTGGGAGGAGCAGACAGGGTTGTATCGGAAAATGCTTGACGCACAAGTCGGATGGAAGGGAAACTGATGGCCAAGGAGATCAAGGTCAACAAGTGGAATGGTCAGGACAACTTCAATTGTCCTTACTGTCCACACGCGACCACGGAGGGTAAGGATGTGATGCAAGCCCACATCCTGGGTACCCATGCGAATGAACTTCGCGAGTCCGAGGTTGAGGAGATGATGGCTGCCGCTACTAAGAGCACAGGTGGTGTCCTTGGTGGTGCGGGCTCTGACGACGACGAAGGGAAGAAGTAATGGCAGGCCTGGGCCGGTGGGCCTTTGGAACACTCCTCCAGCTTGCTGACTCAGGTGGGACTGTCTTTACCACCATCGCTGAGGTCAAGGATATTGATGGTCCTGACATCTCGATGGACACCGAGGACATCACCCCGCACGACGCAGCCGGTGGGTGGGAAGAGTTTATTCCAACCATCCTTCGATCCGGTGAGGTTACGTTTGATCTCAACTTTGTTCCGTCCTCGACGCAACACGGTGATAACGCAAACGGCCTGATCGGTCTGTTGAAGGCACGGACGAAGAGGAACTACAAGCTGGTTCTCCCATCAAGTCCTGGACACGAATGGGCCTTTGCAGCCTATGTGGTCGGGTTCTCGAATAGTATGCCTGTCGGCGGCGTGCTTGGTGCAAGCGTGACTCTTAAGGTCACTGGTGTGCTTGCTCTGACGGCAACGGTGTAAGGAGTATACGATGGCAGGTCTTGGCCGTTGGGCCTTCGGTACACTCCTTCAGTTGGGTGATGGTGCAGGCCCTGAGGTCTTCACGACGATCGCCGAAGTGAAGGACATCGATGGTCCTGACATTTCAATGGATACGGAGGACATCACTCCCCATGACGCCGTAGGCGGATGGGAAGAGTTTATTCCTACGATCCTCCGGTCAGGTGAAGTCACCTTCGACCTTAACTTCGTGCCTAGCAATGCGCAGCACGGAGATACGTCAGGTGGTCTCATCAATCTCCTGAAGAACCGGACGAAGCGTAACTACAAGCTCGTCCTTCCCACTAGCCCAACATACACGTGGGCGTTCGCAGCTTACGTGGTTGGATTCTCGAACAGCATGCCAGTCGGTGGTGTCTTGGGTGCCAGTGTGACGCTCAAGGTGACGGGTGTGTTGGCTCTGGCAACACCGTAGTACTAGGAAGAGGGCATTACAATGGACGACTTCGGTAGTGGTCAGGGATCGGCGGTTGTCGAGTTCCCTGAGACTGCTTCTAAGGACCTTACCGCTGATGAAATTCTCAATGCGAACGACGAGGTTGTTCGACCTGTTGAGGTTCCTGAGTGGGGTGGTCGAGTATGGGTTCGGGGGTTGACTGGCTCTGAACGTGACCTATTCGAGAATTCGATCCTTGAGGGTCGGGGTCGCAATCAGTCAGTCAACCTCAAGAACTTCCGGGCGAAGCTTGTTGTTGCATCAGCTGTCAAGGGCGAGCACAATAAGGATCGACTCTTTGATGATCCTACACATGTTCATCGTCTTGGTACCAAGAGTGCCCGAGCACTCCAGCGTGTCTTCGATATGGCACAGGAGCTCTCAGGTCTGAACCAGCAAGACGTTGAACAGATGACGGCGGAGTTGGGAAAAGACCAGAACGGCTCTTCTGGTTCCGACTCGCTCTAGCCCTAGGGAAGTCGGTTAAGCAATGTCAGCGGGAGATTGACAGTCGTGAGTTCACCGAGTGGGTCGCCTACAATAGGATCGAACCCTTCGGTGAGAAGCGGGCTGACATTAGGTCTGCGATCATTGCTTCCGTCATCGCCAACTCGGTTAGGGACAAGAAGAAGAAGCCGTCACCGTTCACCATCAACGACTTCATGCCTGAGTTTGAGGGTGAGAAGTACACCGAGTACATTATGACCCCCGAGGAGACGGCAGAAGCAGCACAAGCAATATTCGGACAGATGGCAGCAATGCTGCCCCCTGAGGATCCAAGTGTCTAACGCCTGGACTCTACTCGTGCGCATGCAAGGCGATGTTCGCCAGATGGAGTATGCGCTGGGTTCTGTTGAGCGGAAGATGGGTGGTCTAGCCGGTACGATTGGTAGGACTGGTCGTGGTATGTCCGCGGCAGGTCGTGCAATGACTATCGGCTTGACCGCACCCATCCTTGCTGGTGGTGGTGCAGCAGTGAAGGCTGCAATGGACTACGAGACAGCCTTCGCAAGTGTCAACAAGGTCCTCAGTGACCAGGATCTCAAGGACGCACATATCACCCTTGATCAGCTGTCCGATTCACTTCGCAATATGGCAGCAGGTGCAGACGCTATCCCGATTGAGGGCGGTGTTAACACACTGGCCGAGATCATGGCCAAGGGTGGCGCACTCGGTGTCCCTGTTGAACGGTTGCAAGAGTTCACACAGGTGATGGCCAAGCTGTCACTGACCGCGGATGACGTCTCGGCAGATCAAGCCGCTACGTCCTTTGGACATTTGAATACAGCCCTTGGCTTCAGCGAAGGGCAGATCCTTTCGACGGCTGATGCGATTGTGCATCTCGGCAACAACGGTGCCTCTACTGAAGGACAGATCCTCAGTATGATGAGCGCGATTGCCGGTTCTGCTGCTATCGTTGGACTGACACATGACCAGACCGCAGCATGGGCTGCATCAATGGCGAACATTGGTGAGAAGGCTCAGGCGGGTGGCTCGAGTATCTCCCGGTACTTCCAGAATGTCTCTGATGCGGTCAGTGGTCTAGATCCTGACAAGATGATGGTCCTGGTCGATGTCCTTGACATGAGTCAAGCATCTATCCGAAAGATGTTCAAGGATGATCCGAATCAGTTGCTCACCGACTTCATGGTGAACCTCTCGAAGCTAGATCCGTCTAAGTGGACATCTGTCCTGGCAGACATGGGTCTTGGAGATCTTCTGCGACGTCGTGGCTTCACGAAGATGCTCAATGCACTTCGGGAAGAGACCGCAGGTAGTCTTATTGATACACAACGTCAAGTTGTTGATGCTCAGGGCGCAATGCAGACTGAGTACGAGAAGAGGGCTGAGACGCTTGCAGCTAAGATTCAGGTCATTGGCCAGAAGCTCTACGAGGCGGGTATCAGGCTTGGTGAGTCACTGATTCCGATCATCAAGAAGGACCTGCTCCCGGTTATCGAGGACATGGTCAAGTGGATCCAAGATGCGGCTGACTGGTTCGCTAAGCTCCCTGAACCTGTCCGGAAGACAGCATTGCAGATTGGTATACTCGTCGCTGCTGCTGGCCCGCTCATGTTCATCTTCGGTGGTATCCTTCAGTTCCTGGCACCCATTGTTGGTCTAGTCACCGCACTCGGTAGGGGACTTGCAAGTCTCATTCCTGGTCTCGGTGGTCTGACAGGTGGCACACGAGGGATGGCCGCCAGTATGCTTGGGGTACAGAAGGTCTTCGTCGTTAACATGCCCCCAGGTGGTATGGGCCCTGGCGGTGGGAATCCACTTTCACCTACAGGTGGTGGCTGGCGTGGGTTCCTTGGCAGTGTCAAGTCCGGTCTGATGTTCGGGATGAAGTGGATTGCCGGGCCCCTTGCAGCAGTGTTCGCAGGGTTCAAGATCGGAGAGATGCTTAACGAACCTACTGTAGCTCCCGCTCGTAACTTCGAGACGAGTCAGTTCCAAGCCGTGCTTGATAGTAACGACGCTGACAGGATTCAGCATGGCATCGACGTCATCCAGAATGCATTGAACCCAACTGACATCGGTCAGAAGATTGCACTCGCCCTGGACGTCAATGGTGTCCGAACTACTCTTGAGGAACAGCTCGCGGCACTAAAGGCAGCACTCCCCAATGCTGACCGTGCGGAGGCAACGATCGACGAGCTTCGGAATCTCAACGATAATGTCCGTGACGGTTGGGAGACTCAAGCAAATGTCCTTGATGGTCGACTTAAGAAGTTGCCGACCAATGAGGTGATCGAGCACCTGGCTCGTACCAATGAGATCGGTCTCAAGGGTGTCGGTACTAGTTTCCAGGTCGGACTTAAGAACGGTCTTGACCCGATTGGTGACGTTGCAACAAGTATTCTGGCCCGTGCTGAGAACCCGAAGGCGCCTGAAGTCATGCGGGAGATTAGGGGACACATTGCCGGGCTGGAAGAGATCCAGGCAACGTACCTTGAGCAGGGTGATCGTCGACTGGCCGAAAAGGTTCAGACTAACATCAATACCCTGTACGCCCTGATCGGTGAGGTTGACAAGGGTAACGCTATCAACGCACTCCGCCGACAAGACGCCGTTCAGCAAGCGGCCATTGCACTTGGAGTAGCTGAACGACATATCACTGCGACCAATGCAACCGGGACTAAGATCGACTTGGACCGCATGGCAGTGAATGCATTGAACCTGAACGAGGGTGCACGCTTCGCAGCACTTAATGGTCAGGTGTACGCAGTCAAGGCATCAGTTGACGGGATGCACCTGACACTGATGAACAAGAACTTCACTCCAGTCATCTACAACAACAACATCGTGACCGCACCTAGTGGGGCACCAGTTACATACAGTCCGACTAGTGGTAAGGAGATCGGTGCGCCTCAGCATGCGGCAGGTGCTTGGAACATTCGGAACAATGAGCTGGCATTCCTGCACGCAGGTGAGATGGTCGTCCCATCTAAGCCCGCAGAGACGTGGCGCCAGGCAATGAGTGGGTTGAGTGGTGGAGGTACGGGTGGTGCAACAGAAGAGCACTACCACCTTGAGGTTGATGGGTTGATGCGTGTGGAACGTCCAAGTGATCTCATCCGTCCGATGAAGCATCTCGCACGTGGCAAGCGGCTCTTGAAGCCAGAGTACGGATTCCGTAGTGGCTAGTCTTACATGGAAGGCTGTCCAGCTCTACGACACGGCTAATCCTCCGTCGCGTAGGTTCTGGGTCACTGAGAATGGACCCCTTGAGGTTGATTGGGAAGTCCGTGGTGAAGACGATACCATCTCGAGTGCTGATGGACAGGTTGCTCGTAATCGGAAGAAGCATGTCTTTGCCATCGTGGCAGAAGGTTTCATCAACGGTATAGGGTCTACGATTGCGGCCCAACGGACTAACTATTACGCCACCCTCGCGATACTGGATGCTGTCCTTCAGACCGACGGAAGTGTTGGTGCACTGGTATGGGCAGCTCCTGATGGTAATAGTTATACGGTGCAAGCTAGGTACATAGGTCGTACTAAGGGCGATTGGGTTAACGGACTATACCGAGCGTACACACTGGAATGGGAGTGTGTTGACCCTGCCGGATGGGTTGTGGTCTGATGCTACGGTTCGACGTTCATGCCAAGCTTACTCCGAATGGTGTTGCCCTGTACGAAGACCTCCCGTGTATACGTGGAACGAAGAAGATCATCAAGCAGCACCTGGATAATGGTTCAGGTGAGTTCGCAATTAGTCGACACAGTGATGCGGCTACAGCCGCTATTATCGCCCGTGGTAATTGGGTAAAGGCATACCAAACAGAACTGTCAACGACTGAACCTATCTTCACCTTCCAGCTGGAGACAGGTGACTTTGATGTCATCAGTGGTGACGAACAGGGTGGCGAACATCTTTCCTTTGGCGGCCCTGGTAACCGTTCCTATCTGAAGAACGCCATTGTGTGGCTCGTTAACTTCATCGGCTCAAACCCGATTAACTCTGAGCGTCCGGGTTCATGGCGATGGGTGAATGATCAGTACGGCGACATCTGGGAACGTCTGCTCGATGAAGATGCAGCCCGACCGACACCTACGATGCCTGCATTGACGCGTGACTGGACTGGGTCACTTGATTCAGCAGGGCAGCCATGGCCGTCGTTCACCGGTAAGTTCTTCCTGGACATCGGGCTGAACTACGAAGAGGCAGCTAACCTAATGCAGGACTATGATGACCTGTACATTAGGATGTTGCCTGACTTCCTTATGCAGGCCTACAAGGACGACTATGGGGTTGACCGAAGCAATTCGTCATTCGCTGCTGGTAAGGTCAGATTCGTCAAGGGTGTTAACGTTAAGGGTGATCTGCAGAAGAACGTCTACGGTCCAAAGAAGTTCACCCACGTTGTAGTCCAAGGTTCAGGTGATACGTTCGTCGATGTTGTAGCACCTTCCTATGATGAGGGAGAGGAACGTCGAGAAGGATTCCTTCAGCATGGTGAGACTGATTCCGTACCACAGCTAGAGCGTGCGGGGCTAAAGCTGATTAGGACCGGGGAGCGGAATGAAGATGCGATTGCTTGGACTGGCACTGTTGACGGTAATACTCCTCTTAGCGGTCATTATATTCCTGGCCCTGCCAGCGCTGGAGGACACTTTGATGAGGGTGATTGGGTAACTATTCACACTGGTGGGTCTGGCCTCGACTACAATAACCGGAAGATCCAGGTAATGTCTATCACCTACGTCGAACTCGACAATGGTGAGGTGGACTACATCATCGAGGGTGATGGTAGCATCACTGCTGGTGATTCGGCTAGCGGTGACTTCGATGAAGATCCGTGTTGTGGTAAGCCTGGTAGCGGTATCAAGGATGGTGCCGAAGCAAGTGACCCTGACCAGAATGCCGAGATCGAACTGTGTGATACACCACCTCTCGAGGAGGAGTGGGAAGTCTCCGAGGACGATGGTGTTGTGATGGCATGGGATGACAATGCAAGTAACTGGCATACAGGTGTTGGTCCATCACAACACTTGAGTGACGGTTGTCAGGGAGCAGGGGATCCTGGAGGATCTAAGGACTACTTTGCCGGACAGCGCCTTGTCTATGGGTGTGCAGTGTTCGACATACCTGAATGTGAGAACATTGTCGGCGGGACACTTTCGATGGAATGGGTCGATGTCGAGTTCGGTGCAGGATCGCAAACGTTTGGGCCACTCTCGATTCGGGGTGGGTTCGAAGGGCTTACACCTGACCCCAATGATATCTACACAGGAATGATGTTAGCAACCGACATCATGGCAGAGGCTGGTCCACGAACTGTTGGTGTTCCTGCAAACGCTTTGCATGCGGGAAGCTTCAGTAGGTTTGTTGCGGGGCCTGAGTGGCGACTCGGTTGGGACATGATGTGTTGTGAGGGTACTGTTGCCCGCTCATGTATCAACTATGGGAACCTTGGATACGATATCAGTACAGGTGATCTACAGATCTACCACCTGACTGCAGCTACCTTTGGGTGGATTGCGACTTCACCCGTAGGTACTCAGGATGGAAGTAACACCGACTTTACTTTAGTCGGGGGTTACAATATGATTAGTCACGTTACACGTAATGGCATAGCTGTTCCGTCACATATGTGGAGTGCCCCTGACTCTGTTAACTTCCATACCGTTGGGTGGGCTCCTCTCGCCTCGGATAACGTTGAAGTGCGTTATAGGATTCCTGCGCCGTGATTGATCTCAAGCACCAGGCTCGACTTGGACTGCCCTTCGTAGCCCAGCTTGAACATGGTGGGTTGGGGCGTATCGATGGGTTGGCACGTGGTATCATCTGCGGAGTGTCGAACCGTGGAGCTGCCATGGCTGAGCGCGGTATGCTTGTTAAGCAGGTAACGGTGGTTGATGCAAGTCCTGGTGTTGTGGTTGAGGTTACCAATGATGTCGAGGATGAAGTTTACGGCATCATGCTCGAAGATACGGACCACAATGAAACCGGACTATGTATTATTTTCGGGCTCAGTGTGTTTGTACAGACCACCGGGACGATTGCGGTAGGGGATAAGCTTGGTCCATCAGCAACACCAGGGTTAGCAGCTCCCGTCTCCGGCGCAGGAAGTTCGTTCGGTCGAAGCCGCGGTGAAGCTACAGGTACAGACGATGTCCGTGCTGACATTCGTGGTGGGGCATTGAGCTCACTTGAACCAGGCACACTCTGCCAGGCACACCAATTCTTCCAGCAGGGTACCTTCGTTCGTTCGGAAGCTGAAGGCAGCGACAATCAAGGCACAACCACTGAGATACAGGTGGACGCCGATAACCTCCTAATGCTTGCCTTCCATAGTGCGAATGAGGTTAACATCAGTGCTAGCACGTGGCACGATGGACCGGGGGCACCGGGCGCAACGACACAGGCGTTGACGCAGTTCGAAGAGGAACATACGAGCGACGATCACTGGCTGGAACTGTGGTACAAGTACGATCCGAACCAGTCGCTCAATGCGAACAGTGGTGTTACTGCAGCAAGTGCCGATGGTAGGTTTGCCCACTGCATTATGCTCTACAGTGGTGTCGATGCAACTTCCATTCTGCGGGCGGAAAGTTCCAGCGGGACGGCCGATACTCAAACGCAGACAATAACAGGTCTGGTTGAAGGACAGATCGTCGTTGCTGTGTTGGCTTACCATAACGACCTTGATGGTGCCCCTGCAACTCCAAGCGGCTGGACGCATCGTGACCAGGCGCAGGGCTCTGGTGTGCATGAGGCAGCTATTCATGCGGTCGATCGGATTGTTGCTTTCGGTGAAGAGGAGTTAACAGTCACTTGGCCTGTTGATACACACGTTGGGTCAGGTGCGGGTGAGGGTTGGACGATCATGATGGTCGTCCTCGATGGCGGATCGATCCAAGGCGATGGACGAATCGACCTTGTCGGTACATCAGGATCAGTGAAGCGATGTGATGATACAGAGCACTATCACACTGATCGAGACCCCACTGTTGATGATGATGACTATCTCGGGTACCGAAACAATACCCTGTGGTTCAATGAGACATCAGGTGAAGTTTTCTGGTTGATCGATAATACAATCGGAGCTGCTGACTGGATCTC
>Ga0137326_1000747_pt1 | contig 10821 bp, 9 predicted proteins | sample EasRivERMZT500_2_FD_102292 | JGI IMG/M metagenome (GOLD analysis project Ga0137326, IMG submission 102292) | Soil microbial communities from meander-bound floodplain in the East River, Colorado, USA - East River MetaG ERMZT500_2 | ecosystem: Environmental > Terrestrial > Soil > Floodplain ... | reverse complement strand
TTACGACCACGGACGGCAGCGGCATCGTGCACATGGCTCCGGCCTATGGCGAAGACGATTATCAGGCTTCGTTGAAATACGATCTGCCGATGATCCAGGCTCTGGACGCCCGCGGACAATTCACCGAGGCCGTACCGCCTTATGCCGGCAAGTTTTTCAAAGCGGCAGATCCGGAAATCACCGCCGACCTCAAATCTCGAGGGCTGCTCTTCCGCAAGGAAACCTACGCACACAGCTATCCGCACTGTTGGCGATGCGATACGCCTCTTCTCTATTACGCGCGCAAGTCGTGGTACATCCGCACGACTTCCTATGCGAAAGACATGATCGCCTACAACAAGCAGATCCACTGGTACCCGCCGGAGACCGGCGAGGGTCGGTTCGGAAACTGGCTCGAAGAAAACAAGGATTGGGCGATCTCGCGCGATCGTTACTGGGGAACGCCCTTGCCCATCTGGATCTGCGAACGCTGCGAGGCTAAACGATCGATTGGCAGCGTGGAAGAACTGCGGAAGGAAGGCGCGCAGCTACCCGAACCACTCGATCTTCATAAGCCATACATCGATGCCGTCACGCTGAAGTGCTCCTGCGGGGGCGACATGCGGCGCATTCCGGAACTCGTCGATGTCTGGTTCGATTCCGGTTCTATGCCTTTCGCGCAGTGGCACTATCCGTTCGAGAATCAGGAGACTTTCAAGCACGCCTTCCCTGCCGACTTCATCGCCGAAGGCGTCGACCAGACCCGCGGATGGTTCTACACGCTTCACGCAATCAGTTCTTTCCTCTTCAAACAGCCGTGTTTCAAGAACGTGATCGTCAACGATCTCGTCCTCGACAAGAACGGCCAGAAAATGTCGAAGACACGAGGCAACACGGTAGATCCCTTTCAGGTCATCGGCCAGTATGGGGCCGACTCGGTACGATGGTTCCTGATTGCATCAAGCCCGCCGTGGAAGCCGAAGCTGTTCGATATCGAGTCGATCGCCGATGTGCAGCGCAAATTCTTCAGCACGCTGCTCAACACCTACGCGTTCTTCGCGCTCTACGCCAACATCGATGGTTTCAAACACGCCGAGTCCGAGGTGCCCGTTTCCAAACGGCCCGACATCGATCAATGGATTCTGTCGCTGTTGAACACCACCGTGGGCGAGTACCTGGACGCGATGGACAACTACGACCCGACCCGGGCGGCGCGCATCGTGAGCAATTTCACGATCGAGCAGCTTTCAAACTGGTACGTGCGGCGGAACCGGCGCCGATTCTGGAAAGGCGAATCCGGGACGGACAAAACGGCCGCATATCAGACGCTGTTCGAATGTCTCGTCGCAATCACGAAGATGACGGCTCCGCTCGCGCCGTTCGTCTCCGACGAAATCTACCGCACGCTGATGTCTGAGACGCGACGCGAAATCTTCGAATCGGTTCACATTGCACCGATGGTGGCGCCGAAAAAGGAACTTATCAACCCGGAGCTCGAACGCCGCATGGACGTCGCGCAGCGGGCGGTCGGCGTCGTGCGCACGATGCGCGCAAAGACCAATCTGAAAACACGCCAGCCGCTCGCGCGCATTGCTATTCCCGCGTCGCCGGAAACACGCCGGCTGATCGAGCAGATGAATGACGTCATCCTTGAAGAGATCAATGTGAAGGCTATCGAGTTCATCGATGAGTCATCGCCGATTGTCAGGAAGACCGCGACCGCAAATTTCAAGATCATCGGGCCGAAGTTCGGCAAACAGGTAAATGCCGTCGCAAAACGGATCAAAGAAATGTCGCCGGCAGAAGTCATTCAACTCGATCAAGCCGGAACCTTCTCGACGGAAGTCAACGGCACGCCGGTAACGATCGTTCGTGAGGATGTGAGTGTTGCTGCTCAAAGTATCGAAGGCTGGCTGGTTGAATCCGCCGAAGGTTTGACGGTCGCCCTGGATACGACGCTGACGCCCGCGCTCATCAACGAAGGCCTCGCGCGTGAATTCGTCAATCGCGTTCAGAACATGCGTAAGGACGCAGGCCTTTCTGTCACCGACCGTATCCGAATTTACTACGAATCAGCGGGGCGCCTGGCCGATGCCGTCGGCCGCATGTCGGATTACATCAAATCCGAAACCCTCGCAACGCAGATGAACTCCGGACGCGACAGTGCCGAACATTGGCAGAAGTGTGAAATCGACGGCGAGGCCTGTGAAATCGGTATCTCCAAGGCTTAAGGGACGAGGGGTCAGACCCCTCGTCCCCTATTTTCGGCCTTTACGAGTTAACGGCTCCTCCGTTACCTTTATAAGGTTCGACGAGCCTAGGTAGCTCAGCTGGTAGAGCGCGGCCCTGAAAAGGCCGGCGTCGGCGGTTCAACTCCGTCCCTAGGCATTGCGATCAACAGCGCTTGCTACTGCTGCTCAATCCCTAACAACAAAGGAATGCATGTGAATGTATTTCGGAGGCCGGTCGCTGCAGTTCTATTGTGCCTGGCTGTTGTGCGACCTGTCGGCGTCCTGGCACAATCCCGAGGAACGCAACAGCCTCAACGCGGGCAACGTGGAACACCAGCAAAGCCGACTGCACTGTCGCTTCGTCAGATAATCGAATCGTTATCTTCGTCACGCAATTCCACTCGCGCTGAGGGTCTAGTGTCGAAATTCGGCGTTCAGTTTGAGGCAACTCCAGCGATCGTGGACATCCTCAAACAGTTCGGAGCCAGTCCAAAACTGATATCGATGATTCCCGTTCCACCGCTGCCACCGCCGCCGCCGACACCACCCGCACCGAAGGTTGCGGGATCATTGACAATCGTTTGTGAGCCGACAGACTGCGCGGTTGTTGTTGCCGACAAATACGAAGGATCGACCACTGGTAATCGCAAGACCATTGGCGGACTTCGTCCAGGCGAGACCACGGTCCAGATTTTTGCCGACGGATATGAACAACACACGCGGCGAATCGTGCTGGAGGAGGGCAAGCCATCTGAAGAGAAATTCTTGCTGAAACGGAGTCACCTCATCCGGGAGGCGGACGCTCGCGCATCTTTGCTGAAAACGCTAGCGAGTTTGGGCGGCGTCGACGGACTTGTTGAACTCTCCGATGTCGAGGGCGCCGGCACCATGCAATGGGCGAATAGTAGCGGCATGCTCGAGCAATGGACGGTAACTTTCAACAAACGTCCCGGCCGGGAGATTGCGGCGACATTCAAGACCGCCGGAGGTCAATGTACTGCCTCGATCTCGGCACAAGTCTCCAGGCAGGAATGCAGAGGCGAACTAAGGAACGGGGGAGACAAGATAGCGGAACAAGGAACTACCCTGTTTCTAAGCTACCAACTGCAGGATGTGATTAACGCGCTCCTACAGCGCCCGCTCATTACTTCAGAACCGGGCGGGAATCGCCTGGAAAGCATCGATTCGAAGGACTCTTACTTTTTGACGATCGGCAGTGATGGTTTACCAACAGACCTCGTCTATCGCATAGGCAGTGCAGAACAAGCAATCCACGTCCAGTACTCAAACTATTTAAGACTGAATAAGGGTCGGTATCCCGGCCGAACTTCTGTAGGACGTTTGAATAACGCTCCGGCTTGGGTGTTCACGCTGAACAGTGTTCGCAGCCGGGTTGTACGAGGTCAATAGGACTCGCCCGGTCATTATCGTGCCGCTCGTCCCTTTCCATTAACCGCCCTTATTCACCCGCACGTTTCTTGCAAGTCCAACGGCCCGCAATGCAACGATGACGTACCAGCCCGCATCAACCTGCCACCAGCGGCGGCTGAAACACGCCGACGCGGGATACATGTGATGGTTTCCGTGCCAGTTCTCTCCCCACGCTGTCAACTGAAGCGGGCCGAGCCACCATATGTTCTGGCTGGAATCGACGCCTTCGGCCAGTCCCGGTTTCAGGTGAAGAAGACTGTTGACGAAGGCTTGCATATGAAGACAGTAGACAAGCCGGATCGCGCCGATCCAAAAGAGGCCGGCCCAGCCAAACAGGAAATAGCCAAAACAGATCGAAACGAGGACCAGCGGAACCTGGAGCTTGCCCCAAATCGTGTATCGCGGCTGGATCAGATCCGGACACCACTTTTCCATCGACGACGGCCGCCACTGATACAGCCATCGGAGATGGGCCCACCAGAACCCGCCATGACGGGGGCTGGACACGTCTTCGATCGTATCGGCCTTCGCGTGGTGATTTCGATGGTTCGCTATCCACGTGCCCGGCACGCCCGAACCATTGAACACGGCTGCGAAGATGAGCACTTGTTCGACAATCGGATTGAGTTTCACGGATCGATGGGCGAGTCCGCGGTGGTACGCCACAGTCGTCCCCAGCGCACCTGCGCTCGCGAAGCTCAGACTCCACAAAAATATTCTCCATCCCGGAATGGGGAACAGCGCGATTCCGATGAGAGCGAGAGTGTGGACGGTGACGATGTAAACGAGCGTCCAGGTATTCTCCGCCTCGACGTTCCACCATGGAAGTGTCCACGGATGACGTTCGCGAAGCCCAGGGCCGGTCTTTACAGCAAGATTGCGCCCCCTCATCGACCGAAGCGACCCGAACGCCCACCGCCCAAACGGAAATCTTCAAACATTTTCAAATTCATGGACACCTGTCTTGTATTTAATCTTCGGAAGGTCTTAACTCTGCAAGGTTGGAAACTTTCCCAGTTGCTTTGCGCCAATCGAATGGTTTGAGCGATTCGGTTCGAAGCTGAATCAGCGGCGCAGTGAACACAGTGTACCACGTGCCGTTATTTTTATTCCTGAGGCTGCGCGCTATCGCGCTTGCGCTTCGCGTTCTTGAGGCTGCGCGCTATCGCGCTTGCGCTTCGCGTGGATTCAACGGCTGTGAGGCCATCTTCCGCGGACTTCCGCTAATCCGCAATGGGCCGGTTGGGTGCCCGCGATACTTTGCAGCAGGGCTATGAACTCCGCCGCTTTCTCCGGTTTTCTGCCGCACGTGATTCCCGGCGTTGAGCCCGACAAAACGGAGGCCAGAATCGCCAACTGTTTCGCACCGACTTGATGGACGACCGCCCCTTTGTCAGGCTGGGCCAGGCCGGGAATCTCAGCGTAAAGCCAAATGATCTGACACCACCCGTCGACCAAAAGGTTCATTGCAAATTGCAGAGTCCGGGCAGTCGAAATGCGCAAACCTTTATCTCTGGCCGCCCGAAAGAAGGCCGACAAATGCGCGCCCGCAACCATGATGGGTTGAGGCAGATGTTCCAGGTTTTCGACAAGGTCGGACAAAGATTGGAATTGGATGCTTCCTTCCGCAACAGCTTCCGCCACAAGCGACTCGACCTGCATCGGAGTCATGAACCCAACCGCAGACGTTCTCATAAGCTGTCGAATCTCGACCAAACCGAAGTATTCGGCGGTGGTCGAAACGTCGAGCAGAATACAGTCGAATTCAGTCCGGTGGATCAAATCCAACGCTTCGCCTGCAGCGCGCACGATCGTTACTTCGTAGTTCCTCAAGTGCAAATACTGAAGGATGAACTGATCAATCGAGGGACCGGCATCGAAAATGAGAACCTTCATAGCTGCGTACCTGGTGTCCAAACAATACGCAGGTGGAGACAGGGCTGTCTGTCAGGTAACTAACAGGTGAGGCAGTGCTTCAGTTACGGCTTCGCCCTATCGGGCTCGCGCTTCGCGGCGGCTCACTCGTCTTGAAAACGCTCCGATTCTACTCTTACGATTTCATAACAGTCGCAAGCTGCAGCTTTGAGGCCTTCAAGATCCAGAATCGTAATGTGACCCATTTTGTATACGATCAGACCGGCATTTTGAAGTGTCCGCGCCGTCAGAGAAACGATAGGACGGGATACTCCCAACATTGTGGCCACGAATTCCTGGGTTAATGGCACCTCATCGGAATCGATGCGGTCCCGGCTCATCAACAACCATCGGCACAGTCGCGATTCAACATGATGGAATCGATTGCAGAGAACAGACCGCGCCACCTGAAAGTGCAGAAGATACATGTGGCGCATCAACAAACTCTGAAGCTTGCCCGGCCTGGTAAGTTCGTTGTTGAGAGCCGCTAACTCCATTTTCAACGCATGACCAGGAAGTTGCACTATCGCGCTGTGCGGCATTCGGTTTCTGCCCAGGATCGCGGAGATCCCGACCATACCCTCGGGACCAATGACACCAACTTCGATGCTGCTTCCGTCGTCCGTTAACGAAACCAACGATGCCATGCCCGTGGTGATGAAATACACGTGCGAAATCCTTTGCCCGGAAGTGTACAGAGGCTTCCCGGAAGCCCATTGCTCACCCTGTAGGAAAGGACGAATGCGGTCGATTTCGTTTCTGGGCAGCGCAGCTAGAATCTCGTTCTGGATCCGATCCGCAAACATCGACACTGCTCCGTTTCCGCGATGAGTCTTCGCGCTGATGGGCCACATTTGTCGGAGATCTGTTTTCGATGCGAGGATCGATCTTCAAGAAATGATGCTAGGACGGTACTCTAATGGATAAACCATCGTCCACACGATTGTGAGCAACCACGGCTTGATCTGCCTTATCGCAACGGCGCCATCGGCAACACAAAGACTAGAGAGAGCGACCAGCGGCTCGCGTTGTCGAGATACATCAGAACGTCGAAACCACTGGAGATTTGCACAGTATCTTACGCTCAAACTGCGTTGAATGATGTGTGTGGGCCGAAACAGCACGCGCCCAAGCCCACCGCTGTCAGTGGTCGCGACGATGAGGTGCTGCTTACTATGCGGAGCCGAAAAACACTATTGCCAGTTCTTTGGACAACGCATTATGCAAAGCAATACCTCGACTGCACGGATCAGAGGCTCTGGCGTTTGAGTGTCGCTTCGCGTGTTAATGTCCATAAGGGCGATCACTCCACATGGCCGAACTCGATGCGAAAAGAGAAAGAGCATGCTTCGCATTAGACCGGCACGGTTCCTAAACTGATCTGTATCGCGCGATCCACTCGCATCATTGTTGAGGGCGTCACAGCTCCAAGCTTCTTGACGAGCCGTCGTTTGTCGATCGAACGGATTTGGTTCAGAAGGACAATGGAGTCCGTCGAGAGACCTCCCGTTCCCTGAGGAATGAGGACTTCAGTCGGATAGAGCTTGTCATCGAACTTGGACGTAATCGCCGCAACGATCGTGATCGGGCTATGCTCGTTTGCAATATCGTTCTGAAGTATGAGAGCAGGACGCGTCTTCTTGATTTCTGAGCCAACAGTGGGATCGAAGTTCACGAGATAGATGTCGCCCCGTTTGGGAACTATCTGCGCTTTCGGCGCCACGGTTCTTCTTCGAGAGGAAGCCATTCATCCGCGAGGTGAAGATCCCGCTCCCCTCGCGCAAGGGCGCCTTCTTTGAGTCGGGCGCGCAACTGGGCCCGGCCCATTTCCTTGATATACCGCTCCACCGCTTCTGCGATAAGGCGGCTCCGGTCGCCTCTTGCGGCGACCTGATCGATAAGCCGAATGGTCTTCTCCGGAAGAGTGATGTTCACCCGCTTGTGAATTGTGGCGCTCTTGGGCATAGGTTCACACTACATACTAATGGTGTGTATGTCAACGCCAGCTGAAGATATCGTGGCCATACTGTCTGGCGCAGTTTTGGGATGGATAGAAGAAAAGTGGGGATAGCCGTTATTCAGTACGGTTCTTCCCAGAGCCGATCGTACGTGACGTTGAGAACCATGGTGCGATATCGATGTCGAACCATTCGAGAAACGTCCGGAGACCTCGTTTCGTCGGCCACAGACTCCGATCGGTCATCCAGGTATCGAGTTCGTGATCGAATATCGTCTTGTAATAACGTTTGACCACAATTTCGCGTTCCGGTTCGTTCTCCAAGTCATCGACGAGAAATACGTCGGGATCGCGTCGCACGTCGTCGTAATCCAGCTTCGGACCTTGATCATTGAAAAGATTGGCCCAATCGATGAATGGCTCTTACGGCCTTACGACGATGGCCGCTTTGTTCACGAGTTTTATCGTTCCGGCCGTCATGAGGGCAGTATAAAGCGAATCTCAGTTCGCGCAATCCTGCCGCGCATCATGAAACAAAGGTCCTCTGGGCGGGACTTGGATCAAGCGGAACTCGAAAATGAGCAAGTGCCGTCACCGCCAATCCTCCGCAGCGACGTGATCAAGGGCCCAGGCTCATACTCGACCGGGCGCGGTGTCCGCTTTCCAACCGAAGCGCTCATCGTCAGTCGGAGCGAAGCCGAAATTTGTGATGGCGCCCTACCGGAGCGGCGCCATCGGCAACACAAAGACAAGAGAGAACGACCAGCGGCTCGCGTTGTCGAGATACATCAGATTTCCAAATCGGTCGCCGGCGCGAGGCAGGCCGGTCGCAACGTAGTCGATAGAAGTTTCGATCTCGATATCGCTGAGCCAGGGTTTTCGTGTCCACTTCAGAAAGGCAACAGCCGTGTCGAGTTCGAGATTCAGCTTGTGCGTGTAGCGATCGATGGTGCCTGGCCGGGCGCCGGGACTGTATTTGTCGATGATGTCGAAGTGACTTCCCACCCATCCTTTGGTCGTATCCGATCGAAGCCAATGCAGATTCAGTTCGGTCTCCAGTTCCGGTGAAGTCCCCTTCACCAACGGCTTGATGATTGTCTCGAACGTGAAACTCACTCTTGGAATAGTTGTCGGAATGTCTGCGGCGATAACCGTCTCGAATACTCTTTCGCGCTCCACTTTCGTGGTAACGGTCCTTCCCTCGTTATCCGTCTCGACGACTCGCGGACGACGGATCAGATTTTCCCAGGTAAACGTCGGCTCGATCTTGAGCGTCGGTGCGCACAGCACGAAACATCTGTCTTTCGGATCCTGCCCGACTGCCGGCGACACACTGAACCAGACGACGAGTGCAATGATCGGAATTCTCACGACGATTCTCCAAAGCGAATTACTTGAAGGGCAGCTCATTCACCATGTGGCATGTGCCGCAGGAAGCCGTGTACGGAATCGGCATGGCACGACCTGGAGCGATGCCCTTGACCGCCACGTTCGTTTTTCGCGGCACATCAAACACATGGGATTTCAATGGACCTTCCCAGTAGGCGTTGTTCTCTTCTTCCTGCGCATTGGCATAGGGCGGAATACGGATCATTCGGCCGAATTCGCCGGCAACCCCGCCGGTATTGGCGGTACCGGGCATGTGACAGTCGATGCAGCGTGTCTGCTGGCCTTTCATTTTTGCGTTCAGCTTCGTGTCCATGTGCGAGAGCAAATCGACTGTATGACATCTCTGGCACAGCGGCGATGCCGCATTGTTGGGATCGTGGATAAGCCAGCGTGAATTTGGCGTGCCTCCATGCATGTCGTGACAATCCGAGCACGTGACCAGCAGTCGCTCATTCCGGTACATCTTCGACTTCAGGAAATCGGCGTACTGTTGATGCGGCTTGTTGGAGTGGATGTCATCCGCCCAGATGTTGTCCTCGCGACCGGACCCGCGCATCGTCGGTCCCTTCTTAACCGGATCGGTGTACTTCGTGATCAACTCGTGGCGGCTGATCCCAGGTCGCGCAAGTTCCCCGGATTCGCTGAGCGCTTGTGTATATCCGACAGTCGGCCCTCCGTAACCCTGCCGCCGATCGTGACAGCGGCCACAGAGCACGCTGGCCCTTTCGGCCGAAAGATACTTCGGGTTGACGATAGAACCCGACCGGCCTTTGCCCGCAACGTGCTCCGAGCCCGGACCGTGACAACTTTCGCAACCGACATTGATCTCGTCCGGTTCGGGGTCATCGTCAATGTTCATCTCCCCGCCGGGATCATTGACTGCACGTACGAGATACTGACCCGTGACCTTGTCCTGGTAACGCTCCCAGCCGGTCAAATGGCATCCCGCGCACATCGTCTGCACCGTATTCGTATTGACCGGCGGGGCCGTCAGCGCGTCGTCGGACGTTCCGTAGCGGCCGTCAGCACCGGACGACCACCACATGTAAAACTTGTAGTCGTGCCAGATGCGCCGATCTCTGTTCAACCTGTTATCGCGGCCCGTCATGTTGTAACGCAGCACGGTATACCAGCCCTGACGATCGCCCAGTCCCTGCGGAACAGACACGATGTACCGCTGGTCGTGGACGGCGCCCCCATATAGGAGCTTGATCTCCAGATGAGCGGGGCTGTTGCGATCCTGCGCGTTCAGGCGGTTTACGAGCGTGATGTAGTATTTGCCGTTAGCTGAGTTCTTCCACAGATACACATCCGCATAGAACGTCTCGATCGGCATCCGGTTATCCCCGAATGCGCGCAACTTGAATTTGTCGTCGCCCCTGCCGGCGTCGTAATCCCCCAACTCAAGACGTGTGCCGCGCGTGTAGTCGGCCGCGGCAGGAAACGATTCGAGGGAATCGAAATAGCGTGGGTGCCTCGAAAAATCCTGCGTTTTCCCAGGGGCCTGTGGAACGGTCCATCCAAGCTTGTGCGCCGTCTGCGCCCAGTGCTTCTGGTCGGAGTGACAGGAAAGACAGCTCGAACTTCCGACGTACCGGCCAGTCGCGGAAGGATTACTCGAGACGCGTATCGTCATGGATCGGCCACGCAGCTGTTCGGCTGTGTAGCTTCGGCGGCTCAGGTCGCCGCCCGGAAGATGTTCTCTGTCGCTCGGGTCCGGCGTGACGTGAATGAAGAATTTGCCGTCAGGTACGTTCGCGACAACGAAGTTGCCTCGCGCATCGGTGGTCGCCTGCGGAAAACTCGCGCCGCGCAATCGAATCGCATCTTCCAGGGGTTCGTCGAAAGCCTCTGCCGGATAAGGCGGTGCGTAAATCGAGCTGGCGGTCAGTGGCGTCTTCGTATCGATCGCAGAGACGG
>Ga0137326_1000744_pt1 | contig 10830 bp, 21 predicted proteins | sample EasRivERMZT500_2_FD_102292 | JGI IMG/M metagenome (GOLD analysis project Ga0137326, IMG submission 102292) | Soil microbial communities from meander-bound floodplain in the East River, Colorado, USA - East River MetaG ERMZT500_2 | ecosystem: Environmental > Terrestrial > Soil > Floodplain ... | reverse complement strand
GTGCGTGAAGTCGCTCAGCCACCTCCGGTACTTGTCCTCGTTCGGGGTCAGCGGGAACCACATCGTGGCCCCCACGAAGCGCTGACCGCCGACCTCTTGAAAGCCAGGGTTGAGCACCGTGAGGTTCGGCAGCTTCTGCTCCGCCTTGCAGAGCCGCGCGTTCCCCTCGTCCGGCGACGTCAGGTAGTACTCGTGGTTGCCAGGCACGTAGATCACGTGCGGCCACCGGTCGCAGAACCAGGTGAGTACCTCCAGCACGTGCTTGTTGCTGGTGAGGTTCATGACGTCGCCCGCGAGGACGAGGACGTCGGCAGCGACCTGGAGGTCCTTGTGGACGAAGGCCTCGCCCTCGTCGAAGTAGCACTCAAGGTGCAGGTCGGAGACCAGCTGGACCTTCACTTGAAGATCCTACTACTTCGACCCGAGCTTGTCAACCGCGGCGAGCCTGGCCATCTCGGTGTACAACGTGGCGACGAACTCGGCCGTTTCCTTGTTCTGCTCCCGCGCCTTCGCCAGGCTCTCCTCGGCGCGCGCCAGGGACCCCGCAGCCCACTCCCGCTGCTCGCTCAGCCACAGCGCGGCCGGGCGGAACTTCATGGGGGTGTGCTTGTACTCCAGCTGCTTCAGCTCCCCCTCCAGCTGCTGGACCGCGAACTCCTTGAGCCCGCTCAGTCTCTTCGGCGCGCGCCACGCGAGCACCTGGTTGAGCAGCCCGCGGAACACCTGCGCCTCCTTGGCGTTCTTCTTCTTGATCTCGGCCCAGTACCGGTTCGACTCCTCGCGCGCTGCGCGCTCCTTGACGCGCGCCTCGGCCAGGGTCATCTCGGCGAGCTTCTCGACCTCGGCCCCGGCTTCCGCGACCCGATCCTCGTCGTGCTTGAGGTCTCGCCCTTGCGGCAGGGGCTTGTCGAAGTCGAGGTCGTAGTAGAACGCGTGGGCGCAGATCCTGAGCCACTCGGCGGGCGTCGTCTCGGGCTTCACTCGTGCGGTATATCCTGTGGTCATCCTATGTACTCCTTCAGACGTTTGCACTTCGCGCGAAGGTCAGCGTTCGCGGAAAATTCGCCGCCTTCGACGGCCAGCTTGAGGCAACCCCACCCGGTCATCAGAAACAGCAGCGCAGGCAGGAGGAACAGCAGCTCGCGCCCGCCCAGCCAAAAAGCTGTAACCCCCAGGCCGATCGCGAACACTGCGCACATAACCGCTATCCGAACGCGACCGTAGAACAGAGCCGACTCCGTCACGATCACCTCCCGAACGTAACGGCCAGCCACGACCCCAGGCCGTACCCTAGCACCCAGCTCGCGGCCTGCCAGAACCCCCTGAAGGCTTGCCCCAGGCCGAGGATGGAGGCCACTGCGCACACCATCGAGAGCAGCGCGGCGTTGATCGCCAGCCCATCGGCCACGGACCTCACCCACAGTGCCATCACGGCGTCGACGACCAACGCGGACGAGAACGCCACGAGGCAGCCGCCGACCGGCGTGATGGGTGCGAGCTTGAGGGCCACGGATGTCCTAGTACTCGGACTCGCTGAAGACCAGCTCCGTCGTGAAGGGCACCGGGGCGCCGGCCTGGTTCGGGTTGACCTGCAGCCGTCGACCGACGCGCGTGCACGGCAGGTCGTCGAACCAGGTGATGAAGTTCTGGCCCTCGGACGGCAGCTTCGCACTGACCTCGCGGCGCTTGCCGCGACCGTCGCGGTACCTGACGTCGACCGAGCTGCCGCCGACCTCGACGCGGATCTTGTCCCAGCGGCGGAAGCGCGCTGCGAGAGAGATCAGCACGCGCCGAGCGATCGGGCACTTGCTGCAGTCCTTGGGGACGCCGTGGCGGATGTCGCACGTGGCGACGCTGATCTGGTGCTTGAAACTCTTGGACATGTTCGGTAGCCTCCTGTAGATCGGAGACTACCGCGGATCCTTACCCGGGTCAAGGGAAAAGCGCCGCCCGCCTCTGTACACCACACTGCAACCCGCGGCGCCTTTCCCGAGACCCAGTGACCGGCTTACCACCGGTCGACGCGAGAGTGTACTCGGATGGTCGGTCCCGACCATCCGTAGCACTACTGAGGTCTCACGCGGAGACGAACCGCAACCACCGCCCGGTCCCGTCGGCTACTCCGGCAGCGCCCCAGTGGTCCACGTGGTACTTGAACCTGGCGGACGGGACCCCGACCGCCTCAATCTCCACCTGGTCGCCGACGACGCTCGCGATGCGGTACTTTCCGTTGGAGTATGCCCACTGGCCGAGCGAGTTGCTGGTCTCCGCGTTCCACTCGGACCCGAGCGCGGGGGCCTGCACCGACGAGACGAACCGGAAGTGTCTGTTCGGGCCGGTCTGGAGGCCCAGGGCGTCCCACGCCGCGCGGTCCATCCAGCACTTCAGACCGGTCACCACGTGGTTGATGTTCACGCGGTTGTTGGGAGGGTCGATGCTCACCACCTCGTAGGTCAACCCGCCACCGCGCCCGACCCAGCGCGAGCTGGCCGAGTCCCAGTCCTCGACGTCCCAGCGCGAGCCAAGCGAGGGGTAGGCCTTCGAGATGGGCGCAGAGAAGATGGTGGGGATCGTGATGGGCCTGATCGCCTTGCCGCCGATCGAGAGCGTGGCCTCCTTACCGAGGTAGGTCTTCACCACCGACTTCTCGGGCGGGCACTCGCCCGCGTGGTCCTTCTTGCACCGCGAGCAGTAGAATACGTAGCCCTTCACGACACCCCTTTGACGATCTGGTTCAGGATCTCGTTCGCGATGCGGACCTTGCGCCTGACCTGCGCGTCACACACCGCGTCCACGTACCTGGAGCAGGAGCTGGTGGACGCCATCACGACGTTGTCGCAGCGAATCTCCCGCCAGCAGTCACCGTCCCAGTCGCGCGTCCGCGACACCCTCAGCTGGTCGATGGTGGCGAAGTAGCCGTCACCCTCCCAGCGAGGGTCGTCGGGCATCGGGTACGTGCGCCCACCGATAACGTTGATCGGCGGGGGCTCCGCCCCCGGCCCAAAAATTTTCGACCACCAGCCCACGGGCTACAGTTCGTAACTCGGCAGGCTCATCGCCTTGACGGGCTTGAACGTGCCGTTGTTGCGGATGATGTTGCGGAAGATCACGCGCAGCCGAGCCTTCTCTTCGTACGGGAAGCGCTCTTCGAGCTGCATCACCGGCTTCGGCCCGAGCTTGTCCATGTGCGTGCCCTCGAACTCGTTCTCGATCGTGGCGAGCTGCTTGGGGGAGAAGATCCCGCCCAGTGTCTTCGAGAGCTGCGTCCCCTTCCATGCACGACGGGCCGTGTTCCAGGCGTAGCCGCCCTCACCGCTCATCTTCTGGAAGTCCCCGACCGTCACCTGGTTGCGCATCGCGACCGTGCACAGGAAGATGGCACCCTTGGCGCACACCTTGCACGGCGTGACGTTCTCCAGCAGCTCCTGGAGCGAGTCCTTCTTGCTCGCGACCGCCGTCGCGCCATCGATGTCCTCCACGTCGTCGTAATCGTAGACGTCCGAGGGCTCGACGTACGCGCCCGCGTTCGCCTCGATCTTGCCCCGCGTGAGGGCCGAGAGGACGTCGCGAGCGATCATCACCCGCTTCTCCGCGCGGGAGGCCTTCTGGAACTCCGCGTTCTTGGCCTTGTTGGCGCGCGCGAGCCCGACGATCTGGCGCCGGGTGGGCGGCTTCGCCGCGGGTTCGGGCGCCACTGTGTCGGTCGCGCAGCTGTTGGGGTCGGTGCTCGTGTCTTCCATGTCGTGTCTCCTTGTTCAGTCCACTCAACCACGAGCCGGGATCGACGTCAAGTAGAATCGTCGTCGATGTCGTCGTCCCAGCCGACACCGCCCGCAGACGGGAGCGACCCGTCCCACGGGTACAGTCCCGGGTCAACGAACGACGGAGGGCCCGGGTCCGCGAGCCCCACCGGCACGCTGTTCGACCGGTTCTGGGCGTCGATCCGGTCGAACAGCGCCTTCTTGGCGGCCAGGTATGCTTCCTTCGCGTCGTCGAGGTCGGGGTAACACGGACCGAGGGGCAGCAGGTCCTCGGGCTTCTTGCCAGCCATGACCCCGATCAGCGTCACCTTGTGCGTCAACCCGCACTGTGAGCACTGGTATGGCAGGCTCAGGTCGTAGACGGTCTGGGCCACCCAGTCGTGGTTGGTGTAGACCCGACGCACCTTCACCGGAACCGCGGTCGGGGGGCACTCCCCGGCGTGGTCGACCTTGCACTTCGAGCAGTAGAAGGCGAAGCCGCTCACTCGCGCTCGCTCCGGGGCTCGGGGTCGTCGAGAGGGCTCTCGTAGACCACGAGCTTCACCAGCTCGACCTCGGCCACGTCACCGTCGCCCACGAGGTCGATCACGGCGAGGTCACCGTCCTCCGTGATGGCGAGGAAGGTGTGCTGCTCGTGACTCTGGCAGATCTGCTTGAACTTCATGGGGCGGTTCCTCCAACCCCATTCCTAGCGAATCTACCAGGCGGTTTACGACGTCTTCAGGAGGGAGCCGAAGATCACCCACCAGACCGCTGCCGCGAAGCCGCCCGTGCCGGTGGCCGGCGTCGTGATCGAGAACACGACCGGGGCGCCGCTGAGGTCGACGAGGAGCGAGTTGGTCCCGACCGACGCCTGGGCTAGCGAGTTCTGCGCGGCGATGCCGTTGATGCTGGCGACGCTCAAGGCGTTCGCACCCGAGGCCATGAAGTTGTCTTTGGCGGCGTTGTTCCCGGCCTTGCACACGCCGTTCACCGTCCCGGTTCCGGCCACGGACTTGAAGATCACCCTCTGCACGGAGCTGATGAAGTAGTAGCCGGGCATGGACGGAACGACCTGGTAGTCCGCCGCGGTTCAGCCGCCACGTTGGGGACCAGAACGGGCCACGGCGTGTTCGCTCCGTCCACGATCGGCTTGCGCACCCACTGGCGGGCGACGTCGTCTGCCGTCGCGACCAGGTTGAGCGAGTCGGCCGTCCCCATCGCGGGCACGAGCGTGTACGTGGCCGACCCGAAGAACGCGACCGTCGTGACGAGCGCGGGCTGCCCGTTCGGGTACCCAGTGACCGAGACTGCCGACAGCGCGCTCACCGTCGCGGCCAGCAGCGTCTCGCCCGTGCTGCCGGGGTCTACCGGGGTCCAGTCGGCGTTCTCCTCGCCGTACTTCACGTACAGCTTCGCGGTCAGCATCGAGTAGGCGAACGCGCCGGTAACAGCTCGGAAACCAGTGACGGTCGGGTCGACCTGGAGGATGTGGGCTGTCGCTTCGAGACCAGTTGCGGCGGGTACGATCGGCATGCCCAGAAGATTGCGGCGTCGAACCTCCTAGAACGGCTGGTCCACGGGCTTCAGGGCGTGGTTGTGCGGGTCCATGATGCGGTCGCCCCGGAAGAGCAGCGACTCGTAGAACTCGTGGAGCACCATGTTCTTGAGCGCGTGGCGGATCTTCTCCACCGCCCACTTCGGCCCGTTCTTCGTCAACCCGCCCTGGGACACCTCGGTGCAGGTGTTCAGCTCCAGCATCCCGTCCGCGCCCCGGGCGATCGAGGACAGCTCGTTCGCGGAGCGCGGGCGGATCCGCATGTAGACGTGCAGGGCGTGGCCCGCGCAGCCCCAGCACGCCCCCGCGGGCAGGTGCCAGGCGCCCACGCGCATCGGCAGCGGGAAGGCCGAGAGGTCGAAGCACGCCCCGAGGTCGCCGAGCTTCCAGACCTCGTTCACCAAGGCGTCGCGGCGGACCGTGGGTGGCTCGGGGCGCCGGACGAAGATCGGCTTGAAGTCGGCGAGGTCGAAGCTGAAGGTGAAGGCCGACATCACCGGCACCCCACCGCGCGGCAGACCTGTCTCGGGTCGCCCGAGTACAGGGCCCGGTTGACCTTGAAGAGCGCCAGCGACGCCTGGACCAGGCAGAAGATCGCCACGGCTTTGAGCACGAAGTTCAGCATGTACCCAGGATGCCGCAGATCCCGGGCCGAAGTCAAGAACGAAGTGGGGGATGAGGTCTACCCCAACATGGTACGCACCCGCGCGAGCAGGACGTACGCCGGCAGCCGGACCCAGGCGTCGAACCAGCTCCAGCGGACCAGGTATGGCTCCCCGAGCACCGCGCAGTACCGGATGTGCTCGCCCCGACGGATCGGGTCCTCCAAGCCCATCTCCCAGACGACCGTCCCGCTCGGGTTCAGCTCCAGCTTTCGCTTGATCTCCTGCCCGCTCGGGGACGCCACGGCCTCCTCTAGGGTCGAGTAGCGCTCGGTGGGCTCCGGGACGGGGGTCTGGAAGTCCTGCACCGCGGCCCACCTACGCTCGGTCACCAACCCGTAGGACGTCGCGTACCACTGGGGGACGAGCCGGCCCCACCGGTCGTCAGCCTGGCGCATACCTGGCCGAGGTCCGACACGGACGGTGGGTCGGCCGCGGTCCAGCCGACCGGCTTTATGGCGGGCCTGGCACCGTCGGCAGTCGGTCTGGAGCCAGACTGCGTCGATCAGGTCCTCTACGGTCTCGCCCATGGGCCATTCCTAGCGAATCCCCGGGTCGGATCCGCCCTACCCGGGTCAGATGGGACCCTAGGGGTGCCGGTGGGGTGGTGGGGGACTGGCTCCCGGGGGTGGGGTGTCCGATACTCCGGACGAAAGGGCGTGGACCGTACGAAGTATCGGACACGAGGCGGGGTAAACTCGCTAAGGTCCCTATAGATGCCAGGCCCTTCGTGGCCGGAGGCCGAAATGGGCTGGGGAGGGCGTGCGCGTCGTCTCGATGATACGGATCCCCTCCCCCCGGCGCGACGCGTTGCGTCACGGGTCGAGACCCCGGGTCTGGCACACCCCTTGCAGGGGGACGCGTTGGCACGGATCGTGCATGCGTGGCCGATTGCAGCGCGATTGCAGCGCGCCCGCGGGCGCGTAGCGCTAAGTGCGCGTAATGACACGAACGCGTTGCGTCACGCAGCGGATTTTGCATCCGTTGCAGGCCTCCCAGGACAAAGCTAACGCCGCAGTGCGGCTTGGCACGATTTTTGCTTGCCGTCATGTCGGCTCGACGGCATAGGTTTTGCAGGATCTGACGCTTTGCGCTACGCGCCTGGAATGACCCCGCGCGTTAGACCCTCAGCGTCATTGGCACGTTTTCTGCTATAGGCGTTTTTGAGCGTATGCATGGGTCGTGCCATGATCCTGTGCGTCAAAGTTCGTTCCTGGGTTGCTTGCCTCGTGCGTGCGTGCGGGACGGTCTAGGGGTTGCGGCTGTAGCGCGACGCCTTTGAGCGTGCGGGGCGAGCGGCTGTTATCCGGGGGTCCGCAAGGGTCCGCGGGGCGCTTCGCTTGTGAGTCATCCTAGACCGTCATGGGTTGCTAGGTAGATTGATGCGCACGTGCGTAAAGCGTTACGCGGGGCGGTTTTGTGGGATCCTGCATAGTTAGGAGCGAAGCGAGGGATCGGGTGCGTAAGTGCTTTCGCGGGTCGTGTCGCGTGGCCTTGAATCGGCGCGGGTTTGGGGTTTGGCACGGATGCTGCTATCTATGAGAGTGTCCCGGCAAGGTCGCCGGGAACCGAAACAAAAACCGTAAGGAGGCCCACGATGCTCTCAGTTCTTGCTCTCCTCTTCTCGATCGTCACCTCGCCCGTCTCCGCCCCCACGTGCGAGACCTACGCGCCGCGTCTCGACGGCGTCTCCGTCACGGTGTGTCAGGGCGCCGTGGTCAAGGCGTGCGACGCTTCGGGGGTGTGCACGACGCGCTAGGCTGGGCGTCTAGTCCGGGGCCCGAATTGGTTTCGGGCCCGGGGTTAGCTGTCTGTCTGAAAACTGTAAGGGAGGACACACATGCAAGCTATCGTGACCAAATTCTTCGGCCCGACGAATTCCAGGGGGTCGCGCGTCAAGGCCAAGTGCCAAGCCGGCAGCGTCACGCTGGGTTGGGACCACGCGTTAAACCCGGACGGGAACCACGACGCGGCGGCCCAGGCGCTCGCGTCAAAGCTCGGGTGGACGTCTGACGCGTACGGTCAGCTCGTCGGCGGGGGCCTGCCGGACGGGCGCGGCAACGCTTACGTCTTCGTCCGTAGGTAAGCCAGCCCACGAAACCCCGCGCCCGAGTTAGGGGCGCGGGCAGGCCTGAGTCCCACGCGGCGCGGGATAGGAAACTCGTGGTGTAGCTTACGTTGACGCTGGCCGTCAGCGTCGGTGGGCTCGGGCGGTTGGCACGGATCCTACATGGCGGAGCCGCGCTCCCGCTATGACGCGGTGCCCATGACGCAGCGCTAAGTATGGGGAATGATTCAATTGACGCGCCGACTGGAAATCGCGCCTGATGGCCCTGGGAGCGCACGAGCAACGCGTCATCCGGTTTCTGGGGGTTTGGGCCGCGGAAGGCCGAAACGTCAAACCTGAGCGATGACGCGGTGCGATTTTGCTGTGGCGCGTCGGGGCGGTTGGCACGGGTCGTGCTACGCGTGCGCGGGCGGGTGGAAGAAGAGGCGACGCGGTGAGTCGAAGAGCGAAGCGGTGGGTGCGAAATGGATTGCGCGGTGCGAAGCGGGCTGCGCGGTTTTTAGCGTAGCGGGTTACGCGGTCCGGGGCTAACCCCGCCCGCGGCGCGGGGGTCGATGTTGGCACGCCGCGTGCTTATCTAAGATGTGTCCCGTCCCGTCGAACCCGAAACCCGGAGGTAACCAATGCTCCCAGACCTTGACCGCAAGCTTGACCGGTACGAAATCGTGGCGCTGCTGCAACGCGCCATCTACGAGCTGACGCGGACGGACGAGAAGACGCGTGACGCGGTGTACCAGACCGTGGCGGGGCGGGCGAACGACTCCGATTACGCGGCGCGTTGCGAGCCGTGGTCGGGCGTCGCGGTCGCGATCCAGGCCATCGACGAGCGCGAGGCCATCGACGAGCGCGAGGCCGAAAAAGAAGAGCGCGCGACCCTCGACGCGTTCGACTGCGCGGCGTGCGGCGAGGTCGGTAACGCGGTGTTCTTCGTCGGCCCTGTCACGAAGCGTCAGGAGCAGGTTTGCCTGGTGCAGTGCGTCGAGTGCGGCGAGGTCGATTCCCTCGGCGACGGGGGAGACTACGGCGACCACGCGACGCGTCGGGCCGAGTCGGGCTACGCGCAGTAGGTAAGCTGGCTTACATAAGCTCGACGGCTCTGGGCGTCGGGCTTTTGTAGTCCACCTCACGAAAAGGAGCGACCAATGATTCTAACGCAGTACGGCAACCTGGCCTGGTACGTCTATCGCTCGGTGCGTCACGACGGCTGGGCCCCTCGGCTCGCGCTCTGCGTCACGCGCGCTCTGCTGCACCGCGCCCAGGCGTCCCTTGACGCAGAGCGCGAGTGGTCGATGCCTCGCCCGTCGGCGCCGGGACACCTGGAGCGCGACTAGTAAGCCAGCCCACGAAAAAACAAAGGAGCCAACAATGAGTTACGCGACGAGTCAAGACCGGCCGAAGTGTGTGACGCGGGGCGACATGGCGTCGGCCCTGCAAGACGCGTGGCACTACGCGGACCACGCGAACGGCTCCGGTTTCTTCGGGCGCGACTACACCCGCGCGCAAGCGCTCCGGTTCGCCTTCCGCGAGGCGCGCCGCGCGGGCCTGGTCCTGTCCACCGTCCTCTTCCCGCGCGTGCTGGGGAGCGCTGTAGCGTTGCAGGGGGCCGTCGAGCGCTACGGGTGGGCCAACGGCGTCGACGCGCAGCGCGGGCGCATCCTGCCCGACCTGCACGAACGGGAAGAGGTCATCGACGACGTGACGGACCGCGTCAGCATCATCGAGCGCGTCAACGTGACGTACGACAGCTTGGGTCGCGCGGTGCGTCACGAGGTCGTGCTGTCCGACAAGGCCGAGCCGGACCGCGATTACGTGGTGCGTCACATCCGTGACCTGCGGCGTCATCAGTCGCGGTGCCTCCGCGATGGGAGGTGCGACTGCTAACCTAGCTTCGCGGGTGCGTAACCCGCTACGCGGTCGATCCCGGGCTCTCGGGGATCAAGTGCGTAGCGGACTACACAGTCGATCCCGTAACTCCGCGGAATCCCGCGGGCCGGACGTTGGCACACACTTTGCTCTCTAAGGGGTTCATGGAATCAGCAATCATCTGGCGCGGTACGTCACTCCTCGACGGGGTGACGCCTATCGCTGTCGTCGTGACTGGCATCGCCCACAAGTCTGGCAACGCCAAAACCGGCGCCATGGTACAGACCTACATCCTCGTGGACGGCGTCAAACCGAAGGTAGCGATCGACGACGGCACCGACGCTGCTATCTGCGGCGCCTGCCCGCACCGTAAGCAGGCTGACACGGGGAAACGCAGCTGCTACGTCAACCTGGCGACGGGCCTAAACGTCGTGGGGCGTCAGATGCTGGCGGGCAAGTACGAGACGCGCAGCGTCGACGAGGTAGCGGTGGCGTGCGCGGGGCTGCCCGTCCGCCTCGGGACCTACGGCGACCCCGCCGCGGTGCCCGTCGAGGTCTGGATGCGCCTCATCCGCCACGCCGCGTCACACACGGGCTACACGCACCAGTGGCGGCTCGACGCGGTTGACGCGTACCGCCAACTCCTCATGGCGTCCTGCGACAGCGAGGCGGACCGCGTCAGCGCGAAGGCGTCCGGCTGGCGCACGTTCCGGGTCCGCGCGGTGGCGGAAGCCTCGGCGCCGCTCATGGCGGGCGAGATTGTATGCCCCGCGTCATTCGAGGCCGGCAAGCGCACCACTTGCGAGCGGTGCGGCCTATGCGCTGGCGCGTCAAAGGGCGCGAAGGTCAAGGATATCGCTATCATCAATCACAGCACCTCGGCGCGCGCCGCGCTGCGCAAGCTCGCGGTAATTCAGTAAGGAGGCACACGAAAATGGG
>Ga0137326_1000721_pt1 | contig 10985 bp, 5 predicted proteins | sample EasRivERMZT500_2_FD_102292 | JGI IMG/M metagenome (GOLD analysis project Ga0137326, IMG submission 102292) | Soil microbial communities from meander-bound floodplain in the East River, Colorado, USA - East River MetaG ERMZT500_2 | ecosystem: Environmental > Terrestrial > Soil > Floodplain ... | reverse complement strand
GTTTTTCGTGACGAGCACCGGCAGGCGTCAAAAGGCGGCATCGCGAAGATCATTCGCTTGTGGGGGATCACGCTGCGGGGGTTCTTGCAGACCGCGCCGTTCGAGCATCTGGAGGTTCTCCGGCGCGACATCCGCTACGGACTGCGCTCGCTTCGCAAGAGTCCGGCCTTTACCATGGGCGCGATCGCAGCGCTCGCGATCGGAATCGGCGCGAATCTGACGATCTTCGGATTCGCGAATGCGCTGCTGTTCCGGCCGCTTCCCGCGCCCGAATCGCAGGAACTCGTTCGCGTCTCCATGTACCGCTGGTCCAACGTGCCGTATGAGCACTACCTCCAGTATCGCGAGCAAAACCGGACGCTGTCTGGACTTGCCGCCTTCCAGAACGCAGGGGCGAGTCTCCAGGCAGGCGGGCCGCCCGAGATCGCAGCGGCAATGGTGGTCAGCGGGAACTACTTTGAGGTTCTGCGCATCGGCGCTGCCGTGGGCCGCACTATCGGTGAAACGGACGACCGGCCGGATGCTCCGCCGGTCCTGATGTTGAGCGACGCCTTCTGGCGCCGCCGGTTCGGGGCCGATCCAGCGATTATCGGGCGTGTAGTCACCGTCGACGGTCGTCCATTCACGATCGTCGGAGTGACGCCGGCATCCTTCAAAGGAACGCTGTCACCGGTGATTCCGCAGCTCTGGATTCCATGGAACGCACCGCACGGCGACCTGCCGCTGAGTGCGGCGCTGGTGGGACGCATGCGGCGGGATGTGCCGCTCGCGCAGGTGCAGGCGGATCTTGCAACCATCGCGGCGGCAATCGCTCGCGAAATCAACGAGCGGTTTTATCTGACGGTATCGGCGGCCCGCGTCGCCCATCCCGAACTCGTGCTCCCCGTGGCCGCGTTTGCCGGAACCTTGATGGCGCTGGCCGCCCTCGTTCTGTTGATCGCGTGTTTCAACATCGCGAGTCTCCTGCTGGCGCGCTCCACATCGCGCCGCAAAGAGATCGGCGTACGCATTGCGCTCGGCGCCAGCCGCACTCAACTGGTCCGGCAGTTGCTGACGGAAAGTCTGCTGCTGTCATTCGCTGGAGGGCTGGCCGGACTTGGCGTCGCATTTTGGACGGGCAAGGCTCTCGCAGCCCTTCCGCTTCCGGGGCTGGCGCCCTCCACCTCGGCGCCGCCGCCTATGCTGCTGGATTTCGTGCTGGATTGGAATGTTGTGCTGGTCGGCGCGGGGATTTCCATCGGAACCGCTCTGCTGTTTGGCCTGGCTCCTGCCCTGCAGGCTGTAAAAGTAAACATAGCGCCGGCGCTGAAGGATACGTCGGCGACGGCGGCTGTGAAGAGGTCCCGGCTGCGCGCATCGTTTGTTGTCGGACAACTGGCGGTCTCCGCGTTTCTCCTCGTCGTGGCCGCGCTTCTTGTGCGCAGCCTTACGAGCGAGCAGACCATCAACCGCGGATTCAATGCGGACAGCGTGCTGACGGCAGGCATGACACTGGTCAACGCCGGATACACGAAGCCGCGCGGAATTGAGTTTTACCGCCGTCTTCAGCAGAGGCTGGAATCGACACCCGGCATCGAATCGGTGAACATTGCGGAGATCGTCCCGCTGACCGCTTCGAACTCCGGCGGTTCGTATCACATCGAAGGCGGCAGCGACGTGAGCGCATCGGACAACGTCGTATCGCGTGGTCATTTCCGCACGCTCGGCATCCCGCTGCTGGCCGGCCGCGACTTCACCGACGAGGATCGCGAGGGTTCGACTCCGGTCTGCATCATCAATGAACGTATGGCTCAACGCCTGTGGCCCGGCCAGAATCCGCTCGGCAAGCGGCTTCGCAGCGGGAAGTTGCCGTGGGTCGAAGTTATCGGAGTGGCGGCCAACAGCAAATATGTCGGTCTTGTCGAGAGTCCCAGATTATTCATTTATCGTCCGATCGGACAGCGCTACGACCAGCACCTGACATCGGCGGTACTCATTAAGACCGCAGCCGAACCCATGAGCGCAGTTCCGGCGCTGCGGGCGGCGGTAAAAGAACTCGATGCCGACGTCCCGATCTTTGCGATCAGTCCACTGATCCAGGCCACAGAGATCACACTCCTGCCGACGAGAATCGCGAGCTGGCTTGCCAGCATACTGGGAATCGTGGCGCTTCTGCTGGGCGCGACCGGCATCTATGGCGTGGTCTCTTACCTCGTGCGAAACCGGACCCGCGAAATCGGCATCCGCGTCGCGCTGGGCGCCAGACCGGCGCAGGTAAGACGGTTCGTCACGGCCGAAGCCATGAGATGGACGGTGATCGGCATCCTTCTCGGTTTCGGCGCGGCCCTCGGCATCACGCTGTGGATCGAAGACCTGATCTACGGCGTGGCGCCGGCCGATCCGGTTTCGTATGGCGGCATCGCTGTCCTTTTGTCCACGACGGCCTACATTGCCTGCTGGTTTCCAGCGCATCGCGCAACCAGGGTCGACCCGACCGTCGCGCTGAGAGAGGAGTAAGAAATGAAGGCAATGACTCGCGTCCTGATGCTCGCAGGCGTTCTTGCCATCGCCTGCTTCCCTGCTCCGGCGTCGTCTTTTCAGTCCGAGGACGAGGCGGCGCGCATTGCGCGAAGCGTTCTGGAGAAACAAAAGGAACGGCCTTTCTGGTTTCACATGCGGAGTATTCTCTTCGGCTACGTTCCGTACGTGTTTAACGTCAAGGCGACTATCTTCAAATACGACAGCAAGGGCAATGTCGAGCCGGGTTGTAAGACATTGCCGCACGGCACGGGTGTGTTCGTGCCGATTGAGGAGTCGCTGCACTATATCCCGCTCGAGTTCTGCGGCAATCCCGTCGCCATGAAAACGCGGAAAACGTGGGAGCAAATGCGAGAGGACAAGATTGCGGAGTCAAAGCGGAAGTCCGATGCGGATAAGGCGAAAAGCCGCGCGGCTGCAGCGAAGCAGCGCCTGGAACGGGCGCAGTTCTGGGATGAATTCATCAAGGCGTTCCGTTTTCAGATTGTCGAGCGGCGGATTCACAATGAAAGACCCACAACACGACTTTCGTTCACTCCAATGCCCGGGTACCGGCCCGGCAGTGCGATCGACACAAAATACCTGCCGAAACTGCGCGGGCAGATCTGGGTCGATGACGCGGATAACGAGATCGCCCACATCGTGTTCGAGTTCATCGAGAATGTCACTGCGGGCTTCGGCCTTATCGGCAAAGTTTCAGCCGGCTCGAGCTATTCGATGGATTTGAGTAAACAAATCGAAGGCCAATGGCTGCCTGCCAGAGCGGAGACCGTCCTGAAGATGCGCGCACTGCTCGTGATGAAAACGAACCAGCGATACATCTACGAATGGGGCAACTACCGGAAGTTCTCGACGGACGTTCGGGTTCTCGAACCCTGAACCTGATCGCGATTCGGGTCCAGCTCAGCAGATCAGCGTCGGGCGTGACACCACTCCGACGGCGCTTACATTCACGATTCCCGGGCCTCCATGCAAACTGTGGATACCCAATTGATGAACGACTTCAGTCGTCTCACGAAGCAACTACTGTTCTTGTCACGAAACGCAGAAGGTGCCAGACTCCGGTTATGGCGAAGCTTGAAATCGATATAAACAAATTGAGTGCTGAAGAGCGGCTCGATTTGATCGAGGAACTGTGGGACAGCCTCTCAGCAGATCCATCGAAGATACCGCTCACAGATGCGCAAGCAAAGGAACTCGATCGCCGCCTGGCGGAAATGGATCAGGACGAGTCTCTCGGCATACCCTGGGAGACAGTTCTCGCGCACATTCGTGAACGTAAGTGAGCTTGCTCGGCGTGCCACCGCTTGTCACCGGCGCGTTCGGTTTATTACACGCTACGGGATCGGAATAAAAAGCGTACCAAACGGACTGTGACTATCGCGCTGGTGTCTTTTTGGCGTCGACGGCGGCCATGACCTCGCGAATGGCGACCCTGGTGGCGGCATCGCCGGCGATATTCATTCCGACCGGTATGCCTTCGACGATCCTCAACGGTGTCCATCCTCTTTTGTTCGGCTGATTCCAGATCTCCATCTTCGCGCCTTTCTCGGCGAGGAAACGGACGACGGAGGGGACATGTTTATAGGCTGCGCCGTGCATTGCAGTCTCGCCGTTCTTGTCGACCGCATTGATGTCGCCTCCCAGTTCAAGCGCCAATTTCACCGCTGCAAGGACCTCGGGTTCGATTCCAGGATCCTCCTGGGGAGAACTCGTGCCGATTCCAGCGGCCACCATCAACGGTGTCGTGCCGTCGTCATTGGTTAACCGCGGATCAGCGCCAAGCTCGGCGAGCAGGCGCATGAGTGGGACGTCCTTCGTCCTGGCGGCCAGCAGGAACGGCGTTGCGCCGGTCGGGTTCAAATTCGTCGTGCCCATAGCGGGTCGTCTCGAGACGCGGGCGTTCAGATTAGCTCCGCGCGCGACCACCTTTCTGACGAATTCGAGACTGCCCATATTTCCGGATCCGGGAGGGGCGGGGTCGTTGTCGCCGACGCCTACCTTTCGGACCCACGACACCTGATGCAGCGCCGTCCATCCCTGAGGTGCGGCGTTCGGGTCGGCTCCCGCATCCAGCAGAAATGAGGCAAGCTCATAGTGGGCATTCGCGGCAGCCAGCAGAAACACGTTGGCTGTGTCGGGAACGGCCGGCGCCGCAGCTTCTACCGCGCCGCCGGCGCCTCGCGCACCGCCGGCCCCGCCGCCGCGCCCACCTCGTCCGCCGCCCCCGCCGCGGCGTTCGAGCGATTCATTGAGGCTGGCGCCCGCTTCAAGGAAAACCTTTGAGGCGGCGATTCTGCCCTCGCGGGCGGCAAACAAAAATGCCGTAAATCCGCCGCTGGAGCGAGCATTGATATCGGCGCCGCGCTGGATGAGCGTTCGAACAACGTCGGCGTTTCCTTCGGCAGCTGCCCACATCAGCGCTGTCTGCCCGCGCGTGCTTTCCTTTGCGTTGACGTCGGCCCCGCCCGCTAGCAACAGCTTCACGGCTGCCGGTTTGCCGGTTCGCGCCGCGGTCATGAGCGCAGTTTCTCCATCAGCCAGGGCGTCATTGGGACTGACTCCGGCTTTCAACAGCAACTCGATGACGGCCGTGTTCCCGCTGACGCAGGCCAGATAGAGCGGCGTGACGCCATAACGGTTTCCCGCTTTGACGTTTGCGCCGGCGCGAATCAGAAGTTCGGCAGTTTGCAAATCATCCGTGCGTACCGCCCAGTGGAGGGCCGTCGTGCCATCCGCTTCGGGCGCGTTCACATCCACACGCTGCTGGAGCAGAGTGCGTATCGCAGCCTTATCCGCGTTCTTGACCGCGTCTACCAGCCGCACCACAGCGGCGCCGGCGTCAAGGCTGACAAGAAATAACAGCGGCAACACAAACCGGCGGAGCAAGTCTTTCATTCGCATCAAAGCAGCTCCTCGACCATACCGGTACTGTCGCCGAAGCTCTCCTGGTGGATTCCCACCTTTTCAAGCAAGGTCAAATGAACATTGGCCAGCGGCTTGGGAGTGGCGTATTTAATGTGACGCCCGCCCTTCGCACCCAACCCGCCCGCCACTACGACGGGCAGGTTCGTGTGATCGTGGACATGCGAATTGCCCATACCGCTGCCAAGCAGGTAAGTCGCATGATCGAGCAACGAGCCATCGCCGTCGGGCGTGGACTTCATCTTCTCCAGCAAATAAGCGAAAAGCGTCACATGGTACGCGTTGATCTTCGCCAGCTTCGCGAGCTGTTCTGCCTCATGCGAGTGATGCGATACCGGGTGATGCGCCTCGGGCACACCCACTTGTGGATATGTCCGCGTGCTGGCTTCGCGCGCCATCTGAAACACGAAAACCCTGGTGACGTCTGCCTGCATGGCCAGCACCTGCAGGTCGAACATCAACTTCACATGCTGTTCCCAGTCCTCGGGGACGCTGGACGGACGCTTGAGCTGCGACATTGGAGACTCGGCAGTCTGTTGTTCGGCCTTTTGGATGCGCCGCTCGACCTCACGAATCGTGTCCATGTACTCGTTGACCGTCGTGCGGTCTGCCGCGCCCAGCTTGCGTTGAAGGCGAGTCATGTCTTCGTTGACCCAATCCAGGAGACTCCGGTTCTTTCGCATCTCGGTGCGCCGGCTCTGGGGGGTGCCTCCGTCACCGAACAATCGTTCGAAAATGACGCGCGGATCAGCCTCGGCCGGCAGCGGACTCTTGGGAGCGGACCACGACAAATTGTTCTGATAGGCGCAGGCCAGCCCGTTATCGCAGTTACCGACCTGCGCGATCAGGTCCGTTGCCAGCTCGAGCGACGGAATGGCCGTCTCCTTTCCGAGTTGTTTCGCGGCGATTTGATCCACGGTAATCGCCAGTTCGTAGTCATTGCCTTCCGTTCTCTTGGGCCGGATGCAGCTCAGGAAGATGGCGTTGGATGCGGCGTGGTTGCCGGTCGGGTAGGCCATGTCCTTGAGCTCGGTATTGGTGAGAACGGTCACCTGATTCACAAAAGGCTTGAGCGATGCGAGACACGGCGACAGATCCTTGAGTCTGTCCTCTTCTTTGGGGATCCACTCCAGCCAGTTCATTCCCATCGGAATGTAGATGTAGCCTAGACGACGCACCGGTTTGGCGGCAGTCTGAGCAAACGCGGACATCGCCGGCACCATGGCATCCAACAGCGGCAGCGCCAATGTGACTCCTGCGCCCCGAATGAAGGTTCGCCGGGACAAAGCCATTTTCGTGATGATCATTGTGACCTCCTCATCTGAAACGGAGTGCTTTTGACTACGCCGAGAATGAGCAATGAGAAGCGGTAGTCATCATTACGAGCTTCGCGCGTGATGGCGCGAACCGCTGAAGCATCGTGAGCGTCCAGTCCGCGTCCTAATGCGTATGTGAGCAGTTTTTCCGTGAAAGTCGTCGCGAACAATTCCGGGCGGGCGAGCAGCGCTTGCTTGAGGCCGGCCACACCTGTGAATGCGGCGCCGCTGGGAAGGGCTCCAGCCGCATCGATCGGAGTATCGCCTTCGCTGCGATTACGCAATCGGCCAATCGCGTCGAAGTTCTCCATCGCCAAGCCGATCGGATCCATGAGTTGATGGCAGCCCGAGCAGGCTGGACTGGCTCGGTGCTGCACCATGCGTTCGCGCATCGCCAGAAAAGTGCCTGCCGGATTGTTGTCCGCCAGAGGCGGCACATTCGCCGGCGGCGACGGCGGAGGCGTGCCGAGGATATTTTCCAGAATCCACTTGCCGCGAAGAACAGGCGATGTACGGTTCGCATAGGAAGTGACGGTGAGAATGCTTGCGTGTCCCAGCAGGCCGCCGCGCACGCTGTCGCTGCCCAGCGCCACACGCCTGAAGTTGCTGCCGTACACGTTGGGAATGCCGTAGTGCTTCGCCAGCCGTTCGTTCAGGAATGTATAGTCGGCACGCAGCAGATCGACCACACTACGATCCTCTTTTGCGATGCTCTCGAAAAACAGCGTGGTTTCATTCCGGAAGGCTTGCCGCAGGTTGTCGTCGAAATCCGCAAACAGGCGCGCATCCGGAATCGCAGTCGTCAGATTCCGCAGGTACAGCCACTGTTCGGCAAAATTCGTAACCAGTGACCGCGACCGGGCGTCGGCCAGCATTCGCCGCACTTGCTTCTCGAGTGTGGCTGGATCCCTAAGTCTGCCCCGGCTGGCAAGCTCGAGCAGTTCGTCATCGGGGAGGCTGCTCCACAGGAAAAAAGATAGGCGCGAGGCAAGTTCCAGATCGCTGATGCGATATGACTTGTTCGCTGCGATATTGGCCGGATCGGCTTCAATGCGGAACAGGAATTCCGGACTGGTGAGAATGGCGCGGAGCCCCATTTCGATGCCCGCCTCGAAGTCTCCATTTGCCCGGGCATCCTTGTAAAACTCGAGCGGGACTCGAAGGTCTTCGCTCGTCACCGCGCGGCGATAAGCGCGGCGGGCCAATGACGAGATGATCGTCGCCGCACAGCGTTCTTCCTCGGACGCCCTCGCGGGGCGGCATACGAAGATGCGTTTGCGGCTCGGCGTATCGCCCACGCCGGTCGCGTCAAAGGGGCTGCTGATGGAAACGGAATACACCGCGGGCTGAGTTCTGGCATGCCGGTCTTGATTGAAATGCGCCTGGTAGGGCTGGCGTTCCGTTTCGAGCAGCGCGGAGGTTTTCCTCAGGAAGGTGGCTCCGACTTCATGCGGACCCGCCTTCACCGGAATGCGGATTTTCAAGTGCCTGTCCACCTGCTCATCGGCATAATAGCCGCCCGAGGCGTTCCGGTTCGGTGTGATCGTGAAGAGCTGCACCCGCTCGCCGTCCAGCGTAAGCTCCATCTGGTGGGGTTCGTTGAGCCCCTCAACGTTTTCGTTGCGGTTTCGCATCAATCGAACCTGGATCTCGTATTCGGCATCGACAGGAAACGTGTAGCGAACAATCGTTCCGCCGCGCGATCCGAGCGGCAGGCCGTCCAGGTGATCCTCTTGGGTGAGGTCCGTCGGAAGCACAACCACGCTGGCGCTTGCCGTTTCGGCAGTCCCGACCGCGAGCCGGCTGATTTTTTGCGCAGCCGACAGGTATCGCTCCATCAGTGTCGGGGAAAGCCCTCGCACGCCGACATTGTCGAAACCAAAACTGGCGTCGTCTTTCGGCAGCATCGACTGAATATCGACATCCAGCGTCAGCAGATCGCGAATTGCATTCTGGTATTGGGTGCGATTGAGCCGTCGGAACGTGTCCGTGCGCCCGGGATCGGGATTCGCCGCGGCCGCGCGGTCGAGCGATTGCTCCAGATGAGACACCACTGCGTCATAGGTGTTTTCGTCTGGCCGCGGCCGGCCGGGGGGAGGCATCATGCGGCCGCGAAGCTTCCGCACGACCTTTTCCCAGACTTCCGGGTTCGCGCCCGCCTTGTCCACATTGAGTGTGTCCAGCGCGAGGTCTCCCGATTTCAACTTGTCGTTATGACATCCAACGCAATACTGATTGATCACACCCTGCGGCGTGGCCGCCGGTTGGACCCGATTTGCTGACTGCTGCGATTGGCCGGCTCCGAGCGAACCGCCGGCTGCGACAAAAAGCGCCAGCCCGCCTGCAATCCAAAGTCGCAAAGGCCTTACCATCAAATCCTCCGATCCTTACGTGTTGCTCGATGATATCCAACAATGGATTTCCCGGAAATTGAAACCTGTCGTTCAATCCCGGGCAAAACATCAAAATGTTAAGCGCGCGCCGATCTGCGCCGTGCGGGCGTTTCCGGAGACGCCCGAAATCTGGCCAAAACCCGCGGAAGTGATGCTCGTATTGGGATTTCCGTCATTCACATGATTGAGCGCATTGAATCCGTCAACTCGAACCTGCAAGCGCTTGGATTCGCCGATGCGGAACGTCTTCGAAAGCGATATGTCCACATTCCAACGCCAGGGGCCATAGGCATCATGCGGGTTCGAGTTACCGGCGCGAACCGGCGCATTCGTTAACGCGTACACCGGAACCTGAGCCCACGCCGCAGGATTCAAATACTGAAACGGTTCGCCGTCTTTCCAATTCGGGTTGATGACTTCGCCGCCCACGTAGTCCGGTCGGCTGTTGGCCAGACCCGACGGCTGCGTGATGCGCAAGGCCGTACCGGATGTTCTTCTGAAAATCGAGGCGATCTGCCATCCGCCGAGGATCTGGGGAAGAACTCCGTTGCCGCTGAACCACGGAATCCCGTAAATCAAATTGCCGTTGAACCGATGACGCTGCTCTTGCGAGAGTGGAGCGCGGTCTATATTCGGGTTCCAGAAGTCCTGGGTCAGGTTAACGTCCGAGTTCACGAAGTTCGAACTGAGACCGCCGCCCTGCTGGGCCCATCCCTCGCTCAGGGTGTAGTGGAGGTCGAATCCGAAATTGCCTGAAAAGCGTTTTCGCAACGACATCTGGAACGAGTTGTACACACTGGACTGCTCCGCGGTCAGGTAATAACCGGCCGAACCGCCGAGCACCGGGTTGGGCCGTAGACCCGTCTCCCGATTCCACGCCTGTGCCAGACTCCGCAGCAGCGGAAAATTCCTTCCGTCGGTGCGAATGTAACTGCCCTCGACCATCAGCGCTGCATTGATCGTCCGTTGCACGTTGACCATCGACTGAATGGTATGCGGAGAAGGCAGGTGAGGATCGATCAGCCCATAGACGATGGGCCGGCCGGCCGCGTTCTGCAGCGCGACCTTAGCGAGCTGGTCGCCATACATGGGCCACTTCAGACCCTGGTCCAGCACGTCTCTCCGATTCCACGTCACCCGGTTCGGCACGAAGGGATTCGAGACCATGTTTTGAATAGTCGAGTATAGATGTGCGCTATAAAGGACGCCGGAGCCGAGGCGCACCACCGTGTTCCCTCCCTTGTCCACGGTCCAGACCAGACCAACCCTTGGTCCGAAGTTGAATCGATTGGAATCATATGGACTGTCCGGGTCACGTGGCGCGCCGAAGTCCATCAGCTGCAGGTCACTTGGCGGCTCCAGATTGTAGAGTTCGGCGGGTGCATCGGTCTTCGACCTGACCCTGAAGGACGGATGATAGTCGTAACGCAGGCCCACATTAAGCATGATCCGGCTGTTGACCCGCCAGTCGTCCTGGATAAAAGCGCCGTACTCGTCCAGGTGCGCCGCATGCGGCGGCTGCCCGGCATAGAGATTAACGGCGTTCGGAATGTTCGCCGCGAAATCCGCAAAGTTCTGAAAGGTGAAAGAGGGATTCATCGGGTTCGTCTTCTGTCCGCCCTGGCGCGCCCAGCGGACACCCAGCTTGATGTTATGCGGACCCGCGATGCGGCTGAGCTTCTGCTCGGCACTGAAAGAGCGACTGTCCATGTGCAGAACTTCGGAGGTCACTGTGCCGAACAGCCCGTTGATGCTGAACATTGGCATGCGTCGGCTGGCGTTCGTGATTTCCGTCTCAGGCTCGCTGTTCGGATCTTGCACGAACCAGAAATCC
>Ga0137326_1000720_pt1 | contig 10993 bp, 7 predicted proteins | sample EasRivERMZT500_2_FD_102292 | JGI IMG/M metagenome (GOLD analysis project Ga0137326, IMG submission 102292) | Soil microbial communities from meander-bound floodplain in the East River, Colorado, USA - East River MetaG ERMZT500_2 | ecosystem: Environmental > Terrestrial > Soil > Floodplain ... | reverse complement strand
GTCCGGCAGGCGGCACGGCTGCGTACCTCCTGCAGGAGGGCTTTGAAACGGGCGCGACGGGCTGGACGACGCCGTCGACGTCGGCGACGGTGTGGGGCATGCAGACCTACTACGTGGCGGACGGCACCCTGAGCGCCGTCGGGCCGGATCCGGACGACATCTCCGACCACAGCCTGCAATCGCCCGGACTCCTGCTGCCGGCCGGCGCGCGGTTGATGTTCGACCACGCCTATTCGTTCGACGCCGGATTCGACGGCGGCGTCGTCGAGTACTCGACGAATGACGGCGCCACCTGGCTCGACGCGGGCGCGCTGATGGATGCGGGTCTGGTCTACGACAACGCGATCATCGACGGTTCCGGCAACCCGTTGGCCAATCGTCCGGCGTTTACCCAGTTCGGATCGCTTGGTTATCAGAAGACGCGCCTCGACTTGTCGGGCCTCGCCGGCCAGACGGTGCGCTTCCGGTTCCGAGTGGGGACCGATTCCATCATCGGCGGGAACGGCTGGTTCCTCGACAACGTGCACGTGTACACCTGCACGGTGGCGCCGGGAGCGCCGGTCATCACGGCGGGGCCCGTGCCTCAGGGCGCCATCGCCGGCGGATCGGCGACGTTCAGCGTGACGGCGGTGGGCAATCCCACCTTGCGGTATCAGTGGCTGAAGAATGGCGTGCCGATCGCCGGCGCCACGTCAAACGAGATCACGGTGACGAACGTGCAGGCCGTGGACTACGGCTACTACAGCGTGATCATCAGCAACGGCGCAGGCACCGCGGTCTCGGACGGCGCGCTGCTCGCGGTGGCGTTCACCGGCCCGCCGATCATCACGCATCAGCCGGCGAGCCGGACAGCGACCGCCGGCCAGACCGCGCAGTTCGCGGTGGACGCCCTGGGCGGCGTCCCGCTCACCTACCAATGGGAAGTGTCGACAAACGGCGGCGTGGCCTGGGCGGCGCTGCCGGACAACCTGATCTATAGCGGCGCGACCACGAAGACGTTGTCCGTCGTCACGAGCACCGACCTGAGCAACAACCTGTATCGGGTGACGATCACCGGCGGCGGCACCGTCACAAGCGATCCCGCGCTGCTGATCGTCCTGGCCCCGAACCTCATCGCGAACGGCACCTTCGGCAGCGGGCTGACCGGCTGGACGTACTTCGACAATCCCGCCGGCAGCGGCCAGCACAACTCGGCCGCCAACGGCGTCTTCGAGTGGAACCGGCCCGGCGGCTCGGCCACGCAATCGGTGATCTTTCAGGCCACCGGCCGGGCGATTTCGGGCCCGGGGACGCCGCTCGTCGCGCAATTCGATCTCGGCAACAGCGGGACCAGTCGCAAGCGCGTGAGCGTGCTCATGATCGACTCCGACTTCAGCGACATCGCGGTCTGCACGATCTGGGTGGAGCCGGCCTCGCCGATGCGGGTCTACCGCATGCGGGCGCACACGACCAAGCCGTGGACCAACGCGGCGATCTACTTCTATGCGTCGACGTCCGGCGACGCCGCGGCGACAGGCGGGTACCTGCGCCTCGACAACGTGACGATGAACTACGATCCGTCCGGCTCGAGCCTCCGGACGGAGTGCGTGGACCCGACGTCTCCGATCCCGCCGGGCGGCCCGGTCGGCCCGGACCTCCTCATCAACGGCGGCTTCAGCGGTCCGCTCGACCTGCCGTGGGGCACGTTCGGCCAGATCGGCGGCGCGGTGAACAACGGTGTCTTCGAGTTCGTCAAGCTCGCCGGCACGCCCGCGGGCGTCCTGCTCCAGCCGACCACGCTGGGGATGGCGCCGAACCAGTTCCTGACGGCTCAGTTGGACTTCGGCAACTCGAGCGCGATCCGAAAGCGTGTTACGGTCATCGTCCACGACGGCGATTTCAGCGATCTGGCGGCGTGCACGTTCTGGCTGCCGCCCGGCCTGCCGTTGTCCACGTATCAGGTGCGCCTGCGCGCGACGAAGGCGTGGACGAACGCGACCCTGTCGATCTATCCGGGCACCACCGGCCTGGATCAGTGGATCCGCCTCGACAACGTCAGCCTGAGACGCACGCCGGGCCTGGACATCAACGGGACGGAGTGCCTGGAACCCGCCGAGGTTCTCGTTCCGCCGTCAGTCAGTGGCCAGGCGTCAGTCGGCGGCGTCGCGGCGAAGCGTGGACCGGCGCCGCCGGCAGCACCGCGAAGCGTCGATCCGACGGCGAACGACTGGGGTCGGCGCCTGCCCATCGACCTCGATGCGGCGTCCGGCGCAACCCTCGTCTTCTCGTCATCGATGACGGGCGGCACCGGCCTGGCCGAGGTGCAGGTGAGTCTGGACGGCGTGACATGGATCACGCTCGCGCAAGTGCCGCCCGACCGAGAGCCGACCGACGTGGCCGTGGACCTCGGTGCCTTCGCCGGCCTGCCGGTGTGGGTGCAGTTTGCCTTCACGCCGCTCCCCGGCGAAACCTCCGCATGGCTCGTGACGAACGTGCGCGTGATCCGATAGCCGCGGCAGAGTCGTTCCAGAATCGCCGCCGCGCCCATCCCTCCACCGACGCACATCGTGACCAGGCCGTACCGGGCCTGGCGGCGGCGCATCTCGTAGAGGAGCGTCGTCGTGAGCTTCGCGCCGCTGCAGCCGAGCGGGTGGCCGAGGGCAATGGCGCCGCCGTTCACGTTCAACCGCTCGGGATCGATCGGCATTTCGTCCAGGCACGCGAGTACCTGGGCCGCGAACGCCTCGTTCATCTCGATGAGATCGAGGTCTTCGATCTTCAGGCCAAGACGGCCGAGCAACTTGCGTGTGGCCGGCACGGGACCGAGGCCGAAGCGTTCCGGCGCGACGCCCGCGGTCGCGTAGCCGACGAAGCGCGCGAGCGGCGCGATGCCGAGCTCACGCGCGCGATCGGCTGCCATCACGACGACCGCAGCCGCGCCATCGCTCGTCTGCGACGAATTGCCGGCGGTGACGGTGCCGTGCGCGTGAAAGGCGGGCTGCAGTTTGGCGAGCGCAGCGGCCGACGTGTCGCGCCGCGGGCCTTCATCGCGATCGAAGCGAACCGCGCCATCCAGGGTGTTCACGTCGACGGGGACGATCTCGTCCGTGAAGCGTCCGGCGTCCGCGGCGGCCACGGCGCGCGTGTGGCTTTGCAGCGCGAAGGCGTCCTGCGCTTCGCGCGAGATGCCCTTGTCGCGCACGTGATTCTCGGCCACGAGTCCGGTCGTGAGGTACGTGTCTGGGTACGTGGACACGAGTGTCGGGTTGGGCGAGACGTGACGGCCACCCATCGGGATCAAGCTCATGGACTCGGTGCCCCCGGCGAGCGCAACGGTGGCCGCGCCGGATCGCACGCGGTCGGCGGCGATGGCGATCGCTTCGAGGCCGGACGCGCAGAACCGGTTCACCGTGACCGCGGACGCCGAAATCGGCAGGCCCGCGCGCAGCGAGGCGATGCGCGCGACGTTCAGGCCCTGCTCGCCCTCCGGCATCGCGCACCCGAGCACGACGTCCTCGACTTCAGCCGCATCGACCGCCGGGACCCGCGCGAGCGCCTCGCGCAGGACGATCGCCGCCAGGTCATCCGGCCGCGTGTGACGGAGCGCGCCCTTCGGCGCGCGGCCGACGGCGGTCCGGACGGCGCTGACGATGACGGCGTCGGTCATGACTCGAAGTCTCCCAGCAGGTCCTCGATCGCCTCGCCGAGGTCGTGCGTGAGGCCGTCGAAGAGATGCGACGCGCCGCTGATCGTGACGATTTCCTTCGGCTCCTTCAGTCTGGCGTAGAACGCCCAGAGTTCCTTGAGCGGGCACAACTCGTCCAGGTCGCCCTGGATCAGGAACTTCGGCTTGGTCGTCTCGAGCACGCGCTGGAAGGAATATCCGCGGGTGAGCGGCGGCGCGACGCCAATCAGCGCGCTGACGCGCGGGTCCGACGATCCCGTCTCGAGCGCGATCCAGGATCCAAACGAGAACCCGGCGGCCCAGAGCGGCGCGTCCGCGTACCGGGCGGCCAGAAAATCGAGGGCCGCCTGGTAGTCCTCCATCTCGCCGAGGCCGCCGGCGAACGCGCCCGCGCTCGATCCGACGCCGCGGAAGTTGAAGCGCAGCACGACGCACCCGATCCGAACCAGGCCCTTCGATGCCTGGAACACGGCCTTGGTGTGCATCGTGCCGCCCTGCTGCGGATGGGGATGGCCGAACACGACGGCCGCGCGAGGCGGCGTCGCCGGCGCCGCACCGCCGGGCGGCACGCCGTCCAGGAGCGCTTCGAGGGCGCCGGCCGGGCCGGGGAACTCAAGGTGCATGCGTGGGCCGTCCCGAGGTGCCGGTGGCCCACCGGGCGACGGCGGCGGCGTGGCCCGCGGCGGCCTTGGCGGCGGCCTCCTGTTCGGCCGCGGCGAGGAACCGGCCGACGATTTCAGTGAAGCGATACGGCTTCGTGATCGTGCCGACATGCCCGGTTTCCGGGAGGACGGCGTAGCGCGCGTGCGGAATCCGTTTGAGGTACTCCCGCGTCGCCGCCACCGGTACTACACGCTCGAGGTGCGGCTCGCCCGTGACGACGAGCGTCGGGGCCTGGATGCACGCGCAGTCCGGAGCGGTGTCGATCGCGAGCCAGGCGCGGATCCAGCGGGACATCGAGCTCGGCGCCACGCGGGCGTTCATCGCGCGGCGCGCGTACTCGGCGGCCAGTTTGAGCCGAAGCGGCCACGACGGCCGCGCCGTGAGGATCTCCGGGCCGAGACGCAGACATGCGCGGATGACGAAGGCGGGCAGAGCCAGGCGGGGATAGCGCACGTCGCGCTCCTGCCGCCGATTCAGCTTCCAGCCGGGCGGAGGCGAGGAGCAGATCACGAGCGCGCGCACGCGCTCGGGCCGGCGGGCCGCATAGCGCGTCGCCACGATGCCGCCGAACGAGACGCCGATCAGGATCGCCCGGCGCTCCCTGGCCTGGTCGATCAGCTGATCGATCCGCCGCATCCACACGGCGAACCAGTCTTCGTTCAAGGGCTCCGTCTCGCCGAGCGAGAAGCTCATCACCCGATGCGAGACCGCCAGCGCGTCGATGGTCGGCATCATCCACTCGTAGCGGCCCTGAATGCCGGGGATGAGAATGACGAGCGGCCCGTGACCCTTATCGATCATTAGTTTCTCAGTGTCTTGCCCGTCTTCAGCGTATAGCCAATTCGCTCCAACGTCCTCGGTTCGCCGCAGAGGCTGAGGAAGGCTTCGCGCTCGAGGTCCAGCAGATGGGCTTCGGTCACCGAGGCCGCGTGCGGCAGGCTGCCGCCGGCGAGAATCCACGCCAGCTTCCGGCCGATGAGCGCATCGTGATCGCTGATCCGTGCGGCCCGGTGCATGAGATGCACGCCGAGCGACAGCCTGGCCAGCGTCTCGGCGCCGCCGACCGGCACGGCCGTGCGCGGCACGGGAGGCTGGTACCCCTCGCGGACCCGCGCCAGCGCCGCGGCCTTGGCCTCGGCCATGAGCCGTTCACGATTCATCACCACGCCATCCACGGCCCGAAGGTAGCCGAGGCGCCGCGCATCCGGCGCGCTCGTCGAGACCTTGCCGAGCCCCATCGTCTGGAACGCGGCCTGCACGTTCGGGAAGACATCCTCCGTGTCGGCCTCATCGACGGCGCGCAGCAGCATTTCCTTGGTGCCGCCGCCCGCGGGGATGAGCCCGACGCCGACTTCCACCAGGCCCATGTAGGTCTCCGCCGCGGCCCGGACGCGATCGCCGTGCAGGCAGATCTCGCATCCGCCGCCCAGCGCGAGGCCCGCCGGCGCGACGACTACAGGCACCGCGGACAGCTTGAGCGCCATCGTGGCCCGCTGGAACGCGCGGACCATCAAATCGATTTCGTCGAAGTTGCCCTCCTGCGCTTCGAGCAGGAGCAGCATCAGATTGGCGCCGGCGGAGAAGTGCTCGCCCTCGTTGCCGACGACGAGGGCGGCAAAGTCGGACGCCGCGAGCGTCACGCCGGCCTGGATCATCTCCATCGCGTCGCCGCCGAGCGTGTTCATCTTGGAATGGAACTCGACTGCGAGCACGCCGTCGCCGAGATCGATCAGACTGGCGCCGGCGTTGGCGCGCACGATCGATCGCGAGTCGGCTTTGGCGGTACGGAGCAGCAACCGGCCCGGCCCTGCCGGCGGCAGCGCGCCGGATCGGAACCGCTTCGGTCCGGCAAGCGCGTCACGCACGAGCGGAGGCGGGTCGGCGACGCCGCAGGCCTGGACGACCTGTTCCACGCCAATCGCATCCCACGTCTCAAACGGGCCGAGCTCCCACCCGAACCCCCATCGCATCGCGCGGTCCGCGTCGTCGATCGACGCAGCCACGTCAGGCGCGACGCGCGCGGCGTAGAGCAGCGTGGCGCCGAGCGTCTGCCGAAGCAGCGCTCCAACCCGGTCGCGGCCCAGGAAGAGCGTCTTGATGCGCTCGCCGGTGTCAGGGATCGTCCGCGCGGCCTCGACCGACGGCAGGGCCGCCGGCCGTGATTCTCGAAACGTCATCGTGTTGTGGTCGAGCACGAGGATCTTCGAGTCGCCGCCGTCCTTCACGCGCTTGTAGAACCCCTCGCCGGTCTTTGCGCCGAGGAGCTTCCGCTCGAGCATCGCGGCGATGAGCGGCGGCGCGGCGTAGGATGCGGCGGCCTCGTCGGGGCCGAGCCGTGCGGCGAGGTCGGCCGCCACGTGGGCGAAGATGTCGATCCCGACGAGATCAAGCGTCCGAAACGTCGCGCTCGACGGCCGGCCGATGACCGGCCCCGTCACCGCTTCGATCTCCTCGATGCTGAACTCGCCGGACGCCGCCGCTTCCACGAGACGCAACGCGCCGAACATCCCGATGCGATTGCCGATGAAGCCGGGCCGATCGCGCGCCACGACCACGCCCTTCCCGAGATGGCGATCCGCGAAGGCCGACAGCCGCTGGACGACGTCGGGGTCGGTCTCCGCGATGGGGATGATCTCGAGCAGGTAGAGGTAACGTGGCGGATTGAAGAAGTGCGAGCCGACCCAGCGCCGCCGGAACGCGGGCGACCGGCCGGCGGCAATGTCTGCCAGCGGAATCGCCGAGGTGTTGGACGACACGATCGCGTCGGCCTTCAGGTGGGGCTCGAGGCGCGCGAGCAGCTCGCGTTTCGCGTCGAGCGACTCGATGATCGCCTCGACCACCCAGTCCGCGTCCGAGACCGCGCCCAGGTCGTCGAGCCCGCCAGGACGAATCAGGGTAGGAGTGTCGGGCAGGAAGCAGGGGTCGGGCTTCTGCTTTCGGAGTCGATCCAGGCCCGCCCGCGCGGCCTCAGCGGTCAGGTCCAGCAAGTGGACCGGGACCCCCGCATTGGCCAGATGGGCCGCAATCTGGGCCCCCATGGTGCCGGCGCCCAGGACGGCGGCCCGCTGAATCGGCCGGCTCATGGACACTTATCAAACCATGCAACGGATCCCGAAACCGGTCGTATTACCAACAATCCCATGCTGGGCACGAGTGAGCAGCAGTCTCTAGTAACCCGTCTCAACCGGATCGAGGGGCAGATCCGCGGCATTCGACGCATGGTTCAGGAGCCCCGGCTTTGCGTCGAGATTCTTCAACAGCTGGCGGCCGCCGAGGCCGCGCTGAACCGGATCAGTCTCGCGGTCTTCAAGTACCACGTGGACAACTGCGTGACGGAGGGCGTCTCCAAGGGCGAGCCTGAACGTCGTAAACAGTTGACCGAACTGGTAGATATCGTCGATCGGTTCGCGCGGTAGGAACCTCACCGCTATAATCCGGCGTCATGAGCGTCTGGCACCTGCCGGTCAGCCTGACGCTGGCCTCGCTCGTCCTCGGCTTCGGCCTCCAACCCGCCGTCGCGCCTACCGGCGCTTTGGCGGGCAAGCAAAAAACGACTCCCGCTAGTATCTCGTCGTTCGATTCCGCACGTCTCGCCAGGCTCGATGCCGTCATCCACGACGCGATTGCCGCCCGCGAGACGCCGGGGGCGGTCGTGCTCGTGGGCCAGGGCGATCGCATCGTGTTGCGGAAGGCCTGGGGGGACCGCGCGCTGGTCCCGACGCGCGAGGCGATGACGGCCGACACGGTCTTCGATCTCGCCTCGCTGACCAAAGTGGTGGCGACCTCCACGGCCGTGATGATGCTCGTCGAGGATGGCCGCATCAGGCTGGTGGATCCGGTCGCGAAGTTCATTCCAGAGTTTGGCAAGTACGGCAAGGAGCGGGTGTCGATCCGGGATCTGCTGACGCACATGTCGGGCCTGCGGCCGGACGTGGATGTCTCGTTCGACTGGGTCGGCTACAGCCGGGCCATCGAGCTCGCGTCCGAGGAAGTGCTGACCGCGCCACCGGGCCGCCGGTTTGTCTACAGCGACATCAATTATTTCCTGCTCGCTGAAGTCGTCGCTCGCGTGAGCGGACAGCCGTTCGAGACATTTGCCCGCTCCCGGATCTTCCAGCCGCTCGGCATGAAGGACACGATGTTCAAGCCGCCCGCGGCGCTCGTCCCGCGCATCGCGCCGACGCAGTCCTGCACGCAGTACGGCTGGCCGTGCGAAGGGGAGAGCATGACGATGCTCCGCGGGGTCGTGCACGATCCGACGGCGCGGCGGATGGGCGGCGTGGCCGGGCACGCGGGACTCTTCAGCACGGCGGACGACCTCGCCCGTTTCTGCCGCATGCTGCTCGGCGGCGGCGCCGTGCCCGGCGGCGCTCGCGTGCTGTCGCCGCTGGCCGTCGCGCGCATGACATCGGCCGCCACGCCCGCCGGCGAAGCGAACATCCGGGGCTTTGGCTGGGACATCGACTCGAGCTTCTCCGCGAATCGCGGCGAGCTGATGCCGCTCGGCTCGTACGGGCATACCGGCTTCACCGGCACGTCCATCTGGATCGATCCCGCGACAGAGGTCTACATCGTCTTCCTGTCGAGTCGTCTGCATCCAGATGGCAAGGGCGACGTGACGCCGCTGCGCGCGCGCGTCGCGACGATCGTGCAGTCGTCGCTGACCACCGGTGTGACGCAGGCCGCGCGCGAGTCCATCTGGAGCCGGCAGGCGTTCGAGTCGCAGACCTCCCCCGTGACCGCGCCGCTCGCGCAGCCGGTGCTGGCGGGAGTGGACGTGGCACGCGCCGAGGGTTTCAAGATGCTGTCCGGCATGCGCGTCGGACTCGTGACCAACCACACCGGCCGGTCGCGGGACGGGGTGGCCACGATCGATCTGCTGGCGTCCGCGCCCAACGTGAAGCTGGTCGCGCTCTTCAGTCCGGAGCACGGAATTCGCGGGATCCTCGACGCCACCGTGCCGTCGTCAAAGGACGAAAAGACGGGCCTGCCGATCCACTCTCTGTACGGCGACACCCGCCGGCCGACCGACGTGATGCTCGCGGGCCTCGACGTCATCGTCATCGATCTGCAGGACGTCGGCGCGCGGTTCTACACGTACATGACGACGATGGCGTACGTGATGCAGGAGGCGGCGGCCCGCAAGATCAAGGTGGTGGTGTTCGATCGGCCCAACCCGATTGGCGGCGTGCAGATCGAAGGGCCGTCACTCGACGAGGCGAACCTCAGCTTTGTCGGCTACATGGGGGCCATGCCGATCCGCCACAGCCTGACGATGGGCGAGCTGGCGCGTCTGTTCAATGGAGAGCAGAAGATCGGCGCGGACCTGACGGTCGTGCCGCTGCGCAACTGGCGGCGCGACGCGTGGTTCGACGAGACCGGCCTCGGTTGGGTCAGCCCGTCGCCGAACATGCGCAACCTGTACGCGGCGACGCTTTACCCGGGCATCGGCGCGTTCGAGTACGGAAACATCTCTGTCGGGCGCGGGACCGACACGCCCTTCGAGCACATCGGCGCGCCGTGGGTCGACGGCGCACGCCTGGCGGAGGCGCTCACCGCACGTCAGATTCCCGGCGTCCGCTTCTATCCGGTGCAGTTCACGCCAACCTCGAGCAGGTTCGCCAACGAGCTCTGCAACGGCGTCTTCATCGTCATCACCGACCGGAACGCGCTTCGGCCGGTTCGTGTCGGCGTCGAGATCGCCGCCGCGCTCACGAAGCTCTTTCCCGGCAAGTTCGAGATCGATTCCGCCGCGCGGCTGTTCGGATCGACCGCGGGCCTCGCGCGCATCAAGGCGGGCGACGATCCCGCGGCGATCGCGCAGTCGTGGAGTGCGGCAGAAGCGCGGTGGAGACTGCTTCGCGCTAAGTACCTTCTTTACAACAATTAGCGGCGTTGGCCGACTACAGCCGGTACAGCATCAAATACACGACGACGCCCGTCACTGAGACAAACAGCCAGATCGGCAACGTCCAACGCGCAATTCGTCGATGCCGCTCGTCGTCCCGAATCCAGCCGCGCCGGAGCGTGACCAGCGCGAGCGGCAGGACTGCGGCCGCGAGGACGACGTGGGGAATCAGGATCGTGAAATAGATCGTGCGGACGAGTCCGGTCCCGGGGAACGGCTTCGACCCGACGTTCGCGTGATAGGTCACGTATGACGCCAGAAACACCGCGGACACGACGAACGCCGACAGCATGCAGCGCTTGTGCGCCTGGATGCGGCCGGCCTTGATCAGGAAGTAGCCGATCGTCAGCAACGTGCCGGCCAGCGCGTTCAGCGCGGCGTTCAGGTGCGGCAGGTCTGTCAGTGACATTGAGGTCCTGGGTCCTTGGTCCGGGGGCCTAGGTCCTGGTCAGCGCCATCAACAGCCACAGCAGCGGCAGATACGTGATGGATCCGTAGAAGAGCGCCCGCGCTGTTCGGAGCGAGCGCCGTCTCGCAAACTGGATCGCGAGCGCGAGTTGCCCGATACCGAGAAGGAGCGCGCCGACGGCGTAGATGCCGGTGGTCAATCCCACGAGAAAGGGTACCTCGCTCACCGGCACAATCGTGATCGCCCAGAGCATCGCCTGGCGGCCGGTCATCGCGCCTTCGGCGTCGATCACGGGAAGCATGGGCAGGCCGGCGCGCGCGTACTCGTCGCGATACATCCACGCGATCGC
>Ga0137326_1000719_pt1 | contig 10997 bp, 9 predicted proteins | sample EasRivERMZT500_2_FD_102292 | JGI IMG/M metagenome (GOLD analysis project Ga0137326, IMG submission 102292) | Soil microbial communities from meander-bound floodplain in the East River, Colorado, USA - East River MetaG ERMZT500_2 | ecosystem: Environmental > Terrestrial > Soil > Floodplain ... | reverse complement strand
GTCGGAAGGGCACGGCTCACCGGGCGCGATGTGAATCAGAACGAAGACGAGTGTGACGACGGCGAAGATGATGGCCGCTGAGGCGACGAGTCGCCGCAGCAGCCAGGCTGCGCCGGTCATCTAGCGCTCCACGCGGTCTCGATCGATCAGCCGGTCAGGAGGAATGCGCCAGGTGCGGAGCAGCGCCGCCCAGGAGTCGGGGCGGATCTGCACGTTGTCGATACGCTTGTGCACCGCCGCGATGTTCTCGAGCGAGTAGAGGAAAATGCCGGGCGCGTCGGCGTTGATGGTGGAGATCGCGGCGCGCCAAAACCCGCGGGCCTGATCCTTGGTGGGCGCCGCGATCGCGCGATCGACCAGGCGTTCGAATTCCGCATTGTAATACCGGCCAAAATTGGAGCCGCCCCACCCGCCGCGCGTCCAGGATTGCGTGATCCCGGAGCCGGGGGACGGGTCGTTGCCGCGTGACAGCACCGCGGTATCGTAGTTGCCGGCCTGCAGCCGCTGCGTGACGACGCTGAACTCGACCTCGTCGATCTCGGCGCGCACGCCGACGACCCGGAACTGCTCCTGTAACAGGCGCGCGTATTGCCGCCGCAGCACGCTCGTCGTGGGCACGAGGATGTGGAACGTGAGCGGCTGTCCATTCTTGTCGCGGATGCCGTCGCCGTCGTGATCACGCCAGCCGCGCGCGTTCAGGATCCGTCCGGCCTGGGCCGTGTCGTAGGGCAGCTGCCGGATCTCCGGATCCCAGATCCACAGGAGCGACGACATCGGACCCGGCGGAACCTTGCCGAGGTCGCCGAGGGCGCTCTTCACCAGGCTCGCGCGGTCGACGGCCATCGTGAGCGCGCGCCGCACTTCACGGTCGGCGAAGATCGGATGCGCCTGCGATGTGTCGCCGCTCGCGCGCAGATTGAAGCCCAGATAGGTGTAGATGTTGCCGCGGAACGTGTAGAGGTTGAGCTGCGGCGCGGCGCGCGCGCGCTCCACGTTCTCGGGCGTCACGAGCTGCTCGCGGACATCGGCCTGATCGGCGATGACCTGCGTGATCGCGACCTGCAGGTTCGGCGTGAACCGCCAGATCAGGCGTCGAATGCCGGGCCGGCCCAGGAAGAACGTCGAGTCCGCCTCGAGCTCGATCGATTGTGCCGACTGCCAGCGCACGAACTTGTACGGCCCGCTCCCCACGGGCTGCCGCCCGAACGGCGCGGTCTTCCACTGGTCCCGCGGCACGGAGCGCAGCAGGTGCGCCGGCAGAATGCGCATGTGATAGACCGCGTCGTAGAACATCTCGGGATAGCGCTCGCGGAAACGGAACACCGCCGTGAGCGAGTCGCGCTGCGTGACGCTCGCGATGCGCCGGAGTTTGGCGCGGAACGGGGAGGCGAGCACGGAGTCTTTGTACGCATCGAACGTGAACCCCACGTCGGCGGCGCTGACGCGTTGGCCGTCCTGCCAGCGCGCGCGAGGATCCACATGGAAGACCAGCGTGAGCGGGCCGTCCCATTCCCACCGCTCGGCGAGCAGCGGCTGGAAATCCTCGTCGCCAACCGTGTTCGTGGACATGCCGACGTCGGCGAGCTTCAGGAACAGCTGCTCGCCGATGTCCTGCGCCACGACGTCTTCGGTCGAGGGAGGCAGCAAGGTCGCCGGCTCGGCGAGCGCCGCATTGATGACTGTGCCGCAGTAGGAGCCGGTGCAGCCGCCCCGGCGCTCGCACCCGGCGAGCGTGGCGACGGCGAGAATTGCAATGATGGAGGGGAAGCGCCGTAGCATGGCGATTAACATTTCACCCCGAGGCGAGAGAAGCAATGTCGGACGGCTGGTCGGCCGGAGGGCCTGACGGCCAATGTGCAATCACCGCTTGCGCTACCTCGTCAAACGAGACCGGCCGTCCCAACTCGGCGGCCAGCGTGGTTTCGAGACCGCCTCCCGGCTGTTCGCCATCGAGCAGGATCGAACCATGCTGCAGAAAAGCGTCCGCGCGCCGGACCTGGGCTGACCCGACGAGCTTACGGCCGTTCACGAGGATTTCGCCGCCGACGGGGATCGCAAAGCAGGATGTCGGACCGTCGGACGGTCGGCCCGTCGGACGGGAGGGGGCCAGGGTTGCGTCGACTCCCATGGACCGCAATGCCGCCGCGAGCCGAGTGTGAATCGCGCAATACGCGTTGCGTAGCGAACCGAACAGTCCAATCGGTGCCGCGACCGCGTATGTAACCTCGTATTCGTGCCAGACGGCTTTTCCTCCCGTTGGCCGTCGGACAATGGGGAGACCGTTCTCGAACGCTTCCATCGACTGATTGCGACCGATCGAAAGTGTCGGGGGATCCCAGCGGTAGAGTCGCAAAAAAGCGCCGCCGGATCGGACGACTCGATCCAGCAGCGCCTCGTCTGCGGCCATGTTTTCCGCGCCTGTTCGTCCGATCGGCTCGATGAGCATTGCCCAGTCCGACCGGATGAGCAGTGTCCAGTCCGACGGTCCGACCGTCCGTCGGTCAGACTGTAGCGTACGCCTCCACCGGCGGACACGTGCACATCAGGTTGCGATCGCCGAACGCCGCGTCGATCCGGCTCACGGGCGGCCACACCTTGTGCTCGCGCGTGGCCGGGGTGGGGAATCCGGCGCGCTCGCGGCTGTACGGCCGGTCCCAGGTGTCCGCCAACAGGTCCGCCAATGGGTGCGGCGCGTTCTTGAGCACGTTGTTCTCGCGGTCCGCTTCGCCGGTCTCGATCTCGCGGATCTCGGCGCGAATCGCGATCAGCGCATCCACAAAGCGATCCAGCTCGATCTTGGGTTCGCTCTCGGTCGGTTCCACCATCAGCGTCCCCGCCACCGGGAACGACACCGTCGGCGGATGGAAGCCGTAGTCGATCAGCCGTTTCGCGATGTCCTCGACGTCGATGCCCGCCGAGGCTTTGAACGGGCGGGTATCGATGATGCATTCGTGCGCGACCAGATCGTGCTGTCCCGCGTACAGCAGATCGTAGTCGCCGCCTTCCTGAAGCCGGCGCGCGATGTAGTTGGCGCTGAGAATCGCCACCTTGGTCGCCAGCGTCAGACCGTCCCGACCCATCATGGCGATGTACGCCCAGGAGATCGGCAGGATGGACGGACTGCCCCACGGTCCGGCGGACACCGTGCCGGCGCTCGCGGCGAGCGGAATCCCGACATCGATCACGGGATGCGTCGGCAGATGGGACACGAGGTGCTCGGCGACGCCGATCGGCCCCATTCCCGGGCCGCCGCCGCCGTGCGGATTGCAGAACGTCTTGTGGAGATTGAGATGGCAGACGTCGGCGCCGATGTCGCCCGGACGGCACAGCCCCACCTGCGCGTTCATGTTGGCGCCGTCCATGTAGACCTGGCCGCCATGCTCATGGACGATCTTGCAAATCTTTTTGATCGAGGCCTCGAACACGCCGTGGGTCGACGGATAGGTCACCATCAGCGCGCCGAGCGTATCGCGATACTCCTGGGCCTTCGCTTCGAGGTCGTCGACGTCGATGTTGCCCTGCGGGTCCGTCTTTACGACGACGACCTGCATCCCGGCCATCACGGCGCTGGCCGGGTTGGTGCCGTGCGCCGATTGCGGGATCAGGCAGGTGGTGCGATGCGCCTCGCCACGATGCTGGTGATAGGCGCGGATCACGAGCAACCCGGCGAACTCGCCCTGGGAGCCCGCGTTGGGCTGCAACGAGACCCTGGCGAAACCGGTGATCTCCGCGAGCCATTCCTCGAGCTGGCGGAAGAGTGTGGCGTAGCCCGGCGCCTGGGTGCGGGGCGCAAAGGGATGCAGCCCGTTGAAGCCGCGCCAGGTGATGGGAATCATCTCCGTCGTGGCGTTGAGTTTCATCGTGCACGAGCCGAGCGGAATCATCGCGGCCGTGAGGGAGAGATCACGGTCCTCGAGCTTTTTCAGGTACCGCAACATCTCGGTTTCGGAGTGATGCGTGTTGAACACGGGATGGGTGCAGAACGGCGTCGTCCGGGCGAACGCGTTCGGGATCGCCGATGCGTCGCTCGTCGGCGCGCCGATATCCCGCCCAATCGGTCCCGCAAACACGGCGATGACATCGGCCAGGTCCTCATCCGTCACCGTTTCATCGAACGCCACGCCGATCCGCGTCTGTGACAACGTCCGCAGATTGATTTGCTTGGCGCGTGCCGCATCGAGGATCCGCTGGAGCACCTCCTGCGGCACTTCCACCGCGATCGTATCGAAATAGGCCCGATGCACCAGGCCGTATCCCAGCGTTTCGAGGGCGGTCGCGAGCGAGACGGTATAGGCGTGGACCCGGCGCGCGATGCGCCGCAGGCCTTCGGCGCCGTGGTACACCGCGTACATCGCCGCGACGACGGCGAGCAGCACCTGCGCGGTGCAGACGTTGCTCGTCGCCTTCTCGCGGCGGATGTGCTGTTCGCGGGTCTGCAGCGCCATGCGCAGCGCCATCCGGCCTGCGCGGTCCTTCGACACGCCGATGATTCGGCCCGGGAGCAGGCGCTTGAACTCGTCGCGCGTCGCGAAGAACGCGGCATGCGGGCCGCCGTAGCCGAGCGGAACGCCGAAGCGCTGCGAGTTGCCCACGGCGATATCCGCGCCCCATTCGCCGGGCGGCGTGAGCAGCGTGAGCGCGAGCAGATCGGTGGCCACCGTGACGAGCGCGCCGGCGCCATGCGCCGCCTCGCAGAGCGAGCGGTGATCGCGGATCGCTCCGTCCGTCGCCGGATACTGGATCAGCGCGCCGATCACGTTCTGCTGCGTGAAATCGAAGCTTGCGGGATCGGCCACGACGACGTCGACCCCGCGCGTGGTCGCGCGTGTGCGCACCACCGCGATCGTCTGCGGATGGCAGCCGCTGTCGACCAGGTAGGTGAGTTTCCCCTCGTGCTTCGAGGCCGCCTCGGTGAGATGCATCGCTTCCGCGGCCGCCGTGCCCTCATCGAGCAGGGAGGCGTTCGCGACCTCGAGGCCCGTCAGGTCGGACACCATCGTTTGGAAGTTGAGGAGTGCCTCGAGCCGGCCCTGCGCGATCTCGGCCTGATACGGCGTATAGGCCGTGTACCACCCGGGGTTCTCCAGCACGTTTCGCTGAATGACGGTCGGCGTGATGGTGTCGGAGTAGCCCATGCCGAGGTAGGAGCGGAACACCTGATTCTGCGACGCGAGCAGCCGCAGCTCCTCGAGCACCTCGCGCTCCGTTTTGGCCGCGGGAATGCGAAGCGGCTCGCGCAGGCGAATGTCGGCGGGGACGACCGCATCGATGAATGCATCGAGCGAGTCGTACCCCACGGTCGCGAGCATCTCGGCCTGGTCCTCCGCGGACGGGCCGATGTGTCGTTCCTGAAACAGATCGCGTTCGGTGGTCACACTATGGGAACGTTAGCGGGTTTCACTCTCCTACATGCTTCGCGTACGCGTCGGCGCGGAGCAGTCCCTCCAATTCCTTGGCATCCTTGATCTTTACCTTGACCATCCAGCCCTTGCCGTACGGATCGCGATTCACGAGTGCGGGATCTTGTTCCAGCGCCTTGTTCGATTCGACGATCGTTCCCGCGACGGGAAAGTATAGCTCCGACACGGCCTTGACCGCCTCGATGGTGCCGAACACGTCATGCTGCTTGAACGTCGCCGCTGCCTTGGGAAGGTCCACGAACACCACGTCGCCCAGCTCACCCTGTGCGTAGTCGGTGATCCCGACTTCGACGACCTGCGCGTCGTCGCTTTCCCGCACCCATTCGTGGTCGTTTGTATAGCGCAGCTCTTTGGGGATGGAGGACATAGGGCGGGAGCCTACACCAGGTCCGTTCGGGGCGCCAGCCCTGCGCCGTCTTCTTCACTCAGCACGATTCGCTCGTGTCCCCAGGGCCGTAGATCCAGCCGTACCGCCACCGGATCGGGGTCCGGCGAAAGATGATACAGGGGACACGGGCGCGGCGGGACCGCGGCGTCCCAGGTTGTGCGCGCTCCGTCAGCGGCGGCGGCGGTAGCCACGATCGACAGCGGCCGCTCGCCGCGGAGCGCCTTCCCTAATCCCTTCACCGTCGCGTGCTCAACCTTCATTCCGGCGTCGGTGTACCGGCCTTCGATCGCCTTCAACGCCGGCGTCGCCGCCGTGTCTTTCGGGTCCACGGCGCACAGCAATAGCCGCTGGCCGGGCCGCTCGTTCCGGACACCGGCGCGGGCAGCCTTGACGCGCAACTCGTCGAACACGCGGCGAGCTTCCGGTTCGAGCTCGGCGAGCTTGCCGGCGTTCTCGATGACATGCTGGCTCTGGCCCCGCTTGCGCTCCGCCGGCATTTGCGCCGCGATCATGCGGTCCGCCTCGCCGTTGGACAACCCGCGCAGCGCCCGCAATCGCGCGCGGCGGACCGCCGGGGGCGCATCGACCAGAACCACCGTATCGAACTGGCCGGGATCGAGCACTTCGAAGAGCAGTGGGATGTCGTTGATCACGATCGCGTCCCCCTGCTCGCGGGCGGCGCGCTGCAGGTCGAGGCGGCGCTGCTGCACAGCGGGATGCACCATCGCGTTCAAGGCAAGGAGCGCGTCATTGTCCCCCATGACCTTGGCGCGCAGCGCGGGACGATCGAGTGTTCCGTCGGGGGCAAGCACGTCCGAGCCGAATCGTTTGGCGATCGCGACGAGCACCGCGCTCCCCGGTGCCTGCGCCTCGCGCGCCAGCGCATCGGCATCGATGATCGTAGCGCCCCATTTCTTAAAGAGCTCGACGACCGTTGACTTGCCCGCGGCGATGTTGCCGGTGAGACCGACGTTGAGCAACGGCTATTTCGGATTGCGAATTTCGGATTGCGGATTGTCCCCGGAGGGGCCCATTCCGCAATCCGCAATCGGCAATCCGCAATTAGAGTAGCGCAGTCTGATCCTCATCCTGCCTCGGCACTTTGTGGCAGTGCCGGCATCTCGCCTCGTACGATTCCCGGCCACCCACCATGATGATCGGGCTCTCCCACAACGCCGGCTTGCCGTTGACCAGCCGTTGATTGCGCGTCGCGGGGCCGCCGCAGACCACGCAGATCGCCTGGAACTTGTCCACCACCTCGGCGACGCACATCAGCGTCGGCATCGGTCCAAACGGGAGGCCCCGGAAGTCCACATCGGTGCCCGCCAGGATGACCCGGACGCCGCGGTCGGCAAGCCGGTTGGCCATGTCGACAATGCCGTCATCCAGGAACTGCGCCTCGTCGACGGCGACCACTTCGGTCGTGTCGCGGAGCCGGCGCGCGATCTCCTCGGCCGAGTCGACTGGCTCGGCTTCGACGGTGACCCCGTCGTGCGAGGACACGGAAAACAGTCCGGCGTAACGCGCATCTAGATGCGATTTAAAGACTTGCACCTGCTTGCGGGCGATGACGGCGCGGCGGACTCGGCGGATGAGCTCTTCGGATTTGCCACTGAACATGACGCCCGAGATGACCTCGATCCACCCGGGTCGGTTGGCTTGTTGGAACATGGGCACTCACGTTACTCCGCAACTGATGGTCTGGGCAACGTCACCGACGAAGGGGGTCGAGGGCGGGCGAGGACGGACGAGGTGTCGAGAAAGTCCAGCAATCTTGCGGATTATTGAGGGATATCCCATAGTTCTTCTAGTATTCATGCGGGTTTTCGCGCCCCCTATCAAGGAGATCGCAGTGAACAAGGCTGAACTCACCTCCGCGCTGGCGATGCGTACGAAGATGTCCAAGGCCGATGCAACGCGCACCGTTGAAGCACTCTTCGACGACAAGGGCATTATCGCGACAGAGTTGAAGAAGGGCGCCAAGGTGCAGATCACGGGCTTTGGCAACTTCGAAGCGCGCAAGCGTGCCGCCAGAATGGGCCGCAATCCCAAGACCGGCGGCGTCATTCAGATCAAGGCATCGATCGCGCCGGCGTTCCGGGCGGGCAAGCAGCTGAAGATGGCGGTAAATAACAGGAAGTAGCTGTCTGTCGTCAGCCATCAGCCGTCAGTGCTGATCACGGGCCATCCCGCTGGATGGCCCGTTGGCATTTCATCGACGATCGGGACGTGCCGTGACTCGCCGCCCGCGGATCGTTACTCCCGCGAGTCCCCGCACGGCCAGGTCCATGATATCCGGAGCAAGATCCACCAGGGAAAAGGTTTCACGCACATCGATCTTGCCGATCTGACCTTTTTGCAGTCCAACCTCTTTGATCAACGCTCCGACGAGATCCTTTGCGCTTGCACGATCCTTCGTCCCCACGGTGACAAACAGCTTGGCCCATGAAGTGGTGGGCGATTCAGACGCCGGCTGACTGACGGCCGATGGCTGACTGACGGCCGATGGCTGACGGCTGAGCGCCAACAGCGCCGCCGCTACCATCGCCGAATCGTGGTCCTCAAACAATGGCGCGAGTACCGCGAGCTCCGCATCGACGTCGCTTTGCGCCAGCCGCGCAGTGATCTGCGCGCGCAACTCGGCATTGCGGTCCTGCCCCCGATCGGCGCGCGACGGCAAGGCGAATGCAGACAGCGAGGCGATCGACTTGAGATAGGGGATTTGCGACGCGAGCGCGATCACCAGAGGCTGCGCAATAGCCGCGAGCATGCGGAACTCGTCGCGCGTGGGCAACGTCGTGGCAACCACTGCATCGGGAAGCGCCGCCGGCGCCACGACGTCGCCACCCTTCCACACGAACGGCCGGACGGACCGCACCGCATCGAGCACATCACGCACCGCTACCGCACGGCGAGCGGCCGGCACTATTGCGTAGCGTGCCGATGCGATCGGTCCCAGCGGCTTTCCGGCCGCGTCGAGCGGAATGTCGCCGACGATCTCGGCGCGACGGGCGTGGCGTTCGATGAAATCGGCAAGGCCGTGCGGGTCCCAGCTGAGAATCACGCGCCGCGCTTCGGGCGCTTCGCCGAGCAGGGTATCGAGCTCGGCCGAGAACGATTCGGGCCAGGCGATGACGAGCGTTTCGAGGGTGTCGAGTTTGAGCGCGGAGCGCGCGACGAGAGCGCATAAATCGGCGGGTGAACCAGCGAGGATGCCGACACGCCCTTCCTTTAGAAGGGCGGCGGTGCGACCGAGGCCGGTGATGGCGTGCGCGCGCAGCTCGGGAGGGGCGGCATCGGCCCAGAGCACGGCCTGTTCATGGTCCGCGCAGACGATCACTGCACGGGGATCCATCAGCTCCCAGGCCTTTCCCGCGCGTTCCACCGCGGGAGGAGTCACCAGAACCACGTGCCGCACACGAGCCTCGATTGTCAAAGGGTGCTAATTTCTGCGCCGTGAAAGGTAATCTCCCGGTCCTGTTTCTTCTAATCACCACGTCGCTGGGGGCACAAACCCAGCGTCCCCGGGCACGCGATATCGGCATCAGCGTCGGATCCCTCCCCACCGGCCCCCTCAACGCCATTACCGACGTCGCAGGCGTGCGTGTCGGTCACACCACGATCGCGCGCGGGGACTCGGTCAACACCGGCATCACCGCTATCCTGCCACATGGCGGCAATCTGTTTCGCGAAAAGGTCCCGGCTGCCATTGTCGTTGGGAACGGATTCGGAAAGCTCGCGGGATCGACGCAGGTGAATGAGCTGGGCGAGATCGAGTCGCCGATCGTGCTCACGTGCACGCTGTGCGTTCCGCGTGCGGCCGATGCGGTGCTCACCTGGCTGCTTGGGCTGCCCGGCAACGAAGACGTGCGCTCCGCGAATCCCGTCGTGGGCGAGACGAACGACGGCTTCCTGAACAACATTCGCACGCGTCCGATTACTGAAGCGGATGTGTTGAGTGCCATTCGCACCGCCGCCGAGGGTCCCGTCGCGGAAGGTGCCGTGGGCGCGGGGCGGGGCACGGTCGCGTTCGGGTACAAGGGCGGCATTGGCACGTCGAGTCGTAGGCTCGCGGCGCAATTCGGCGGATGGACGGTCGGAGTCCTCGTCCAGTCGAATTTCGGCGGCGACCTGACGATCGCGGGTGTGCCTGTGGGGCGGGAGCTGTCACCCGGGGAAGGGGGGAGAGGGAAGGGGGATGGGTCGATCATCATGGTGGTCGCGACTGATGCACCGCTCGATCATCTGCGGCTGACGCGGCTGGCCGCTCGCGCACTGACAGGACTAGCGCGAACCGGCAGCTCGATGAGCAACGGCAGCGGTGACTACGTGATCGCGTTCTCGACGCAGGCCGTCCGGCCGTCCGGCCGTCTGGCCGACACGGTCGCAGTCGTCCGCAACGATTGGATGTCACCATTGTTTCAGGCGACCGCTGATGCCACCGAAGAAGCCATCTACAATTCATTATTGCGTGCCGAGTCCGTCCGGGGCTATCGTGGCACCGTGCGAGCCCTGCCGATCGACTCGACGCTCACCATCCTCAAGCGCCATGGAGCGATTGCGCGATGACTGAAGGTCTCTCCGCCAACCTGCAGCATCTCGAGACGTCCGCGACGATTGCGATTTCCGCCGAGGCCAAACGCCGCAAGGCGGCGGGCGAGGACGTCGTCGACCTGGGGGCGGGCGAGCCCGACTTTCCGACGCCGTCAATTCCGGCCGACGCAGGCATTCGCGCCATCAAGGATGGCAAAACACACTACTCGGCGAACGAAGGGATTCTCGAGCTGCGCGCCGCAGCGGCGACGCACCTGTCGCTGCTTTCGGGAGGCCGGCCCGTCAACGCCGATCACATCGTCGTCTCGAACGGATCGAAGCAATCGCTGTTCAACGCCTGCTTCACGCTGTTCGGGCCCGGCGATGTGGTCGCGATTCCGGCGCCCGCGTGGGTGTCCTATCCCCAGATCGTGCACTTGGCGCGTGCACGCCCCGTGATGATCGCGGGCGATCCCGAGTGGAGTCTGAAGGCGAGCGTCAAGGATCTGGAGCGGATGCTGCCCGGCGCCACAGGTCTGATTCTCTGCTCGCCCTGCAATCCCACGGGCGCTGTGTACACGCATGCCGAGATCCGCGCGATCGCGCAGTGGGCCAAGGACCGCAAGGTGTGGGTGATCGCGGATGAGATCTATCGC
>Ga0137326_1000716_pt1 | contig 11015 bp, 6 predicted proteins | sample EasRivERMZT500_2_FD_102292 | JGI IMG/M metagenome (GOLD analysis project Ga0137326, IMG submission 102292) | Soil microbial communities from meander-bound floodplain in the East River, Colorado, USA - East River MetaG ERMZT500_2 | ecosystem: Environmental > Terrestrial > Soil > Floodplain ... | reverse complement strand
TCGCGCTCAATCGGTCCGTCGAGTCTGTAACCGCCGCCTCTGTGTCCGGCGCGCAGACGACCACGCTCGACGATCAGACGGAGCTGGCGGTCACCGTCTACAACTCGGACATCGCGCTGGTGCGCGACACGCGCAATCTGCAGATCGCGCGGGGCACGTCCGACCTGCACTTCATGGACATCGCCGCGACGGTGAATCCGGCGACGGTGCACTTCCGGTCGCTCACCGAGCCGTCGCGTGTGAGCGTGGTGGAGCAGAACTACGAGTACGACCTGCTCGACCCCGACAAGCTGCTCCGGAAGTACATCGGACGCGACGTGACGCTCGTCCGCAATCGCGCGACCGGCAACGGCGGCTCGCGTGAGGAGGAGGTGACGGCGCGGCTCCTCAGCTACAACACGGGCCCGGTGTGGCGCGTGAACGGCGAGATCGTGACCGGCCTCCACGCCGATCACATCCGGTTCCCCGAGCTGCCCGGCAACCTCTACTCCCGGCCGACGCTCATCTGGACGCTCGACAACTCGGGCGGCCAGCGGCACCGTGTGGAGGCGTCGTACCTGGCCGGGCGCCTGGCCTGGAACGCCGACTACGTGCTGACGGTCGCGCGCGACGACAAGGCCGCCGACATCGACGGCTGGGTCACGCTCCAGAACAACAGCGGGACGCAGTTCAAGAACGCGAACCTGCAGCTCGTGGCCGGCGATCTCAACCGCGTGCGCAACGAGCTCAACAAGATGGCGGCCATGGAAGCGCCGATGGCGCAGCGTGCGGCGGACTCGCGGATGGCGCAGGAGGCGTTCTCGGACTATCACCTCTACACGCTCGCCCGGAAGACGTCGATCAACAACGCTGAGACCAAGCAGGTGAGCATGCTGGGCGCCAGCGGCTTCCCCGTGCAGAAGCGCTACATCGTCAGCGGCCAGAACTTCTACTACCGCAACGCGCAGCATCCCGGCTCGCCGCTGAAGGACATCGTGCAGGTGTTCTATCAGTTCAAAAACGAAGAAGCGACGGGACTCGGGCTGCCGATGCCGGCTGGCGTGGTGCGCGTCTACCAGTCCGACTCGAAGGGCGGCATCCAGTTCGTCGGCGAGGATCGCATCAACCACACGCCGAAGAACGAGACGTTGAACCTCAAGATCGGCAACGCGTTCGACGTCGTCTGCGAGCGCAAGCAGACCGACTTCCAGAAGATCGCATCCGGCGTCTACGAGGTGGAGTACGAGGTCACGCTGCGCAACCAGAAGGCGACGGGCATCACGGTCGAGGTGAACGAGCCGATCGGCGGCACCTGGACGATGCTGCGGTCGTCATTCACCTGGACGAAGACGGACGCGTGGGCCGCGCAGTTCATGGTGCCAGTGGCGTCGGAAGGGCAGTCGGTGCTGCGCTATCGCGTCCGGATCACTTACTGACCAGGGTCTTGACACGGGAACGCGGAGTGGAGTCACATATGTGTCAGTTCCACATATATGTCTCTGCTCCGCGGGAACCGTGAGCTGAAGAAGGGCAGCGCCGAGCTCCTCATCCTCTCGTCCATCGAGGGCCGCGCCAGGCATGGCTACGACATCGCGCGGCGGATTGAGACGCGCTCCCAGGGCACCGTGCGGTTCCACGCCGCGTCCCTCTATCCGTTGCTGTATCGCCTCGAGCGCCAGGGCTGGATCGACGGCCGGTGGGTGGAGAAAGTGGGGCAGCGGCGGCGCCGGATGTACACGCTGACCGGTGAGGGCAGGAAAGTGCTGGCGACGCAGCGGACCGGCTGGCGGATGTTCGTGCAGGCCATCAACCGCGTCGCGCGGGCGGAGCGCTGAAGGGATCGCCGATGGACCTGTGGCGCAGCGAACTCCGAACGCGGCTCGAGGCGCTCAGGCTCCGGCCGGAGCGCGAGGCCGAGATCGCAGACGAGCTGTCGCAACACCTCGATGACCGCGTCAGCGAGTTGATCGCCGCCGGGACGTCGGCTGAGAGGGCCCGCGAACTGGCCCTTCTCGAGCTCGACGCGCCCGGTGAGCTCGCACGCCGGCTGGCGGCCATCGAAGCCCGCTCGCCCTATCAGCTTCCGCCGCCTGGCGCGCCCATTCGAGCGCGGTGGCTGGGCGCCTTGTGGCAGGACGCGCGCTACGCGCTGCGGGCCCTGCGCCGCACGCCCGGCTTTGCGCTCACGGTCGTCGCGGTCCTCGCCCTCACCATCGGGCCGACGACGGCGATTTTCAGCATCGGGAACTGGCTCTTCTGGCGCTCGCCTCCGGGCGTCGTCGAACCCAACAGACTGGCCGTCGTGCTCTTCGGCGAATGGCGGGGCACCACGAGCATGAGCCCGCGCTCGCTGTCGGAGCCGAACACCGAGGATCTGCTCAAGTCGTCACGCACGCTGGCGGGTCTGGCCGGCTGGCAGGAAACGAGCGTCAGCCTGGCGGCCGACGGCGTGCCGCCGCGGCAAATCAGCATGACGCACTCGACGGCCAGTTATTTCGATCTGCTCGGCGTCCGTCCAGCCGTGGGGCGGCCGTTCGCGGTCGAAGAAGAGCGCCCGCCGTTCGGGTCTCCCGTTGCGCTCATCGGCGATCGCCTCGCGCGTGGAGCGTTTGGCGGGCCGGAGGCCTCGCTCGGGCGATCGATTCTGATCAACGGGCGGCCGCTGTCGGTCATCGGCGTGATGCCGCCGGGATTCGTGGGCGCGTCGCCCTTCAGCGAGGTGGACGTCTGGATCCCGAGCTCCACGTACTACTACGTCCGCCATTTCGCCGAAGCAACGATGCGCGGACGATTCGGCCGGTCCTACGGCTCCTTCTACACGTTCATCGCGCGTCTGGTTCCAGGCGCCTCGTCCGACGCCCTGCAGGCCGAGCTCGACGTGCTGGTGCCGGCCCTCGCGCAGCAGTACCCCGAGGACAACTCGGACTTCACCAAGGCCAGGGCCCGTGTCTTTCCAGGGTTGGGCCCGAACGAGATGCAGCGCGCGCAGTATCAGGGCCTGGTGCGCAATCTCCTGATGGTCGGCGGCGTGCTGCTCCTGCTCGGCTGCGCGAATGTCGCGAATCTTCTCCTCTCGCGCGGCGTCCGACGCCAGCACGAGCTGGCGGTACGCCTGGCGCTCGGGGCGAGCCGGCGCCGGCTTGTCCAGCAGCTCCTCACTGAGAGCTGCGTGCTCGCACTGGTGGGCGCGGCCATCGGTGTCGGATTGGCGCTGGGACTCAAGCAGGTGATCGCGACGCTCCTCCTCCCCGGCGTGGCCGGCAGCGGCCTGGAGCTCAACGTGCCGCTCGACACGCGCGTGCTCCTCGCGACGCTCGGCGTGTCCGTCACGTGCGGGCTGCTCGCCGGCCTTCTGCCTGCGTGGCTGGGCTCATCCCGGCGCGTCGGCGCCGCGATTGGCCGGCACGGGATGCGGACGGCGACCGGACGCTCGTGGGTGCGGTCCGGCCTGGCGGTGGCGCAACTGGCGCTGTCGCTGGCGCTCGTCACCAACGCGACGTTGCTCGTGACGACGCTGCGACACGTCGGCGCGACCGACGTCGGGTTCGATCCTCGCGGCGTGAGCCTCCACTTCCTGGACCTCGGCAGCCACGGGTATTCGACCGAGCGCGCGATGACGTTCAATCGTGACTTGATCACCCGCCTGTCGAGTGATTCGGCGCTCACCGCCGTCACTCTCAGCACGGGCGTGCCGCCGAATTGCGGGTTCAGCAGGGAGGCGCTCGACCCGGCGGGCGATGGCAAGAAGACCATCGAGATCTGCGAAAACTTCGTGACGGAGGGCTACTTTGCCGCGACCGGCCAGGCGGTCCTGCTCGGGCGGATCTTTACGCGAGCCGAGACCGTGACGCCCGGCCCGCCCGCGGGTGCCCCGGCCGTGGTCAGCGAGTCGTTGGCGCGGCGGCTGTTCGGCGACGTCAACGCGCTCGGACGCCGGATTGGGGTGCCCGGAAACACCCGCGACCCGGCGCACGAGCGCGTCATCGTCGGCGTCGTGCGGGACGTGCGGAGCCCGCTGCAGGAAGCGGAGCTCTTCGTGTACACGCCGTTCGCGGCCGGGGGCGCCTACGCCGCGAGGAGGCCGGTGGTCATGGTGCGCACGGGGCTTCCTGGTCGCGACGCCGGAGAACGGGTCCGCGCGCACGTCGCCGCGATCGATCCCGCCCTCGCGCTGGCGCCGCCGCGATTGCTGACCGACTGGCTGGCCCGCTACGTCGCGAACCGCCGCGTGTTTGCCTGGGTGCTCACGCTGCTCGGCGGCCTCGGCTTCGTGCTGGCCGCGGTCGGCCTCTACGGCCTCCTCGCGCAGATCGTCACCGAACGCGCGCGCGAATTCGGCATCCGCATGGCGATCGGCGCCGATCGCCGCCACGTCATCGGCCTCGTCGTCCGCCTCGCCGCCTGGATCGCCGTGCTTGGCGGCACCGCCGGTCTCGGCCTCGCCGCCTTCGGCTCGCGCCTCGTCGAGTCGCAGCTCGTGGGTGTGGGGAGATTCGATCCGACACTGTACGCGGTGTCGGTGGTGCTGCTGGGCGCCGTGATTCTCGCTGCTTGCCTGATACCTGCGCGCCGCGCGTCGAAGGTCGATCCGGTTGATGTACTAAGAGCCGAGTAGGCGCCCGTACGCTCCCGCAACCTGGCGCGCCATTTGCGTAGGATCCTGTCGACCGCCACGAATGGGCGTGGGGCCACCAAAAACGTCAGAGCAGGTGCGGTTGTGTCGTTGCGCGCTGTCAAAACTCTCCAGTTTCTGAACGTGACCCTCGTGGCCCTCGTCATGGGCATCCTCTTTGGCACCTGGTTCGCCCTCAGCCGATCCATCGTGTCGATCGACCCCGAGAGCTTTCTCGAAATCGGTCGCATCATGGCCCAGAGCCTGGTCGTCCCGACGGGCGTGCTGCTCACCATAGCCACCCTCACCGCTGTTCCACTTGTCCATGAGCTGTATCGACGCCGCGAACTGGGGGCGCTGCGCCCGGCGGCCGTCGGGGTCGCCCTCATGATGGCAGCCCTCATCGTCACGCTGACCGTCAACGTGCCGCTCGACTCGCTCTTTGGCCAGTGGACGGTCGCCACAATACCGTCCGACTGGTACGCCGCTCGAGACCGCTGGGCGTTCCATCACGATGTTCGGACCATCCTGTCCATTGCCGCTTTGGGTGCTTTTCTTGGCAGCGCGCGGGTGACGCCAGGCGCAGCCGAAGCGTCCGCGCTCACGTAACAGCCATCGCCGCTCCTAAGCCCGGAGCGGCCTACGTACGGGAGTCCGGGTGCTACCATCCGTCGGCATGCGTGGCCGACTTCTCCTTAGCGCAGCACTGATCTTCGCCGCCGCCTGGCCGTCCTCACACGCGCAGGCGCCCACCGGCGTCGTCGCGATCCGCGCCGGCCGGCTGCTCGATACAGATGCGGGCACGAGCGCCGCCAACCAGATCATCCTCGTCGCGGGCGGGCGGATCTCCGCAGTGGGCCCAACCGTACCGATTCCGGCGGGTGCGACGGTCATCGACCTATCCGCCGCCACGGTGCTGCCCGGACTGTTCGACGTCCACACACATCTCTGCATGTCGGTGAAGTCGGATCGGGACAGCGGCAACTACTACTTCACGACGCTGCTGGATCCAGACTCGATGCGGGCGGTCGAGGGCGTCGCCAACGCGAAGGGCATGCTCGAGGCGGGGTTCACGACCGTCCGGGACGTGGGCAACGAAGGTCATTACGCCTGCGTGAGCGTGAAGTACGGGATCGACACGGGGCTCGTGCCGGGGCCGACGATGCAGACGGCGGGGCGGATCATTGCGCCGTTCGGTGGGCAGTTCCATCTGCAGCCGGACAAGCCGGCGCTGGCCACGCCCGAGTACGCGTTTGCCGACACGCGCGACGAGATGCGGAAGGCCATCCGCGAGAACATCCATTTCGGCGCGACGGTCATCAAGATCGTCGTGGACGACCAGCGCTACATCTATTCCGCGGAAGACATCAGATTCATGAAGGCCGAGGCCGCCGATGCGGGCCTGAAGCTGGCTGCGCACGCATGGACGCCGCGTGGCGGGCAGCGCGCGGCCGAGGCGGGCGTCGACTCAATCGAGCACGGCCCCGAGCTGACGGACGAGACGCTGACGCTCATGAAGAAGAACGGCGTCATCCTCGTCGGCACGGACTATCTGGCGCTGCGCGAAGGCGGCGGGCCCTGGGTCGATCGGCTGAAGCGCGCGCATCAGATTGGCGTGACGATGGCGTACGGCACGGATGTGATTGACCTGGTGCCGAACGGGACGCGGGGCACCGAGGCCATGCGCGGCATCGAGGTCTGGGCGCAGGCCGGTGTGCCGCCGAAGGCGTTGCTGCAGGCGATGACGAGCCACGCCGCCCGGCTCATGGGGATCGAGAAGACCCGTGGCGCCATCCGCCAGGGCCAGGCCGCCGACATCATCGCGACTGCCGCCAATCCGCTCGGCAACGTGAACGCGCTGAAACAGGTCACGTTCGTGATGAAGAACGGGCGCGTGGTAAAGCAATAACCGAGCTACTTGATCGGCGCCACCCCCGCGCTCTTCAGCGCCGTGTTCAGCGCTGGGAGATCGGTCGTCTCCAGCGTGCGCCAGCGGGTCATCACGCGCGCCGCGGTGGCGCGCGCGGTGGTGATCGCAGTCACCTGATTGGCGGTTGGCTGCACGTCGGCGGCGCCGAGCGTGTTGATCAGGCCGCCGAGCGCGCCGGCGGCATCGGCCAGAGTGTCGGGGCCTTCGGCTGACGCCGCCGCTCCGGGCGCGCCGCCGCCACGGCCACCCGCGCCGCCCCCGCGGCCGCCGCCAGGCGCCGGGGCGGCACCCGCGACCGCGTTGAGTTTCTTGTCGAACGCCTCGAGCGCCGTGCGGGCGGCGCCCGACGCGCCGGCGAGCCGCTCGGTCACCTGCGCCCGCAGGCTGGCCGCGCGCTGCAAGGCGGCGCGCGCGCTGACGGCGTCGAAGTACGTGCCGGACATCAATCCGTACACCTGCTGCATGACAGGCGCGGGCGTCTTGACGCGCGGATCCTGGCGGACCGTCAGTGGCGCCGTGACGCTCTTGCCGTCCACGGTCAGCTTGACCGTGTAAGTCGCAGGAACCACGAGGGGCGTGCCCACGCCAGGCGCGGTGTTGAACGGAATCGCTTGAATCCCGAGCCCGCCACGGCCTCCGCCACCTTCACCCAGGGGCTGGTAGCGCAGATCCCAGTGGAACCGATGCATGCCGGCCGCCGACGCCAGCCGCTGCGGCGGACGGTACCAATACAGCGGTACCGGCGTGGTCGCGTTGTCGGGCGGCGGCGGAACGGGATCCGCGCTCGAGTACCGACGCACGGGCTGGCCCGTGGCCGTGAGAATCTCGAGCGTCACCGGCCCCGATGCACCGGTCTTCAGGTAGTAATCGATTGCCGTGCCTTCGGGAGGATTCGGCATCGTGGGCTCTTCTTTGTTCCACGGCATGTCGGTGCTCGTGTTCCAGCGCACGCGCCAGGCGGCCGCCGGGTTGAAGAGCACGACGTCGCGCTCCGCGGTCGCCGGTTCGATCTGACGCAGCGGCGTCACGTCATCCAGAATCCAGAATCCCCGTCCGTGTGTCGCCACCGCCACGTCATCGTCTTTCACGATGAGATCCCGGACCGACGAGGCCGGCAGATTGAGCCGCAGCGACTGCCACCGCCCGCCGTCGTCAAACGACACGTAAACGCCGTTCTCCGTGCTCGCGTAGAGCAGGCCGCGCTTTTTCGGATCCTCCCGGACGGCGTTGACGGGGCCCGCGTTCTCCATCCCCCGCGTGACCTCCGTCCACGACTTGCCGCCGTCGTGCGTCTTGTAGATGAACGGCCGCATTTCGTTGGTGCGCAGCGTGTTCACCGCGGCGTACGCCGTCTGCGCGGAGAAGCGTCCGGCATCGATTGTGAAGATCTTGCGATAGGAGCCGACTTCTTTCGGCGTGACGTCGCTCCACGTCTTGCCGCCGTCTGCCGACGTCTGGATGACGCCGTCGTCCGTGCCAATCCAGATGCGGTTGATGTCGATCGGTGACGGGCCAATCGCGTAGATCACGCGCGCGGTGTTGTTCTCGAGCTGTGGCGCGGCTTGTGCCGCGTAGGCCCCGATGCTCGCGGGAGCGTCGTGCTTCTTTCGCGTCGGATCGTCGCTGATCCGGCTCCACGTGATCCCGCCGTCCATCGTCTTCCACAGATAGTTGTTGCCGAAGAACAGCGTCCGCTTGTCCGCTTCGGAAAACACGACGGGCTGCGTCCGCACCTGGCGGAACGTGAGTGCCGCCCCGCCCGCCTGCCCTGAGGCTGTCGAAGGGCCACCGCGCCCGCCCGCGGGCCCGACCATGGAGGTCTGTCCGGTCCGGTAATCGAACCGCGACACCGCGCGCCCGCCATACACGAGGTGCGGGTTCAGGAGATCGGGCGCGGCGTAGCCGTATTCGTCCACGCCGACAGGCAGCCAGTCGCGATGGGAAATCGTGCCGTAGTTGCCGCGGCTCGCGACGCACGCGGATCCGCTTTCCTGCTGGCCGCTGCACACCCGATAGGGAAAGTTCGCATCCGCCGCGATGTGGTACAGCTGCGCGGTGGGCTGGTTGTACCAGGAGCTCCAGCTCTCGCCGTTATTCAGCGTCACCGACGCGCCCTGGTCGGCAATGAGGATGACGATGTTCGGGTTGTCGGGATTGACCCAGCCGTTCTGATAGTCCTCGCCGCCGGGCGCGCCTTTGAACGGCGCCCACGTCTTGCCGCCGTCCACCGACTTGAACGTCACGATATCCGTCACGATCACCCAGTCGGGATTGTTCGGGTACACGACGATGTTCGATTCGGAGACACGCTGGTTGCCGGCGCGGGTGTCCGTGGTCGGGCGCGTCCACGTCTCGCCGCCGTCATCGGATCGATAGAACACGCCACCGCCGCCACCCCCTCCTGCGCCCCTCCCGCCGCCGCTGCTGGCGACGAGCGCGTACAGCCGGCGCGGGTCGCTCGGCGCGATCGTGACCTCGGCATGCAGGAATCCCTGGGGCAGTCCGTTCGTGAGCTGGCGCCAGGTCGTCCCGCCGTCCGTGGACTTGAAGATGCCGCCATTCGAGCCGCTCCAAGCCGCGTTCTCCCACGGACCCTGCCGGTCTTCCCAGAAGGTCGCGTAGACGACCGACGGATTGGAGGGATCGATGTCCACGTCGCGCGCGCCGGTGTTCTCGCCGCGCGTGTAGACCTGGGTCAGCGTGCGGCCGCCGTCGGTCGACCGATAGATGCCACGCTCGGCATTGGGGCCGTAGGGATGTCCGAGCACCGCGACAAAGATGCGGCTCGGGTCACGCGGGTCCACGGCAACTTCAGGAATCTGCTGCGCGTCGCGCAATCCCAGGTGCATCCACGTGCGTCCCGCATCCGCCGATCGGTACAGGCCGTCGCCCACCGACAGGTCGGGCCGATGCAGGCCTTCGCCGCTGCCGACGTAGATGATGTTCGGATCGGCCGGCGCAACCGCCAACGCGCCAATCGATTGCGTTGGCTGGGTGTCGAAGATCGGCGTCCACGTGGTCCCCGCGTCCGTCGTCTTCCACACGCCGCCGTTGCAGACGCCGATGTAGAACGTGAACGGGTGGCTGCGATGGCCCGAGACGGCGCAGGTGCGGCCGCCGCGCATCGGGCCGATGGGCCGCCACTTCAGGCCGGCAAACAGCGAGTCCGGAATCGAGCCGGAGGTTGGCTGCGTCCGTGCCGGCCGCGTGGGCGCGCCCACCGCGAGCACGAGCGTGAGACCAATCCAGGTGAGGGACGAACGGCGAGACATGGCGGGCCTCCGGGTGGGGCGGATCGTCTCACACCTCGGCTCTCGCGAGGCGGTTTCCCGTCAGGCCGCGGTCATTCGTCGGTCGGGTCGATGCGTCCCCACGGCGCGCGGTTGCGCACGAGGACCGCCGCAACGACATCGGGATCGGCCTTGGCGATCCGCAGCAGCGCGCGCGCGGGCCCGACAGGCCGGCGGCGCCCGCGCTCCCAGTTGCGAAGCGTCTCGGGGCTGATGCCGATCATCTCCGCGAACTGCCGGCGCGTGTGATGGAACTGACGCCGGATCTCGCGCACGTCGACCGGCTCGAACTCGCGGCGCCCGCGGGTCCGCGAGCGAGCGAGTGGACCCTGCATCGGGTTGCCGCGGCCGTGGGGCCGCTTGCGGGGTTGGTGGAAGACGTCGCCGCTGATGCCACGCGTTCGGTTCATGGGCTCGGGGAGTAGCAACTTTCGTACCCGTGTGGTGGTGCGCGAGACGAGGGTCGGGGCTCCGTGGTGATAGGTGGTTCCAGAACGGAGTGGGCCACTGACACGGCCTGTGGGCCAGCGGCCCATGGGCCAATGGCCCAGTGCCCGGTTCACTGGCCCACCAACTTTCAAATGAGGCAACACGCCCACGGGGGGAGTAGGGTAGGGACTGGATCTCATGTCTGCCCTCATCGCAGTCGTCGTCTCGATCGGCAGCCTGGTTGCCGTGCCCTTCGCGCGAAGCCAGACCGGGGCCGGCACTGACGTACCGCGTTTCGGGACCCTGGCCCCGAGTCTGACTGAGGACGACATCCAGCAGATCAGGCGCCTGGCGACACGGACGGGCGGCGAACTCTGGCTGGTGTTTGGCGATCGAGGTGGTTGGGTCACCAATCCATGGTGGGTCGTCGGCGCCTACAGGAAGCCCACAGTCGTCGCCGGTGGCGCTCGGATTGGCGAGGTCGTCCAACTCAAGTGCGACGTCAGCACCAATCCTGCGTCGAAACGCGTCTGGGTGTTCGACGGAGTCGGAATGTACGCGCAAGTCGTCGTATCCGGCCGCATGCCGGAGTCGGTCGAAAGCGACATGGATCGGAATCGGCCGTTCCGCCTGCTTGGCGAGTGGCAGCCCGACGAGATTGCCGGTCTCGTGGAGTTCATTCGGTCCAGCCCGTCGTCGGCCGGCGCAGCGAAGGGGTTGGCCATGGTCAACGGCGCGCTGTCCATCTCCTCAGTCCAGCGCGAGTCAGGCGGAC
>Ga0137326_1000694_pt1 | contig 11263 bp, 10 predicted proteins | sample EasRivERMZT500_2_FD_102292 | JGI IMG/M metagenome (GOLD analysis project Ga0137326, IMG submission 102292) | Soil microbial communities from meander-bound floodplain in the East River, Colorado, USA - East River MetaG ERMZT500_2 | ecosystem: Environmental > Terrestrial > Soil > Floodplain ... | reverse complement strand
GTGTCGCCACTACGAGGTTGGGGACCGACGGTGCTCGCGTTTGCAACATCGGGTGAACTCTACCTGGCGACGGACGAGGCGATCTATCGGTTCAAGAACGGACATTTCACACCAGTGCTCGAAGACGTACTCGACATTCGCGGATTCGCGTTTGATGCCGGCGGGCGGCTGTACGTCGCGCTGGGACCGTTTCAATCGAACGGTTTTGGGCCGGAGGGACGCATCGATCGTTACGATCGTAACGGGACGATCCGCGATTCCCCATTTGCACGAACTCCCAGCGAGCCGCGACGCATTGCCTTCGGGCGGAACCAGGACGGATCATCCAACCGTCGCCTGTTCTTCACTGATGAGATCAGCGTTCGCGAAGTTCGAGGGGGAAGTATCGACCTGCCGGGCGACCATGGGCCGATTGGGCATGCGCGCGCGATGCGTGAGTTGCTCCGGCCCCGGTCGGTGCTCGAACCCTGGGAACGGGACGCACTCGACGCGAGCGGCAATCAGAACGGTCGATATGACATCGGAGACCTGCGGCTGCTGCTGATGCGCTCGGGGGTGACTCGATGAAGCGCCTGGGCCCTCTGACCGCGTTGGTCACACTATTCGTCGTGACTTGCACGGATTCCCACTCACCGCCACCGCCTGCCGGATTTCCGCCGCCGCCACCACCCCCCGAGGCGCTGGTGCTGAAGTTCAACAGCCCGTCCCAGGATGAGGGAGCCGTTCTGATCGAACTGCGGGGGCCCGGCCTCGGAAGCGTCACAGCAAGCGATTCCGCGTTCACGCTCTCGAGTGAGCTGGTGAGCGATACCGTCCTACGCGCGTTGGTGGTGGGGAACGTGAGCAACGTCGAGATCCTGAAGGTGATGATCAGCGGCGGCAACTATCTCGGGGTCTACCACGCCACCCTCAGCGAGGTGGCCAGCAAAAGCGGTGCGCTGCGCGATAGCCTCCAGGTCTATAGCGTCACCATCACAGGTCAGTTGCGCCGGTAGGGACCCGTGATGGCGTTCCGGCGCGTCACTCCACCTCGGGATTAATTCATCGTCCACGCGCGATTAGATCGCCTGTCCTTCCGTTGTCTAGCCCGTTATCGGCCCTCCTGGATGATTGTTGCACGCGATGTCTTGGGCGAACGTCCGGTGTAGACCGTCGCGGTCTCATCCATGCGGCGGCGAACCCCTGTGGAGGTATCCTATGTTTCGAGGCATCGCGTTAGTCGCGTTGATCGGGGCGGTGGGCGTTACGCCCGCGGCCGCGCAGCGCGGCTCCTTCACCCCGTGGGCGGGCGCCTATGTCCCGACCCAGAATTCGTTCAGCACCCTCGGCACCGACATCAAGCGCGACAACAGCTTCATTATGGGCGCGCGCTTTACCTTCTGGGGCAAGAGTCCGATCGGATTCGAGCTCGCCGGTGGCTTTGCACCGGCAAACGTGAAGGTCTCCGGCACCACCATCAACGAAGAGCGCAGCACGCAGGTGTTCCTGGGCGCCGCCAAGCTCATGCTGGGCCTTTCGCCTGCGACGTCTCGTGTGGGCGTTTTCCTGAGCGGCGGAGCCTCGCTCATTCGCGTCGGCAAGAACGTTGCGCATGCAGGCGAAAGCACCACGGACTGGGGCGGCGTGGTCGGACTCGGCTTCCGCATCCCGTTCTCGGCCTCGGTCGGTCTCCGACTCGAAGCTGAAGACTACTTCTACGGCGGCGATTTCGACGGCAGCCGCAAGTTTCAACATGACCTCGTGTTGGGCGCCGGGCTCGCCATCGGTTGGTAAAGCGGTAAAGCCCTAACGGATAGACAAAAAGGCTCGCCTCCAAAGGCGGGCCTTTTTGATGTAAACTGTGGGCCATGCCAACACAGGTTGAGGGTCGCCGCGGCGGGGCCGTCGGCGCAAAAATCGACTTCCGGGATGGACACTGGATCGTCCCCGATCATCCCATCATTCCATTCATCGAAGGCGACGGCACCGGGCCCGACATCTGGCGCGCCTCGGCCAAAGTCTTCGATGCCGCCATCCAGAAAACCTCCAGCGGCAAGCGCAGCATCGTGTGGCGTGAAGTGCTCGCGGGGGAAAAGGCGTTCAATCAGTCGGGCGACTGGCTGCCGGAAGACACACTCGCGGTCATTCGCGAACACCGCATGGCGATCAAGGGCCCGCTGACGACACCCGTCGGCGGGGGGATTCGCTCGCTCAACGTCGCGCTGCGCCAGATCCTCGATCTGTACGCCTGTATTCGTCCGGTGCGCTACTTCGCCGGCGTGCCCGCGCCGGTCAAAGAGCCACGCAAGCTCGACGTCGTGATCTTCCGCGAAAACATCGAAGACGTGTACGCCGGGATCGAATACAAGGCCGGCAGCGCCGAAGCGGACGCCCTGATCGAATTCCTGGGCAAGCGCTTCAACGCCAAGATCCGCCCGGGCAGCGCGATCGGCATAAAGCCGATGTCGAAGTTCGGGTCGCAGCGCCTCATCGTCAAAGCGATTCAGTACGCGATCAAGCGCAAGAAACCGTCGGTGACGCTGGTCCACAAAGGCAACATCATGAAGTTCACCGAAGGCGGCTTCCGCGACTGGGGCTACGAGGTCGCGAAGGAGCGCTTCAGCGAGCAGACGGTGACGGAGGCGGAAGGCGGCAAACGCAAAGAGGACGCGGCCAAGATCGTGATCAAGGACCGGATCGCGGATGCGATGTTCCAGCAGCTCGTGCTCCGGCCCGATGAGTACTCCGTGATCGCCGCGCCCAACCTCAATGGAGACTACCTCTCCGATGCCGCGGCCGCGCAGGTGGGCGGCCTGGGTCTCGCGCCCGGCGGGAACGTCGGCGACGGGTATGCAGTGTATGAGGCAACGCACGGCACCGCGCCCAAGTACGCGGGCCAGGACAAGGTGAATCCGAGCAGCGTGATCCTGTCGGGGGTGATGATGTTCGAAGAACTGGGGTGGGACGACGTGGCGCGCGCGATCGTACGGGGGCTCGAAGGAGCGATCGCGTCGCAGCGCGTGACGTACGATCTCGCGCGGCAGCTGCCTGGCGCCACCGAAGTGTCCACCTCCGCCTTTGCGGACGCCATCATCGAGCATCTGCCATGAAGTCATCCATCTCGGCCAAGGCGCTGAATAGCGTCGAGACCCCGCTGCTCGCCCTGATCGTCGCGCAAGGCTCCATGCCGTCGCTCGATGCCACGCTCGAGCGTGCGGTCGCCAGCGGCGATTACAAAGGAAAGAAAGACGAGACGCTGCTGGTGTACGGCGCAGGGAAGGCCCAGCGCATTCTGCTCGTGGGCGTCGGCAAGCCCTCCGAGATCACCCGCAGCTCGGTGCGCCGCGCGGCGGCCATCGCCGCAAGACGGGTACGGGGACTCGGGACTCACAGCTTCGCGCTGGCCATTGCAAAACAGGCTCGCGGTGGTCTCGGCGCAGCAGAGTTGGCGCAGGTCGCGATCGAAGGGGTGGCGCAGGGCGCCTGGCAGTTCATGGAGCTGAAGAAGCAGCCGGAAGACCCCAAGCCCGATCTCGAGTCGGTCGAGCTGGTGTGCGACGCCTCGGACAAGGATGAGGCCGAGGCGGGGCGACGCATCGGGGACGCGATCGCGGCGGGCTATGTGTACACACGCAATCTGCAAATGCAGCCCGGCAACATCGCGACCCCGACTTACCTGGGGGAGCTGGCCCGCAAGCTCGGGACGACCTACGGCTTCAACGTGACGGTGCTCGACAAAGCACAGATAAAGAAGGAAGGGATGGGCGCGCTCCTGGCGGTCGCGCAGGGAAGCGCCGAGGAGCCCCGGTTCATCGTGCTCGAGTACCAGGGCGGCAGTGGAGCACCGGTGGTGCTCGTGGGTAAAGGGGTGACGTTCGACTCAGGCGGGATCTCCATCAAGCCCGCCGCGAACATGGAAGACATGAAGTTCGATAAGTCGGGGGCGACTGCCGTCCTGGGCACGTTCGAGGTGATCGGGCGTCTGAAGCCGAAGATCAATGTGGTGGGCCTGATCCCCGCGACCGAAAACCTGCCCTCGGGCACCGCCGTCAAGCCGGGCGACGTCGTCAAGAGCCACTACGGAAAGACGATCGAGATCATCAACACCGACGCGGAAGGCCGTCTGATTTTGTGCGACGCGCTCTCGTATGCGCGGCGGTTCAAGCCGGCCGCGGCGATCGACGCTGCCACGCTCACGGGGGCGGTGGTGATCGCGCTCGGCCATTATGCGATCGGCATGCTCGGCAACGACGAGGCGCTGCTCGCCGAAGTGCGTGATGCCGGCGAGCGCGCCGGCGAGCGCTGCTGGCCGCTGCCCCTGTGGGAGGAGTACCGCGATCTGCTCAAATCGGACGTCGCCGACGTGAAGAACTCGGGCGGGCGCGCCGCGGGCACGATCGCCGGCGCGTGGTTCCTGCGCGAGTTCGTGGACGGCTTCCCGTGGGTCCACCTCGACATTGCCGGCACCGCGTACCTCGAGAGCGAAGGCCCGAGCCATGCCAAGGGACCGACGGCCATCGGCGTGCGGCTGTTCACGGAGTTCCTGCTCAAACGCGCGGGCGCTTGATTCGGGCAGTTCTCTTCGCGACGCTCGCGCTCGCAGCCGTGGCGACGAGCGTCGCCGCGCAGGCGGATACGACCCAGCGCGATACCACGGCCGCCGGTCAGCAGGTCGGTGACTCGGCGCCGCCACGGCCCGACACGACCGAAATGCTGCTCCCCACGTTCACGCCCGTCATTGCGCCGGGCCCGCTGCCGCGCGGCGCTCGTTACACCTTCACCGACGACTCGTTGCTGCTCCTGAGCTCGCAGACGTTGAGCGACCTGCTCAACCACATTCCCGGTGTGTACATCGTCCGCGGCGGCTGGTACGGGCAGCCCGAAATCGCGCTGTACGGCGGGCGCGGGCCGGCGAGCTTCGAGATCTTTGTGGACGGCGTCCCCTATCTGCCGCTCGGTCGCGACTCGATCTACGTCGATCCCGCCCGGATCTCGCTCGCGGCGTACGAGCGGGTCGACGTGCTCGTCATGCCGGGGGCGTTGCAGGTCTTTCTCGTCAGTCTCACGTACCGATCCACGAATCCGCGCACCCAGATCGGCATCATGACGGGACGGCAGAACATCGCGGGCTATCGCGCCGGGTATTCCAGGCGCACACGGTCTGGGTTCGGCTTCTCGCTCGTCGCTGACTGGAATTCGATGGGGCCGGGCCCGCTTTCGAGCACCACGACGTCCTTCGGCACCAGCGATTTCCTGCTGAAAGCGGAGTACGTCCCGCCCGGCGGCCGTGTGGGCGCCTCCTTCGCGCTGTTCACGTCGAGCTGGAAGCGCAGCGCGACACCGGACAACTCGAATCGCGTGGTGGGCTGGCGGCAGAATCGGCTCGATCGCGTGCTGCGCTTCTTCATCGCACAGCGCGGCGACGGTCTGGGCTGGCGGGTTACCACGACACTCACCTCGAGCGGGTTGAGCCACGACACGCTGCTCGGGGAAAACCGCACCGTGTCCAGCGGCGCGCTGGAAGCGAGCCTCACCGGGCGCCGCGCGAGCGTTGCCGCCATGGCGCGCGGCGGTGCGGGAGGCATGCCGAGCCAGTTCGAAGCGCGCGCGGGGTGGACTGCTTCGTTTGTGCCGCTCACGCTGGCTGGCTGGTTCCGCCAATCGCTCTACGCCGACGGACGGCAGGGAGTACGCACCTACGGCACGGCGGGGCTGCGTCTGCCTCTGGGCTTCTCGGCGCGCGCCGAAGCGACCTGGCAGAAAGACGTGCAGGCGCCGCTCGTCACGACCGACGACCTGCAGGAGACGCTCGACATGGCCGGCTGGCTCGGCTTCGATCATTCACGGCTCTCCTTTGAAGTCGGGCGAGGCCGGCGCGATCCCTTTGCGCCGCTCGGATTCGGGGGGGGCATCATCACCGTCGATTCACTCCATCCCAGCCCGTTCACGGAGTTCCTCGCCGTGCGCGGCAGTGTGCAGGTCGTCTCCGGGCTGCGACTGTCGGGCTGGTACTTCGATCCGATCGTGGGTGGGTCCGACTTCGAGCCACCACATCACGCCCGTGTTTCGGCGACGTTCCAATCGAAGTTCTGGCGGGTGTTCAAGAGCGGCATTTTCACGCTCCGGGGTGAGGTCGCCATGGAGTCGTGGAGCCGCTGGGGGCTGGGCGGTCTCGACTCACTCGGCGTCGCCCGGGCGATGAACGGCTCGAGCTTCGTGGACACGAATATCCAGATGCAGCTCTCCGGCGTGACCCTGTTCTGGATGATGCGCAACGCCAACCTGATGCGGGCGAGCTACGTCGAGGGCCTGGGCTACCCTAAAGCCGTCCAGTCGTGGGGCGCGCGCTGGTATTTCACTAATTAGCCCGGCCGCGAGTACATTTAGGACCCTGTGCCGCGCAGCATGACAGGCTTCGGCTCGGCCGAAGATCGGGTCTCGAGCGGAGACGGGCGGACGGGCGGACGCGGGCGTTTGCGAGTCGAAATCCGCACCGTCAATCACCGCTATTTCAATCCACAGCTGAAGCTGCCGGTGGAGCTCGCGGGGGTGGAGATCGAGATCCGCGAGCGGCTGCGGCAGCTCCTGGAGCGCGGGCATGTAGCGGTCACCGCCCGCTGGGTCGATGCGCCCGCGGAACGCGCTGTGACGGTCGATTTGGCCCGGGCGAAGCAGGTGCTGGCCGCGGCGCAGCAGCTCAAGAAGAAGCTGAAGCTGAAAGGCGCGGTGGACCTGGCGTTCGTGGCGCGGCACCCCGAGGTGCTCACGTCCGCGAACGGCGACGTCCAGGGCGAGCCGGTGCGGTGGCCGGACGTGCAGCCGATCGTCGAGCGCGCGGCGCGGGACGTGATCGCGATGCGCGAGAAAGAAGGAGCGGCGCTCGCGGTGGAGCTGAGCGCGCGGCTGGAAGCGCTCGAAGCGGCGGCGCGGGTCATCGAGGAGCAGGCGCCGGCGCGTCTTAAGGCCGAGCACGAGCGGCTCAAGCAGGCGGTGCAGGAGCTGACGGCAAATGCGCGGGTGGACGAACAGCGTCTCGCGCTCGAGGTCGCGCTGTTGGCCGACAAGGTGGACATCACCGAGGAGCTGGTCCGCTTTCGCTCGCATACCGCCGCCGCGCGCGCGGCACTGGCCTCGAATCAGGCGGTGGGCAAACAGCTCGGGTTTCTCGCGCAGGAGCTGTTGCGCGAGACGAACACGATGGGCTCGAAGGCGAACGACGCACGCATCACGCAGACCGTGATCGCGATGAAGGGGGATCTCGAGAAGTTCCGGGAGCAGCTGGAGAATTTGGAGTGACGCCGCGCATAGTCGTTTTGTCGGCACCATCGGGCGGCGGCAAGACGACGATCGCGAAGGCTCTCCGCGCACGATTCCCGGACCGCTTTGGGTTCTCGGTATCCGCGACGACGCGAAAGCCCAGGGCCGGGGAGCAGAATGGCGTTGACTATTATTTCTGGGGTCGAGACAGGTTCGAGACAGGCGTGAAGGAGGGGAAGTTCCTCGAGCATGCTGAATACGCAGGGGAGTTGTACGGCACGCTCAAGGACGACGTGGACAAGGTGCTGCAATCAGGGCGCCATGTGGTACTGGATATCGAAGTGGAGGGGGCTCGACAAATAAGGACCCAGTACGGTCCGCCCAGGTCACTCTCGATTTTCATACTCCCCACGGAACCCCGAGTATTGATTGAACGCTTGATGGCCCGGAAGAGTGAAAACGCGGATCAACTGAGACAACGAATAGACCGAGCGAAGTACGAGCTGAAACAAGCAACTCTGTTTGATCGCTGGATCCGGAATGACGTCTTGGATGACGCGGTGCATGAAGTTGCGACAGCAGTGGATGAAAACGGAAGTTTTCGTCGCAGCAAAGAGGATCAAAAGTGGTTGGACAAATACGGTTCTGATCTCCAGTTACAGGCCCAGCAGTTATGGGACGAGTTGCATCAACAGAAAGGCTGAGCAATGCGGATCGTGACACCGGCAGAAGTCGCAGGACAGACGCAGAACAAGTACCTGGGGGTCCTCGTGGCCGCTAAGTTCGCGCGCTACGTGAATGATTTCCCCCGGGACCGTTCGGTCGACTGGGAGGAGAAGCTCACCACGCGCGCGTTCGACGAGCTCGTGCGCGGCGGCCTCAAGTACCGCCTCGTGCGGCGGCGGCGCGGCCAGCAGGAAGCCTGATGCCGTTCGCCGGCCGTCACGTCGTTTTGGGCGTGTCGGGCGGAATCGCCTGCTACAAGAGTTGCATCCTGGCGCGACGGCTCACCGAAGCGGGCGCCACGGTGGACGTCGTGCTGACCGCCGCGGCCGCCGAATTCATCCGTCCCCTGACATTCGAAGCGCTCACCGGCCGTCCCGTGCTCACTTCACTATGGGAGCGGGGACGCGCGCTCGCGCACATCGATCTCGCCAAGGATCCCGATCTGGTGATCGTCGCTCCGGCGACGGCGAATATCCTCGCCCGCGCCGCGATGGGGATGGCCGATGATCTGCTCACCGCGCTGCTGCTGGCGCGCGGCTCGCGTCCGATTCTCGCGGCGCCGGCGATGAATGACGACATGTACGCAAATCCCGCGACGGGAGCCAACATCCAAACGCTCACGCAGCGCGGCTGGCAATTCATCGGCCCCGAGATCGGCGCGCTCGCCGAAGGGCCGAGTGAGCGGCCGGGCCGGATGAGCGAGCCCGAGGCCATTGTCGCCGCCGCGCAACAGGTGCTCGGGGGCGGAAGCGCACAGGCGGGGGCTCAAAAAAAAAGTAAGTGGGCTGGGAAGAGAGTCATCGTGTCGGCTGGACCGACGCGGGAGCATCTCGATCCGGTGCGCGTGATCACCAATCCCTCGAGTGGTCGCATGGGGTACGCGCTCGCGGAAGCGGCCCGAGCGCGCGGCGCGGACGTGGTGCTCGTCTCGGGACCGACCGAGCTCTCTCCGCCCGCCGGGCTTGCGACGAAGCGCGTCGAGACGACAGCGGACATGCAGCGCGCCCTCGCGGCCCTCGTCCCGAGTGCCGATGCCTTGATCATGAGCGCGGCGCCGGCGGATTATCGTCCTAAGGACCAATCGGACACGAAGCGTCCGCGCTCGAGCGGCCCGCTCACGGTCGAATTGGAAGCGACGCCCGACATACTCGGCTCGCTGCAGCGGCGCAAGGGGATGCTCGTCGTCGGCTTCGCCCTCGAGACCGGGAACGGACTCGCCAACGCGCGGGCCAAGATGCAGAATAAGGCGCTTGACTACGTGATCCTGAATGACGCCACTGAGCCCGGCGCCGGATTCGAGGTCACTACCAATCGCGTGACGATTCTGGGACGCAACGGTACGCAAGTCGACTTGCCGGTGCTGCCCAAACGCGACGTGGCCGAACGGATTCTCGACGTCGTCGAAGAGGCGCTTTGACCGACCCTCGGGCTCTAGTTGCGGAATATCTGAAACAGCAGCGGCTTCTGGGCGGAGACTCGGTGATTCTTGCCGAGTCCGCAGGCGTTGGGAGCCAGGAGCTTGGAGTTGGGGATCTGCCCGCTCCGGAACCGGCCACCGTTCCAGCTCCTAAATCCCAACTCCCGACTCCCGGCGTCTCTTTCGATCCACCATCCGCAGACCTCTTTGCCACGGATCCGATCCAGCGGGCCGGCAGTCTCACCGAATTGGCGCAGTTGATCGCCGACTGCCGCAAGTGCGGCTTGTGCGACACGAGAACGAAGACCGTGCCAGGAGAAGGCCCGGCGACCGCCAGACTGGTCGTCGTGGGCGAGGGACCGGGCCGGACCGAGGACGAGACCGGGCGGCCGTTCGTCGGCCGGGCAGGGGAGCTGCTCACGAAGATCCTCGCGGCGATCGACCTGCCGCGCGAGCAGGTGTTCATTTGCAACATCGTGAAGTGCCGGCCGCCCGAGAACCGGCAGCCGCAGTTCGATGAGATCGCGGCCTGCCTGCCGTATCTGTACCGGCAGATCGAGCTGGTGAACCCCAAAGTCATTCTCGCGATGGGCAGCACCGCGGCCCAGTCGCTGTTGAGCTCCAAGCAGTCGCTGGGCGCGCTGCGCGATCACATCCACCGCTTCCGCGGCATTCCGCTGGTCGTGACGTACCACCCGGCCGCGCTGCTGCGCAACCCCAACTGGAAGAGACCAACCTGGGATGACGTCCGTATCGCCGCTCGCCTCCTCGAAGGCTGAGCGTTCGTCAGAATACGCCAGCCGCCAGACGCCGTGGAGTAACGAGGCGGAACAGGCGGTCTTAGGCGCGATGCTGCTGGACCAGGACGCCGCGCTCAAGGCGGCCGAGATCCTGGACGACACGATGTTCTACAAGGAAGGCCATCGGCTGCTGTTCCGGTCGATGCTGTCCTTGACCGAGCGCGGCGACGTCATCGATCCGGTCACGCTGCGCGACGAGCTGAGCCGGCGTGGCGATCTGGATCGCTCCGGGGGCATGGAGTACCTCGCGACGCTCATCGACGTCGTGCCCACGGCCGCCAACATCGACTACCACGCGAAGATCGTCCGGGACAAGGCCGTGCTGCGCCGCCTGGTCGAGGCGTCGACGGGCATCATTCAGGACATCTACGAGGGACACGGGACCGCGGGCGAGGTCCTCGACAACGCCGAGCATCGCATCTTCCAGGTCGCGCAGTTCCGCCGGGCCGAAGAATTCATCCGCATCAAGGAGCTGATCTGGCCCACGATGGAGCGCATCGAGCAGCTCCAGTCCGGCGCCGGGTCCGTCACCGGCGTGCCCAGCGGGTTCGTCGATCTCGATCGCCTCACCGCCGGGTTCCAGCGCTCCGATCTCGTGATCATCGCCGCGCGCCCCTCGATGGGGAAAACGGCGCTGGCGCTCAACATCGTTCAGCATGCCGCGATCGAGTTCAACACGCCGATCGCCATCTTCTCGCTCGAAATGTCGAAGGATCAGCTGGTGCAGCGGTTGCTCTGCTCCGAGGGACTCGTAGACGCGCAGCGACTGCGCCGCGGCCAGCTCCGCGATGACGACTATCCCAAGCTGGCGCGCGCCGCGGGACTGCTCGGCACGGCCCCGATCTGGATCGACGATTCCGCGGCGCTGACGCCGTTGGCCATGCGCTCAAAGGCACGGCGGTTGAAAGCGGAGCATGACATTGCGCTCGTGATCGTGGACTATCTCCAGCTCATGCAGGGTCCGGGTGACGTCGAAAACCGCCAGCAGGAGATTTCCTATATCTCTCGGTCGCTCAAAGCGCTCGCCAAGGAGCTGGATGTGCCCGTGGTGGCGCTGTCGCAGCTCTCGCGCGCGCCCGAGCAG
>Ga0137326_1000693_pt1 | contig 11272 bp, 18 predicted proteins | sample EasRivERMZT500_2_FD_102292 | JGI IMG/M metagenome (GOLD analysis project Ga0137326, IMG submission 102292) | Soil microbial communities from meander-bound floodplain in the East River, Colorado, USA - East River MetaG ERMZT500_2 | ecosystem: Environmental > Terrestrial > Soil > Floodplain ... | reverse complement strand
GCACGAGCAGCACGAGGAGGAGATCAAGTCCCTGGAGTGGAACGTGCAGCCGACTGACGTCGTGATCACGCACCACATGCCGCACTCGAACTCCACGCCCCCGCGGTTCCAGGGCCAGCCCACCAACCGCTTCTTCGTGGCCCCCGACGCGAGTCGCGTGCTCGCCAAGGACCCGAAGCTCTGGCTGCACGGTCACACGCACGATGGCTGCGACTACACGGTCGGGAAGACCCGTGTCGTCTGCAACCCGCGGGGCTACCCCGGCGAGAAGTACAAGAAGCCAGTCGATCTCGCGTTGGTGATTGACACAGGGATCTAGAAAGCGTAGTGTAAGCACATGGGTTCAGTTCAGGTCGGTCAAGTCAGGATGTGGGACCTAGGCAGCCAGCACTCTGCCAGCGGCCTCGTCTTCCGCGTCACCAAGATCGCCAACGAGGACTGGAACGAGCACTGGGCCGAGGGAACGTACCTCTCGCGCGCGGAGCACCCCGCGGTCAACAGGGAAACGCCGACCGACACAACGATGGCGCCCGTCCAGTGGATGGCGGAGAACTCCGTGCAGTTCGACGACCAGGACGCGCGTCGATTTCTGAAAGTCGACGTCACCCAGAAGGACATCGACAAGGGTGAGTGCGGGACCCCGTGGAGCTGCGCGGTGGCCATGGCACTGGACCGTGCTGTTCGCAAGCGCTTCCGGCGCTGGAAGGGCGTCAGAGCGGGCGTCGGCACGCGCACCTGCGACGTCTCCCACGACCGTCAGCTTGCGGCGATCCTGGTCGATCACCTCCCCGCTCAGGTCACGGAGTTCGTCATCGCTTTCGACCGCGGCGTGGACCATCACGCGGAGCTGAAGCCGTTCACTTTCTGGATCCCACTGTCCGAGAAGGTCCTCGGCCGGCCTCGCCGATGATCAAGGCGCAGGACGAGGAGCAACTCCACCGCATCCTGCTTGAGGTCCAGGGCCTGTACGACAGGCTGATGACTCGCCGCCTACGGCAGATCGGACCGGCAGCGGCGCTCCCGAAGTGCTGCGTGGTCGACTTTGTCCGCGACCGGGCGCTGGAGCCTGAGGTGGGTTTCGTCGAAGGTGACGTTGAGCATGACGGACGACAGATCTTCGAGCTTCAGTTCGGACCCGGGGACCAGGTGCGAGTGATTGTACCCGCCCGACTCTAGGGCCGTGACGAGCTTCCCGACTGGCGTGGTCCGGAAGACTGCGTCCCTCAGGGCTATCCGCCCCGGCCGCAGCTCGGGGTCCCGAGTAAGGACCCGCCAGGCGCGGCGCAGCCTACTCTGCCATCGGATCCTTCTGCTGAACTTGCGGTAGGCTGACGCGAACTCTGGGTCCGCCATCTGCTCGTCGACGAAGTCGTCGAAGCTCACGACCTCTTCTTCCAGCTCCAGCCGGTCTCCTTGGTGATCATCTGGCGGTACCTGTAGGCCGCGCGGCCGTTCATGGCGAGTCCGATGACCCAGCCGATCGGCGTCAGCATGACGGCGCTTGCGGCCATCGTGATCAAGCTCGGAATGAAGGAGTCGCAGAGAACTTCCCACAGGTCCTTCGCGGTCCAGACGACCGCAGCCAGGGAGATGGCGTAGGCGCGCTTCAGCTTCAGTGCGAGACTCACAGGGTCTCGCCGTGGATCAGCACGCGCTGCCGTGAGCGCAGTGGGGCCGCGCACAGGCTCGCTCCGGGCCCCAGGAAGAACGTCCCGCTGGACTTGAGAGAGGTGCCGATGTCCTTCGACGGCAGGGACCTGCAGTCGTTGCCGAGGACCGTGTAGACGATCAGCAGGTGCTCTGACTCCTCCGACCAGTGTCCGCGAGCGGGTCCGGTCATGAGGAGTGTGGTCGCGTCGACGTCTTTCTCGAAGTGGACCTGCTTGAGCGTGCTGGCGCAGCCGGCGTTGAAGACGAAGAAGCCGAGGGTCAACCCCACGGCTGCGATCAGTAGAACGGTCAAGACTCTTGAAAGCTTCATGACATATTTCTAGCGAATCTCGGAGCGCACGGTCGGGGTCGAACCGACATAATCCGGGGGTTGCAATCCCGGGCCTAATCCACTTCAGTCCACGCGCGCATAGGTCTAGCGGTCGATAGATCGACAACACAGACTACAGGAGCGCGGGTGCGAAGTCACGGGTGAAAGATTGCTACAGGAGCTTGAGGTGGCCGACGAAGGGCCGCATGAACAGCTTCGTGCGGGGCTCGATCGACATGCACGTCAGGGAGTTGGGCGCGACCTCGGTGTGGCCCTCGTCGACGACTACGCGAGTCCAGACCCCTGCCTCGGTGAGCGTGGCGCGGAGGGCCTCCAGCTCGGCCAGGTCCTTCACGCGTAGGGCGACTTTGGTGATCCCGGTGCCCTTCCAGGAGTAGTAGCGCCAGTAGCGATCAATGTTCTCTGGGTCGCTTTCGTGCTCGCTGTCGATGGGATCGATGGCCTCGACCATGTACTGCACGGCGTGGCCGGCCTGGGCCGCGATCTTGCCCGGGGACATGGCCAGGTCCTCCCGGAAGATCAAGTACATGACCTGGCCGTTGCCGCGGTTCATGTAGGCAGGCCCTTGCGTGTAGGCATCGGCGGGGGTCCCATCACGATGCACTGATCGCACAGGTCGGCTTGGGCCATCCTCCCGCACCACTTGCAGGCTGGCGACTTGATCGGTTCCAACACAGGTCTCTCCCACGCCGGAGCGAACCGGCACGCCGCGCAGCGCGACTGGTCGCTCTCCATCAAGCGCTTGCCACAGGCGGCGCAGAGGAGGATGCGGTTGGCGATGGTGCCGTCTGGGAGGGCCACCCACGGGTACTTCGGTTGGCGAGCAAGCTTGGCCTCGGCGCGCAGCATGCGAGCTTCGATGCCATCGACCTCGGCCAATACCTCGGGTCCGCACTCGGCGCAGCAATTTGCGTCTGGTAGCTCGACGCGTGTGTGCCAGGCGGTGTTGCTCAGGTCCTTCTCACAGACCCGGCACTTGTACGGGGTGAGGTGTCTGAACTTCTCCAGCCCGCGGCCAGTCAAGACCCAGCGTGCGAGTCGCCAGAACTTCAAGGGAATCAGGCTGACCGCGAAGTAGCCGAAGCAGATCCAGAGGAAGGCAAACACCATGTCCCGATTCTACCAGGTTGGAGATCCGGCGTCAACCCACGTCTTTGAAGTCGACCTGGCGGATCAGCTGACCGTTCACGAAGCGGTAGGCGCTACCGCTGCGCTCCGAGACGATGTTGTACTTCGTCTGGGCGCAGTACTCCAGCGTGAAGCCGTAGGCCTGGGCGACCAGGTCCAGGTACGCCAGGACGTCCCCGATCTCCATGGCGACGTCTTCCTCAGACGTCCCAGCCTTGCGCTTGGTGATGCCCTCGCACGCGCGGACCTTGCCCAGGACCTCTCCGGTCTCCTCGCTCAGTCCCAGCGCGAACGCGATCACGTTCGATCGAACCACCTCGCGCTTGAAGGTCTCGCCGCAGCGCAGGTGGTTCCCCCTGGCGAACTCCTCGAAAGTCAGCTTGCTCATACTCAGGTTCTAGCGAATCTTTCGACGATGCTTCTTCCCTTCCTGTACGGCCCACCAGTACGGGCCATAGAGGTCGCAGAGCCAGCAGCGTCGGATCCGAAAGATACACAACAGGGTGGCCCACAAACCTTGAAGTTCTGGCTGAAGTCACGCACGACCCCCTTGTAGAGCGAGCCCAGGTTCGTCGATGAGTGCCCGAACGGGTTGGCGCCGATGAAGTGGTGGAAGTACCAGTTGACGAAGCCGTAGTCGAAGCCGTTGTTGTCCGAGATAAACATCGGGCGGTTGCCCTGGTTGTTCTCTTGGAGCCAGGTCTTGAGCTGTGCCATCACGGTGCATGGGTCGTTGAAGGTCTGCGAGTGCTCGTGCGTGTAGCCGACGACTGCGAGGGCGTTGGGGTCCCACTTCGCACCCGGCAGCGGGCGGAGCTTTCCATGGAAGGTGCAGCCGAGACCGGCGTCGACGCGGACGACACCGACCTCTGTCATGGAGTAGTCGCCCGGGATCGGCCCGTCGGCCTCCACGTCGACCATGAACCAGCTCACAGGTCGCTCTTCCCGCAGGCCATGCACATGCTCAGGTCGCGCGAGTCGAGCGGGTGGTCGCAGAGGGCCACCTGGTCATACTGGATGCCAGCCTCCTCGAACATCGCCTTGGTGCGAGCGAAGGACTCCGCCCAGCGCGCGGCCTCGCCCTCGGGCGGTTCCTGCACGACGCGGACGATGCCGGCCTGGATGATCGCGCGTGCGCAGTCGGCGCACGGTCCGAACTTCGCAGGGTAGGACGTCACGTAGAGCGTACAGCCCTTCGTGGCGGTACCCATGCGCGCGGCCTGGAAGATCGCGTTGCGCTCGCCGTGCTCGTACCAGAAGTACTTCTCCGGGCGCTCATTGCGCTCGGGCACATTGTCGTTCACGCCGCGGGGCAGGCCGTTGTACCCCGTTGACCGGACCTCTTTGTCCGGGCCGACGATCACCGCGCCAACCTTCGTGGACGGGTCCTTGGACCAGTCAGCGATGTCGAGCGCGAGGACCAGGAACTTGCGGTCCCACTTGAGGGACATGGGCTACTTACCCAGCGCCTTCAGCTCAGCCGCGGTCTCGGTCGCCCACTGCGCGAGCGCCTCGAATGCCGCCGACTGGCTGGCCATCGGGAACTCCACAAAGGTCCCGTCGTTCAGGCGGATCGTCACCTTCGGGTGCTCACCCTTGTCGATCCCCTCCGAGGTGAACTCGACTCGCTCGAACTTGTCGTTTCCTGCTACGTTCTGCTGCCTCATGTGGCCTCCAACCCATTTCTAGCGAATCTGAACGCAGAAGAGGCCGGTCACCCGAAGGCAACTGGCCCCTTCTCGTCCACCGCTGGTGTTACTGGTTACAGCCGCAGAGGCTGAGCCACGTGAACGACTCCAGCGCGGCCTTGACAGCCCCCACGACGTACGGACTCAGGTTGTCCGAGCCCACCGGGGGAACCACGAGGTCGCCGATCAGGGCGTCCGCGCAGTCGATGAACTTGTCGATGGCGGTCCCGACCGTGCCCGCCGCCACATTGAGCTTGGCCGCGATGAGCTGGTACGCCAGAGCCTGGAGCCCGTTGCCCAACACCGGATTGTCGAGGATCGTCTGGAGCTGCTCGTGCGTGTAGCATACGTTGCCGAGTTTGAGACCAGTGACCGGCCACGCCTCGGGGTGCGTCTTCCAGAAGCCGGCGCTGCGGTAGCAGAACTGCTCCACCGCGTTGACGACGACCACGCCGCATGTGTTGCCGCCACCCGTCCCGGCCGAACCGGTGGTTCCGGCTGAGCCCGTGCCTTCGCTGCCAGCAGCACCTGTGGTCCCGCCCGTGCCGGTGCCTTCCGAACCAGCCGCGCCCGTCGTGCCGGCGCCCGCAGAATCGGTGCTCGTACCAGCTGTTCCGCTCGTACCGGCCTCGCCGGTCGTGCCGGTACCTTCCGTGCCCGCGGTACCCGTGGGGTCGACGACACCCGTCCCCGCTGCGCCAGTGCCAGAATCTCCGGCAGCGCCTGTGTCGCCCGCGACGCCGGAGGTCCCAGCCTCGCCTGTGACTCCGGCTTCACCGGTCGAGCCAGCGCCACCGTCGGTGCCAGCAGATCCAGTTGCGGTAGTGCCGGCAGCGCCGTCGGGCCCGCGCGCAGCGACGTTGTCGCCGCAGCCGATGGCGGCCAGGAACGTGATCGAAAGGAACAGTGTGGCGAACTTCATGTGGTGGTCTCTTTCTGAAATCGTGTTGTTGATCTTACAAAAGCCTCTCAACCTTAAAACGAAACGGGCCGGGAAGTCAAGGACTTCCCGGCCCGTTTCGGCGTATTTCCAGATCGGGCTACGTCACCGCACCCGGCCAGTAGGCCACCCGGCTGCCCCGGACCAAAATCCGGTTGTTCGACGTCGACTGGTTGAAGACGTCGAAGTTCGAGTGGTTGCCCGGCGTGACCTTGGCGTCCACACCGTTCGGGAGACCGATCAGCGAGCGCGCCTGGTTGCCGCCGTAGACCTCGTCCTTGACGTTCTTCTTCGCGACGAGGACCTTCTTGTAGGACTGGACCTTCTCGGGCTTCGTCAGCTCGTAGAAGGCCGTCCCGCGGATGTAGGACCCAGCACCGAGCTTCGACTCGATGAAGCTCTCGACGTCCTGCTCCTTCTCGACGCGCCAGATCTTCACCTCGGGCGCGATGTTCGTGAGCTTGCTCAGGTCGCGCTCCGTGACCCCGCTCAGGTCGGTGGTGACGTAGTAGTTGTTCGACTTCGTCGCGCCCGCGGCTCGCAGGCTCATGAAGTCCATCGTCGCCACGTGGCTCGCCCCGGCCGCCTCTTGGAAGCCGCGATCGGTCTGCTCCCACTCGCGGACGTTGCCCTCGGGCACGCCCAGGTTGCGGCAGAGGGCGTTCTTGTAGCCCGGGGGCACCTGGAAGGTGACCGTCCAGCGGTCCGTCTTCTGGACCTGGCGGATCAGCTCGGCCAGGTTCATCGGGGACCAGGTCCTCGACCGGTTCTCCTCGCCGTCCGTGACGACCAGGACGACCGTCGAGACGTTCTCGTCCGCCTGCTCGGGGATCAAGTGGTCCTTGATGCCCTGGCCGACGGCGTCGAAGAGCGCGGTGTTGCCGGCCGGGTAGTAGCTGTACAGCCCCTCGACGTTGGCGGACGCGCGGCGGTGGAACACCTGCCGAACCTGGTCGCTGAACTGGTACAGGCTGACCTCGGTGGTCTGGTTGAACTTCTGGGCGCCCTCCTTGATGTCGGCGAGGATCTTGTTGATCGTCTGCAGCGCGCGGTCGCGGTGCACGCTCATCGAGCCCGAGCTGTCGTAGATCACGACGTAGCGGTTGATGATGCGGCCCTGGGTGGCGGGGTTCTTCACCGTGATACTCGTGTCGATCACGGTGGGCTTGTCGAGCGAGCCGAAGACCAGCGTCTTCTTGGGGGTCGTCGCGAGCACCTGCGGCTGGTTGTTGACGAGCGCGACCTGCGACGCGTGAGCGTAGCGCTTGTCGGCGAGGCGGAAGACCCTCTTCCCCTTCACGAGACGCGCGAGGGAATTGTGGGTCTTGTCGTAGGTGTAGCCAAGAACTTTCTGCAGCTCTTCGACGGTCTGCGGCCCTTTCAGCAGCTGGGCCAGGATCTGGTCTCGGGTCATGTGGTCTCCTTTGAAACTTGAGTGATCAGTTGATTGTATAGCGAATCTAGACGGCGTGTGTGCCGCGTTTCACAACATCTTCGACGATGCGGTCGAGGGCCTTCTGTGCTTCTTCTTCGCGCTCCTGCACCTGGGCACGCTGCACGATCTCGTAGAGGCGGGCAGCGATCTTCTCGTGGTGCTCGCACTCGCGCCCCATCGCGATTTCCTCGCAGAGGTAGCGACCCATGCGGTGCTGGCCGAGGGGCACTCCGGGCTTCTTGAGTTGGTCGCTCATTTGCTCACCACCTTACCAGATCCGCGTTTTTTGTCAACGGGTTTCTTGCAGGTGCACGTAGTGGGCGTGCAGCAGCACGCTACTCTCTTGTTGGGGAGGACGGCGAGCGGGAGGCGGACCCTCGGCTTGTTCTGGGGGTAATCATTCTCGTGGTCTACCACGTAGTTGCACACGCCATCGTGGGCCCTATCCCTCACGCAGACGAGCATGTTGTACTCGCCGCATTTTTGCTTGCCGCAGATCACGGCCGCAGCATGTACGCCGACCACCCGGTGATCATTACGTCGAAGAGCCAGAAGAAACCGTAGCGCCAGTCGCCGCGCCAAAAGGCCTCGGCGGTGGCGAACACCATGAGGATGCAGATGGCAGCGGGGAACCAGCGCACGACTACTCCGACTCGACGACCTGGACGTCGTGGGGGTGCGACTCGCGAAGTCCTGCGGCCGTGATCTTGACGAAGTGCGGGGCCTCCTGCAGCTGGTCCACGAGCCCGCAGCCCTGGTACGAGCAGCCAGAGCGCACGCCCTCCAGGACTCGGTTTAGTACCGTACGGTACGGTCCCTGTGCGTCGACGGTCGCGACCACGCCCTCGACGTGGCTGGTCTTGTAGGTCGACGAGCCCTCGTAGCGGGTCGTGCCAGTCTCATCGCACCCGGCGAAGAGTCGACCGCACATCACCATGTCGGAGAGCGCGAGCGCCTTGACCACGTCGCCAGCGTGCTTGATGCCGCCGTCCGAAATGACCCAGGTGTCGGCCCTGCCCGAGTACAGTGAGCGCTGCTCTGCAACATCCAGCAGTGCGCTGATCTGCGGCACCCCGCAGCCTGTCTGTATGCGCGTCGTGCAGAGGGAGCCTGGGCCGACACCGACCTTGACGACGTCCGCACCGACATCCCACAGTCGAATGGCCCCGAGCCCGGTCGCCACGTTGCCGGCGATCAGGGCCTGGTCCTTCCTGAGCTGCTTCCGCACCCAGGCTGTCATGTCCATCGCGGGCCTGGAGTCACCGTGGGCGACGTCGATACAGTAGACCAGTACGCCCTGGTCCTGGTACCACTTGAAGAGTTCCCGGTCCGCCTCGTGCACCCCGAGGGAGACCCCGACCGTGAACGGGAAGAACACACTCTTCATGACGGCCGTGTAGTACGCCTTGGGGTACGGGTTGAACCGATGCAGGATCGCGAGACCGCCCGAGTTGGCCTGCGCGACGGCAAGGTCGGGCGTCACGATCGATTTCATGTTCGCCGGGACGATGGGGTGCGAGAACAGGAACGTCCTGAACCTAACATCCAGGGAGACCTCGGAGCGGCTACTCAGGGGCGAGTACTGCGGTACGAGCAGGACGTCGTCGAACGAGAGGCCCTCAGTGATTCGTACAGATCGAGACGACTGCATTGAACGTTCCTGTGTCCATGGGGATCGAGTGTATATCGCCGGATACGTGAATCGCCACGTCGTGGATGTCGACGCCGCGCAACTTCTCCGCGGCCTCGTCCGGCGAGCACACGATGATGACGGCGCTCCTCGGCAGTTTCTTGTGGCGCGCCAAGCTAACGCCCATCATGTGGTTCATGGCGATCACCACGTGCACAGTCTTCCCCCTCATTTTCGACAACCCTACCACGGCAAGGATCCTCTGTCAAGGGGTCAGACATCCGGTACAGAAACTTCATAAGCTCCCAGATCCCTACGATCGCTGCCGCCTGGACGACGTTGAACATCCAGCGGAAGAAGAAGTACTTGACCATCAGGTCGATCGAGTCTGGGCACCTCATAGACCGGGTGCGCCCAGGATGACCCAGATGATGAACCCTAGGGCGAGCCCGCTGAGCCAGATCTTTGCGCGTTCGGAAGGGGCCATACGCATGCCCTATTCCTAGCGAATCAGTTGGTCAGCGTGGGTTCGGTCGCGGGCAGGTCGACTGACACTCGCGCGCGATCGACGTCGGTGTAGCGGCCGGGAATCAGGTGCGCGTAGCGCTCCGTAACCATCACGGACGAGTGCCCCATCATCTGGCACAGGGTCTCCAATGAACCCCCGCTGATGACCCACTGCGAAGCGAACGAGTGTCTGGTGGCTTGATACCAGGTCATCTCTGGCAGAACCACTCGTAAGGTCGCGCCGATGCGGTGGAGGCCTAGGGGCGTGGACTGGGACTTCCAGCGCACGCCACAGACGAGGCCCGAGCGCCCCGCCACGCGCTGGAGCAGCTCGTAGAGGTCGTCTGGGATCGGAACCAGTCGAGAGTCGTCGTCCTTCAGGTCGGTCGTACCACCACCGCGGCGAGCGACCTGCACCTGCACGTGGACGAGTCGACGGTCGAGGTCTACGTGCTCCCAGCGCAGTGCACGAACCTCGGAGGTCCGCAGGCCCAGGCGGACAGCCACGAAGAACGCCAGCGCCACAGGCCCGTCGATCCTCAGCAACGCGCGGTAGACGCGGGCGACATCTTCCGCAGTCTGGAGGAACGGCACTCTCTTGGGGTCATGGTCCGGCCGCAGCTCGTTCGTCCGGGTCTTGCGGGACAGGAGCTTGGTGGGGTTCAGCTTGGCGACCCCGTCCTCCACCAGGTCCCCGTAGAGCGAGGACAGCAGGGCGACGCAGAGGCGCACCGTCCCCTTGCTGAGGCCCTTCTGACGCAGCGTGACAATCAACCGCTTCAGGACCGGGACGTCGACCTGGTTGGGCTCCAGCTCTCCCACAACGGGCAGGAGGTGGTTCTTCCAGCGGTTCCGGTCGTCGTAGTTCGAGGCCATCTCGGCCCGGCCGAAGAGCCACGTCTCGGCTAGGTCAGCCAAGCGCCCAGAGGGCGTCGGGGCTGGCTTGGGAGTCTCCAGACCGGCGTTCGCACGAGCTAGGAAGGCCGCGACCTCGGCCAGGTCTACAGTCCGGGTGCCGCGGGTCCCGTCCGGGTTGGTCCACTGCAGCTGGGCGCGGCCAGCCCGTAGTCGGATCGAGCCGGTGCCGTGCGGTCGCTTGTTTTTCCGTCGAGCCATGTCCCATCATACCACCTATCCCCACATTGGTCAAGGGTTTTGTTCCGATCCGGAGTGAATCTTCCCCGTAGCAACCCGGATTTCTCCGCGGACCGCACCCTAGCAAAAGGACTCACTCAAATGGCATTCAACAAGAACTGGACTCAGCTGATCGTTTCGAAGGGTGAGCCCTTCAAGATCCAACACCTGGATCGCTCGTTCCGTGGCGCGAAGACGACCGTCTTCGAGGTCACCGAGGACGGCGTCGTCGAGGTGAACGGCACCGAGATGGTCGGCGCCCAGAACATCGTCGGTGACGTGGTCGTCACGGGCGCTGTCACGGCGAGCACCACGGTTCAGGGCGCGGACGTCGTCGCGACGGACGACCTCACGGTCGGCGACGACGCCACCATCAGCGGTGACCTGGCTGTCATCGGCGCCTCGGCGTTCACGGGCGCGGTCACGCTCCCGGCCAACACGGTCACGGGTGCGAACCTCGCGACTGCCCTCGCGGCTCAGATCCCGATGACGGCGACCCTCTCGGTTGGCGCCCTCGTGGGCGACGGTCGCACGGTCACCATCCAGGTGAAGGACGCGGGTGGTGTCGACATGGCACTCGTTGGCCGCTACGACGTGTGGTTGTCGGCCACTGCCAAGGGCTCGCCGATCGGCACGTCGACGACCGGTCTCACGACTACGATCCCGGCGGGCACGCTCGCCCTCACCAAGCTCGCGAACCTGGACTTCGAGATCCTCTCGACCGCCCTGGGCGCCCTCTCGGTCCTCGTGACCGACACGAACGGCACCGAGACACGCTTCGTGAACATCGCTGTCAATGGCGTCTTGT
>Ga0137326_1000670_pt1 | contig 11526 bp, 14 predicted proteins | sample EasRivERMZT500_2_FD_102292 | JGI IMG/M metagenome (GOLD analysis project Ga0137326, IMG submission 102292) | Soil microbial communities from meander-bound floodplain in the East River, Colorado, USA - East River MetaG ERMZT500_2 | ecosystem: Environmental > Terrestrial > Soil > Floodplain ... | reverse complement strand
GCTCCCGACCGCTCCCCATTACAATGCCAACAACCTCGAACGCATTACAAGCCTGCCCCACCATGACCGCCCCCCGATCCCGGCCCTTTCTCATTACAATGGTCTGGAACACCGCACGCACTACAACCACGCCCCCACCGAATCCCGCTCCCCGCTCCCTGCCACGTCCGCAGCCGCTCCCCGCTCCTCCCCATTACAATCTCTGCAACATCGTACGGATTACAATCCTGCCCCGCCCATGCCCGGCGCCCGCAGCCGGCGCTGCCCCTCCCCATTACAATGTCTGCAACATCATACGCATTACAATCCAGCCCCACCTGGACCTGCTCCTCGCTCCCCGCTCCTGGCCCTTCCCCATTACAATGTCTACAACATCATACACATTACAATCCAGCTGCGGCTGGACCTGCTCCCCGCTCCCGACCCTCTCGCTATTACAATTATCTGTGCCGCATTACAATACTCGTCCATCTGAATCTATTACAAACACCCCTACCCCATTCACCTTCCTTGTCTTACAAAGTCACCGAGCACATCACAACCGTGCCTTCACCAAGTCCTTTGCCCTGTTCCTCAGCACTTCTGAATGTGTCCAAAACTCGTAAATAGTGCAATAACAATTTTATTATATCAGACAAAATATCGACGGTGGACAAAAAATGGACAGTGAGAGTCAGCGAGATTGAGAGTCAAGATATCAAGAATTACAAGCACGGTCACACTTTCCCCCGACCCTTTGTTGCCTTTCTCTTCTTGACCAACGGTACAGCACCCTTGTCGACGGCGGAAGGCGGGCGACGGTCACGAGTGGATCTGCGCGTGTCATTGCCGTGAATCTGCTCGGCCTGGTTGATATCGACTTGGTCGCCCTCGTGAACGTTGCCCTCGTCGGACCCACCGTTGCTTGCATGAATGCCCAGCGGGGTCGTGTTCCCGCCGTCGGCTGGCGAGTTGGCGGTCTTGGACGACACCGTTATTTTTCTCTTCTTCGAGGATGCGCCTGGATCATTATTCTCGTCCTGGGTAGTCATTGTCCTCTTTCCCGGTGACTTTCCATGCTTGGCTTTGGCTTTCTTCGTCCCAATGGGGTTGTTTGGAGGCGTTGTTGAGTCGAAGCTGCTGGGAGGAGCGCCGTCGGACGTCTCTTCTGTCGAGTCGACGATCTGTGGAGCCGCAACACGGGAGAGCTGCGAGTTGATGGGAGGGGGGGCAGGGGGGCCGGCTGGCATATTCTCCGTCGAGTGGACGTCTTGAGGAACCACATCATGGGACAGCTGCGAGTTGGTGGGAGGTGGGCAGGCGGGCGTCTCTTCCGTCGAGTTGACGACCTTTTGCGCCAAACCATGGGAGGGCTCCGGGTTGATGGGAGGGCGGGCAGGATGGGCGGCGGGCGTCTCTTCCGTCGAGTCGACAAGCTTTGGAGCCACACCATGGGACAGCTGCGAGTCGGTCGGAGGGGGGGCGGCAGGCATATCTTCCGTCGTATTTTCAACAGTTCTGGTGATGGCGCTGGGGCCGAGTGCGTTTAAGGTGACGCGATCGTCCTCGTCTGCGAAACTGGCGGGGGTTCTGGTGATGGCACTGGGGCCGGGTGCGTTTAAGGCAACACGATCGTTGTCGTCCATATTTCTAGCGAAACCGGTGGGGAAGTGCACGGTTCTGGTGATGGCGCTGGGGTCGGGTGCGTTTAAGGCGACACGATCATTGTCTTCCATGTTTCCAGTGAAACCGGTGGGGAAGAGCATGGTTCTGGTGACGGCGCTGGGGTCGGGTGCGTTTAAGGCGACACGATCGCCGTCATACAAGTCAAACGATGCAGACAGGCCGAGAAGAGAAGGACGACGGATGAGCATCCGATTAACTGGTATTTCTTGCCGGGATTGGACGAATGGCGTACCCATCGAACCGGGGAGAAAGGTGCCTGGATTCGGTGGGTTGTCAAGAAATTCGAGAACACTTTGCCAATCCTCTGAGTCGTTTTGAGCCCACTCGTCATCATTGTCCTCTGGTAACCTCAAGCCACACGAAGGTCTACCAGTTGATGTGGAAGCGTCCGCATTCGATTGTTGATTCAGGCGCCTCGGGGCAGGACGGGCGAACATGGAAGTCTCGAGGTCCGCTGGTTGGCGTTGATTTCTGGCAGGACGGCGCCTCGGGGGAGGGCGAGTGGACGTGGGCGACGAATCCCGCATAGACGGACGTTGTGCAAATTCGGCTTCTCCGGCGTCAGACCCATTGCCGGTATCGGCATTCACGGCAACCTCATCCTCGGCATCCACGGCATCAACTTGGGCATCAACCTCGCCTCCGTTATCATTGTCTTCGGTCGAGTCAGGAACACGAGCAAGACGTTCTGCCTCCGCTAGAACATCATCGTTAGTGGCCGTGCCGGACTCAACGCATCAACTCACAGTAGTAAGAACGCGCGTAGGCGAAGAGGGATTCCTGGTAAGTGTTGTACGCCTCACTCTCAGCCTGCGCCCATGTCTGGTGACCTGTATCATTCGTCGTCACTGACTGCGAGCTACACCAGAAAACGGGATTAACATCAAGACGGTGGAGTGGAGATACCCAGACGCGCTCACTTTCGAATCACGATTTCCCCCTTGTCCGCGCCGGAAGGTCCAACGACCGTCACGATGGTCACCAGACCTGTGTACTTGCTAATGGCATCTGCGAACGGAGGAAGAACCGCGTCGATGTTTTGGAATGCGCTGCCGCACGAAAAGTAAGATCACAACAGTTTACTTGTACGACTCGATGGCTCACCTCATGTATTCCTCAGCGCTTCCGGACCAGTCCACACGAGTTTTCCACTTCTCAAGAGCCTCGGTGTATTGGGCCTCGCATTGCTCTCTGATGCCTTGCTTGACCTCCTCAGACTCTTTGATCCAATTTTCGTGAGCAAACTTCCGGCACCAATTGATCCGATGCTTCATCGGTACGGTACGCTGTAAGCCCGAATCCCATAACGCATCGAACGAGGCCTTCAACTTGCTCTTGTAGTATTTTGCGAAATACATTGATAGTTCCGATGTCTTTTTCGGGCGATCTTTCGATATCTTCAAGAGGCTGCTCAGTACTTCCTCGACGCCCACCGGATCTGTTCTTCGCTGGCAATACTTGTGCCGGAACCAATTCCCGATTTTCTATGTTCATGATAAGTCTAACCATCCACCAAACAAAAGCACAATCTCCTCACCGCACGGATCGTCGCTCTTGCCCGCGCGCGCAACATCAACACTGCATCTTTCTCTTCCGCTGGCAGGTCCTCGATATTCTCGTCCATCCGAAGATCAGCGACGTTGATAGGATCTTTGACATTCTCGGGCAAACCATCGTATCCAAAATTTCGGATCCATGCGTTTGTGACCTCGGTGTAGAGGGTCCCGGTATCAGTACCAGCACGGAATCGGTCAGCATAGGGTTCGAGGAATGCGACATGGTCTGGTGTCATGGTGGTCTTGCGACCGCGTTTTTCGCCAGTGCGATTGCGGGGCATGGTGATGGGGGTGGAGGCAACAACAGGGTGACGGGGTCCAGCCGCAAAGCGCCTTTCTTGAACCACCGTAGTGCCACATTCAACATCCGTCGTCAGAAATCTTCCGTGCCTCGACGCCTGTCAACGCAGGATCATCCGAATCGAGTCCCCCCGAAACGTGCATCCCGTAGACATGTTGATCAATCTATCTCATCCCTTTCCATGCACAAGCCCTCTGTCGACATATGAGCAGGGCGCCTCTGAATTTCACTTCTGGGCTTGTCAACAAACCGGGGGCTAACTGCGGCCAACACGGCTACCTAACAAATATCGAGCGGTATTCTGCGTCACATCAGAAGCACTGGCGGCTGTTGTCAGGTAAGCGTTGTCAGCCCTAATCAATTCGTAGAATCCCGCTCAACGCTTCCATCGCCATCACGCCACAACAATAGATTAGCCAAATTTCTCTCGCACTCAGACTGCTTCGAACCATTCTCGAGCTTCACATCGTCTCCTGCGCATCAAACATTTCGCGTCGTTTATGGACGCCCTCCAACGAAGATATTTCTCCATGTCCTGCAGAACGGGAGTTAGAGGTTGCATTTGGTAGTTGGACGGCCACACGAACGTTCTTGTAATCGATCCCAATAAAATGCTTCTCGTCGTGATTCTTGCATGCGAGGTATCTAGGAACGGGAACATCTCTCATGCAGCTAGCGAGAAGACCGGACATCACAATGTCGACTTGGTCATAATAGATCGCCGCGACGAAGGCCCCAAAGTTGTTTGGACGGTCCAGCCACTCGCGGTGTGCTGGGGTGAGAACTGTAGTATTGTCAGAATACAGTGCATTGAGTGAAAAATGAGCGAGAGCTTACGGGGTACACATGGTGGCATAGACGAGGCAGACATTGTTGGGCGTTCAAGAAGTGCGGCAGTCTTTGGCACTCGGGCCATGGATATTATATCCAGCTCCTCGAGAAGCTGGCGGAGTTGCCTGATATGGAGTGCCCAGGCTCTGGCCGTAAATGGCAATTCCTCCGTCAGCCCGGAATGCAACACTGCGTCGGTTCTGCTTGAACCCTACTCACACGGAGAGCGGCATCTTTCAGAGGAACGACATCTATTGTATTTCTGGTGAAATCTAAGTTGTCAGTGCTCTGATCGTCATACAGTAAGCAAGACGGTAAGAATTATAAAGTCGACCATCGGTTCACTAGACGTTCAAGTTGAGCATGAAGATCTCCGCTCAGAAAGTGAACGATGCACCTATATCAACCGCAGATGGCGGTTCTGTCAATGTCCAGACCTCAGAAAGTGTCGGGCGAAACGGTCAGACAACGGAGTCAAGCAGGTGAGCGATCCCAACGATGTCTCGCCCGTCGCCACTCATTCTGAAATAGGAGTCAGAAAGGGCGATGTGCATGTCAGAAGATCTGGTTATACTGTGGTGAGTTGGCCTTCGGAGCCCAGACAATGTACCAGGAAAAGGTCAGACAGCGGACCCAAGCAGGTGAGCGATCTCAACGATTTCTTGCCCGTCGCTACTCGTTCTGAAACAGGAGTCAGCTAAGGCGATGTACGCATCAGAAAGCATGGTTGTACACACGGTGAGTTGGCCTTCGGTGCCCCAGAACGGTGAACCAGGAAAAGGTCAGACAAAATTTGCAGCGCTGCGAGTTGATTCGAGTTGGCAGTTGTGGCTTCATCTCGATCATGCCTCGGCCTAAGCTCTACAAGACTCTGGCGGAGAAGAAAGCCGCCAACAGGGCCAAAAGCCGCAAAAGTTACCACAAGTATGTATTTTTGCTAACCGAGTAAAGTCACACTAACCACTTAAACAGGCATCGAGATGCGATAGCTGCAAGGCGGTCGACGTCCAGCAGAGGAGGGGCAAGGTATCGTGTTGTTATTCAAAACTTCGGCATGTCTCAGCTGCATCTGGAGTACAGGTGCGATGCGAACTTGAACGCGAGCTTCCTTCGTTCGGAAACCCCGGTTATTGACAAGTATCAACTTTTACAACATGTTTGAATACTGGCTGACACACAACGACCACGGCAGGCTCGGTTCACTGCTAGACGGTGCCCACAGCATCGAGCACCGGTTCAATATCATTACAGAAGGGTGTCCTACACGGTATCTGCAAAAAATGCGTTCAGAACTGTTGAACATGGATGGGGATGAGGTCAACGACGCATGGATCGAGAATCTAGAGAACGTGACCTGTGAGGTGTCCTCCTTGCTCCGTTCGGTCGTGGAACACAGCCATGGCATTCTGCAGGAATCTGGCTGCAGTGACAAATGGCGTGAAGTAGAAAAGGTTGTTGTCGTGATCCGTACCGTACTCAGAGGTTTGGAGGAGATGGTATGCGACGTGATGTAATGGAAGCGACTGTTTGACCTCAGGACAGAGCAACGAAGGGCGCCGAACGATTCTATTGGACAAGAAGAAAAACAAGAAAGTATAAAATCGGCACCCGCCCTCCCATCCACCTATCTACCCGTCGATCTTGCCAACGATACCGGCCTGTTGCGCCTTGCAAAAGCAGGCCTCGGCTTCGGCCCGCGTGCAGAACGCATGCGAGCGTGCGCCCGACAGGTCTGCTCCAGGTTTATCCTGCCGTTTCACCAACGGAAGGACATTCTCCCTGTTAAACTGGTCGTTATTTTATTATCATGTCGGTAAAACCAAATTACTCACCATCCTTCCACGACGCCCACTTCCCTACCGGCAATCACGGCATAGAACTTCCGCTCCTCCGTGGACTTGTTGGGCGCCCCGCACGCCGAGCAATATAACGTCCTCCCCTGGGTCTTCGCAACGTTGCCGTCGGCAGGCGACGTCGGCTCATTGCCTGGCTCTGTAGCGGGGGGCTCACTGGCAATGGTCGGCGCCGTGGTGGTGGGGTACGGAGTGTTTGGACCCAAAAGGGTCAAGGACCCTGACGCTGATCAATTGAAATTCGAACAAAACGGGACTAGGGCACTTACGGCTTTTCATCTCGTCGTCGGTAATGATCTTCAGCACCCTCAAGGCCCCCAACGCCTGATTGATTTGAGGTTCAGAGACATCGACGACGCTGTCGGTTTTTACTGGGAAGGTTTGCGAAGGAACGGACATGTTGGTGGGCTGAGTGAATGGTTGGTTTTGATTTAACCCCCGCTCGGCGGAGCTTTTCTAGTCGGAGTTCAACAAAACTGTACAGGACAGAGTACGGTTGATGTGAGTTGGCCCGACCACCTAATCACGTGACTTACGTGACGATGCCTCGCTCCAACAAGCCTCGCGTCATTGGATCCCATACGACTACGAACCGTCGATTCGTAATGACCACGGTTACCCCAAGCCGCATCCGACACGCTTATGCGATGCCTCCAAAGGTCCGATCGTCAGAGCCCGCAATCGAGGTCGAGTTTCGCGACGATCTTGAAGATCGGGGGGGGGACGTTGATGCTGGAGTCGACTGTTCTTCTGTGGACGGTAATGCTGTAGTTGACTATTCTTCCGTGGATTGCCCTGCTGGGATCAAGATCAAAACGAAGGCTAAACGCTACCTGAATTCTGTAAGCTGGCTTCGTTCCTATGCCCTCCAGATCTGACGCCAGGTGGCAGGATGCACCTCTGTTGACCTGGCGCGACCAGTACCGCGAAGAATACTTGCGCTGTTGTCTGATTTTGGAGGGACGGGGACGGCTATGGAATGGTTGTGCTGTGTGTCACATCGAGCCCGCATTGTTCCGATGTAGGGACTGCACGGCTTGCACGGCAATGTGTCGTGGATGCACTCTCAAAGTTCATGCTATGAATCCTCTACATATTCTCGAAGTGAGTCGTGCACAATCCTTTGTGCCCTTCGCTAACCCGTACATAGAAATGGAAGGATAACCATTTCCAACGCGTCACCCTCAAAGATCTCGGATTGCGTGTTCAACTGGGGCACCCGTTTGACGATTATTGTCCCGCACCTCAGAAGGGTCATACCGATTTTATTCTCATCGCGAATAACGGCATCCACTGTCTCGATATCAATTTCTGTGGCTGTACCGGATCGCCCGACCATTATGTTCAACTCCTCGAAATGCGCTGGTGGCCCTCCACACCGCTGGCGCCACAAACGGCTGCCACTATGGACGTCCTGCGAAGTTTTCATATCATGAACCTACAGGCTCGCATGCCACCCACCGATTTTTACCGAAGTCTAGAGAGGATGACAGACGGGCAGGGGTTGGTGGATTTGCCGGTGAGTTCCTTGGATAATGGATTGAGCCCTGATCTGCTACAATTTGTCAGGATCGGCTGTCCCAATTCATGGTGATGGTTCGCGAGTGGCGGCATATCAAAATGACGAAAAGGGCGGGACGCGGGCATGATATGTCAGGAATAGCGGGGACGTCTGAAGGGGAGTTGGCCATTCGATGTCGCGCGTGTCCTCAGCCAGGTATAAACCTACCGCAGGGATGGGAGAACAGTTGTGCAGAGAAACGGTACGTGCGACCTCGGGAGCGCATCTGAGGCATTCTGATATAGTCTTAGTTGGCTGTATACCCTTATCCTGGCCGAGGACGCAAATTTCAAGCAGAAGTCCAGACTACGATCTTCCGATGGAAGGGACCCGGCGCTAGGGCCTGGCTGGGCAACATTTGTTAACAGTGAAGCGTACCACGATTATCTGTCGAAGCATGTCGATGTCGAAGAAATCAACCATTGCGTCGGATTTTCGGCCATATGGAATGCAAATACCAAGCGGTCAAAAGGCCTTAGAGCAACCGGGATCGGGTCGGTCACTTGCGCTCGTCACGAATGCTTCCTGCCCAACGGGACAGGAGACCTTCAAAAAGGCGAACGGTGAGACGGCCTCCGGTTCCCAACACCACAATGGCTAACGCACTTTCAGCTATGCGAATATGGATTTTATCTTTCTGTCGAGCATTGCCCTAACTCTCTTGAAAAAAGTCATCATCTCCTACGACATTGGTTGCCAATGGATGCTCAATTTCCTGGTTCGGATGGCGAACATGCCGTATCATCTGCGAATTCCCAGGTCCCTCGAACTCCAATTCAAGGTGCCCAAATTCCACCTGCCCGCGCACGTCAGTAAATGTTGGGCCCCTTTCTCCTTCAACTTCACCAAAGGGGTGGGTCGCACTGACGGTGAGGGAGTGGAACGCAATTGGTCGTGGTTGAATGGAATAGCACGTTGCGTTTCAATGATGGGTCCTGGGGGGCGGTCAGACACTCTTGACGACTTTTGCAACTTTCACAATTGGCGAAAATCTGTTGGGCTTGGTACGTGGTCCCTAGTCGGCTCTTGTAATTCTGTAGAGCTGACACATGCCACTTCCAGGTGATCACTTACTGCGGAAGTTAACTTTGGCCATTCCAGAGGCTGTCGTTCATCATCGTGCGTTTTCTGCCTTTTCCGAAGGAATGCGGAAGGAGAACGCGAATCTCTTGGCGGAGTGGGAGCAGCAAGTTTGTGCCTGGGAGGCTGATCGACGTGTCTTTTGTCCGTACGAACTTCCGAACGAGAGTGAGTTGTGAGTCGCCGCTCGCTTGCAAACAGACGCTCATCCTGTTTTGAGCAGAGTCAACTCTAGCAAGTGTGAAGAAGAAGATTTTGGAAGATGAACATTCCAAGGTGGCTCGAGGGTTGGGCGACTGCGCGGGTGTAGGCATCACAGCTGGTAACTTTATCATTGAGGGTCTAGACTTAGAGGAGCAGCAGTGAGTCGACACTGGTATATGTAAGGTGTCAAGCTGACCGCCTGACGTTAGACGACATCTGGAAATTGACGCCCAACAACAGACTACGGCAACGGTCAAGGCGATGAACATACAGAAACGTCGCACCGCCCTCCTGAAACGCATCTCCAGGTTCAAAGAGACTCAATTAGTATTCATGCCCGGCCTCCAAGCTTATCTCCTCACCCTCGGTCCTGAAAACGCCATGACCCCTCGGCCCGAGGACACAACCCTTCACCTGCCTTCGTCCATTCCAGCACTGCACCGGGCAACTGTCTGTGCTCCCGGACTGGTCGATATCGAGGATCAGTTACGCTATGCGCAGGCCACTGAGGCCTTGTCTGGGTTACGTCGCCAGCTCCGAACGCGCATCATGGCTAGTAAGCTTAGTTGCAAGGAGGCGGCTTCTCAAAGGGCCTATTTACGTTCGCGTGCCCTTCAAGATCAGGTGGAATTACGGGTCCGACAATGCCAGGCATGCTATAATGCCGCACGCGGTGCTATACATGCATTACGTGGCGCAGGCGATTGGGAGAAGACATTAGCGGTTTTGAAGCCTGAGGATGTGCGAGGTATCTCTGAGCGGGCGATGACAACAGAAGAGAAGGAGCAGCACAAACTCACTTGTCGTATGGCAGGCTGGACGGACGACGCCATCGAGACGATGAACACACCGGTTGTTGCTTTTGATCCTCGCTTAGCCTTGGGGGAGGGGCAGCGAACCCTGTCATGGATTTGGTATTCCGTCAGCGAGCGAGAGTTGGAGGGTGATTCCAGGGATGTTGCTGCGGCCCTTCGAGTCGAATGGGCCAAAACCCGTGCTCGCGCCCATCGCTGGCGTGAGGAAATCGTACTTCTCGAGGAGGAGATGCGGCGAGCGTTAGAGTCCTGCTTATGGCGCTCTCGATGGTGGCAGTCACGCGCCGAACGGTCCGTTGGTTTGGGAGGGTATGTGGCGGAGGGGCTGGCTGCATATGCTTGGGAGCAGTCGCTCGCTGAGAAGGAGCGCACCGTGCGGTGGTCTTCACAGTGGTCAGCCGTTCGCGAGAGGGCCCAATCGGTTTTGACAGGTCAACTTGACTCGCTGCCTGTGATAGTTGTAGAGATCGATGCTGAGGAGGAAGAGGAGACGGACGACGACGAGGCTGAGGAGGATGCTTGATTGGATTCATCTGACATGTAAATTCTCAGAGTATGTAGTACATGAGATGAATTCAATAATTATAATGTGTTCCGAGGTCTACATGGTCATACTGAGAGTGGGAAACGGGGTTTGGTGGTGCGGGTGTAGGTGGGGCAGGATTGTAATGTGTACGATGTGGGTGACATTGTAATGCGGGTGGCTGGGAGCGGGGAGCGGGGTTTGGTGGAGGCGTGGTTGTAATGCATGCGACGTTGCAGACCATTGTAATGGGGAAGGGCCGGGAACGGGGAGCGGGATTCGGCGGGGGCGTGGTTGTAATGCGTGTGACGTTGCAGACCATTGTAATGGGGAAGGGCCGGGAGCGGGGAGCGGGATTCGGTGGGGGCGTGGTTGTAATGCGTGCGGTGTTGCAGACCATTGTAATGAGAAAGGGCCGGGATCGGGGGGCGGTCATGGTGGGGCAGGCTTGTAATGCGTTCGAGGTTGTTGGCATTGTAATGGGGAGCGGTCGGGAGCGGGGAGTGGGGAGCGGGGTTGGACGTGGCAAGATTGTAATGTGTTCGGGTTCCTCAGCATTGTAATGCGGATGAGAGGGACGGGAGCAGGAGTGGGCGGGCGGATTTGTAATGCATCCGATGTCATCAAAGTGGGTCGGGATCGGGGGCGGGATTGGGACGGGCGGGGCTGGATTGTAATGGGCTCGCTCTCGTTGGCATTGCAATGTGGACGGAAGCGGGGGAGGAGGTGGGCGTCGAGCGTGTTGTAATGCATCCGCGTTGGTCGGCGTTATAATGCGGAGGGGTGGCAGGGCCCGGGGTGAGCTAGGGGAGAGGGAATTACAATGAGATCGTGCCAGCACGCATTGCAATGGCGCTAGGGAGGGCTGTACCGGTCCTAGAGTGAGCATTGTAATGTGTTCAGCCGCGAGAGAATGGGTGGGACATTATACTATGTACCAATGGATTTTTCACACGGTATTATAATTCGGCTACAACTACTGTTGACGGGCTCCAAACGTGACAGAAGGAAAGAAATAAAAACAAACCGGCTACCCCAACTTGGGAGCCCGCAAAATGGAGACAGCGAGATTGAATCTACTTGCAACATCGAGCCAACAGTCTGGTTTTTTTGAGTTCGAGTGGGAGGGGACCTAGT
>Ga0137326_1000669_pt1 | contig 11526 bp, 15 predicted proteins | sample EasRivERMZT500_2_FD_102292 | JGI IMG/M metagenome (GOLD analysis project Ga0137326, IMG submission 102292) | Soil microbial communities from meander-bound floodplain in the East River, Colorado, USA - East River MetaG ERMZT500_2 | ecosystem: Environmental > Terrestrial > Soil > Floodplain ... | reverse complement strand
GGGACCTCGAATGTTCGTATCTGTCATGACTGAAATATTTCTAAGTACAGAGGAGAGACGAGATAAGGGAATTGACTTGCTGTGTACGTGTAAGTTGGCTCTGCCTAACGTGAGGGCGAGTTTGACTGCAAGACTATTTCGCAACGGCCGCGGCAAAGTATGAGCGGAAATCAAATTCTGAACACTTTGCCGTCGCGCGTCGACTCAAGTAAGTTTATGTCGGTAGCGGACACAGACAGGTACATTACCTTGCTTGAATCACCTTGCTTGACAAGGTCGGAGGCTGATAATGCACCTAAAATTTGCCAGTGACTCGGATGGCAAATGAGCCGGTGTGACAGACCCCTGTCACACCGGCTGATTTGGCAGCTTTACAGTAGATTAGATAAGACAATAATAGGAGAGCGCGCCAGGAACGTGGCGGCGCTCCCTTCGGATCTTTCCGCCGGTTGTCCCGATCGGTCTGCCCGTCGTCAGGGCGGCCTCGAGTTCATTGTGGGCAACAGTGAGCTCAACTTCCTCGGTATCCCGCCGTCCTTTCGAGCCCAAATTTTTATCATACATTTATTATTACTATTAGATACTAAATGTAAACTAATATACAAGAAAATAAACGAAATGAATTAATAAAAAATAAAATGGGTCCGGAGACCCAAGAACAGTGCTGCCGCCCGAACGAAGGGCGGGCTTCCATTCCCAGGAGCCGGAACACGTCTCCCCACTATGAGAGGGGTCGGGAGAAGGGCGGGGAGAGGGTGGGAAGGAGCTGGCGGGCGGGGAAGGGCGGTCTATGGGAGGGTGAGGGTGGTCGGTCGGCCGACGACGACGGAGGCGGGAGAGGGGCGGGAGGCCGTAGGTGGGCAATGGGATAGGGTCTCCGACCCCAAACGAGCATGGGAGATTGGAGGGTTAGCGAGAGAAAGGCGGGAGGGGGCGGAAACTCACCGCAGGCAACAGCGCCCCCCAGGACCTGAGTACGGTCTCCTGGGACAACGAAAACAACGGGAACGTCATCTAAGACGTCCCCGTCGTGGGCTCCGCCGTTGGGGCGGTCACAACCAGTCCCGCCGTCGAGCTTGTCGACGTCGGCGTCGGCGTCGGTTGGGACCGCCAGAGCACGACGAGGACGACGCCGTTGGGGCTGCCGTCGTCGTGGGGGGCTCTCCCAGTCGTCGTCTTCATTTTTGGCGCTGAGCGCCCACGATCCTTCCATTGATTCCGGAGATCGAGCCCGTCGTTGACAAACGGCGGGCGGGCTCGATCTCGACGCTGAGGACGCCGGAGGGGGCGGTTTGGGCGGCAATCGTCGTCGTCTTGCTTGTCGTCATCGGCCCGGTCGTCGTTGTGGAGAGGGAGGGACGGCGCTGGGGCGAAGGAGTAGTTGTTGGTGGCGGGAGGCAAGAAAAACCTAAGGCTTGTCGTTGAACAACATCGTCCCGAGCTAATTTTTCTTCAGGCCGTGGCCGTAGACGGAGACGAAGACGGACCGGGTTCGGAGGACCATCTGCCCGACGGGTTTTTGTCGGCACCGGCGCCTGCTGTGGTTTCAATTGTTTGGCGGAAGGCGCCGACGGAGATGCCGTCCCATCTGCTGAGGTTTTTGAGGTGTTTCTTGGACTCGAGTCCGGTCGAGGTGTTGGATGTAGCGAGGTTATCGGATGAACGGTAGACTCCAGGAAGGAGACCCAAAACGTCGTTGAGGTCGATGGGCTCGGCGACTAGGGGATCATGACGGACATGAGTTCGTCGGAAGACATGAGCTGGATGGATGATCTATTTGATCTTGAGCCGAGGAAAGAAGACGAGGGAGAAGCGGCGCTCTGAAGGAGACAAGTCAGGCGTGTGACACTTGAAAGAAGTTGTGTCAAGACGTACCCGGGCGACACTTGCTCCTGTCCCTCGCCTTGGACGACGGAAGGGCGAAGGGAAGCCCGTGCTGAAATTGTCAACGACAGCCCTCTTTTGAGGATTGGAGTCGACAGGATCGAACTGGCCCATGACCGGCCGGTAGCCTCTGAGACTGAGGCTACGAGAGCCACGGGTATAGCGGGAGCGCAGACCTTACCGGCGAGGATGTCTGCTGGACGTGGGGTGGGATCTGACACGCCCGTGATGATGGGAGCGTGTCATTGGGCTTGAGGTTGGGCTGAGAGTGGTCGATGGCGGAGACAGGGTAGTGGGTGACGGAAAACGGAAGAGGTTCATGGCATGATCCGTCAGGATACCATCTGCGCTAACGAATTTCCGAAAATCAAATCCCGAAATCGAGCTGCGAAACCAAGTTGGTGAGTGCGAAATGTAGTTGCTGCAGCCGGAATTACCTTGCTTGTCAAAGCATGGTTTCCCCACCCCGATAACCGTACCAGAGATTCGTGAACCCGACTTGATCCGTACTACCTGTTCCGTTCTTCTCCGTGACATTCTAGCGACTATTCCCCGCAAATATTAGACAGTCAGTAGTTCGTGCATCATGCCCCATTCGGATTCACGATCTCAAACGATCTGAGGACTTACGAGCATGTTTCGTCGTGATTAGTCAGCATTGTCAAGGTCCGCCGGCGCCAACTTGAATCACTGCATCTTCGGGCTCGGATCTTCGGACTCATACTCGGAATTGCAATGCTCGGAATGCCCAGAAAAAAAATGTTTGAACTTGACCCCGAGTTGGACGAAGAACCGGGCAAATTGGAGGGGTAAGGCCTATCTTGTCAGTTGGCGTCCTGAAGTCTGACCTCGAACTTTGCAGAGAGAGGCTCACCGCCTGGTTATGGAAGAACCTGGCGGCGGTGCTTCAAACTGCGACATCCGCTTATGAGAAGACGTCGCGGTCGTGGCCAAGGGTGCAGAAACCAAACGATCCGAAGGCAGCTCTAAAGAGAGCAAAGTCTGTCAATTTCTCCATTTCAGTTTTGCTAGTCTCAGACGACTCCAATCTTCGTGAAAAATAGGAAAATGATTAAGCAGGCTCGCGCGGCTCTGCCTCGACCGACGGAGGCCGGCGCAGAGATAATGAAGACCGAGTTGCTGTACTTGGTATACACCGGTGCGCTGGCTATTCTCAGCCCGAGTAAGTTGGTCTCCAATGAACTGGTGCCACCAGCACGCAGCGGACGACAGGCAGCTGAATTTTGTGGGGACAGTCAGGACGCCTATCGATGCTGACAATTATGCGGACCGCGTTAAGACACACGGCGTCGTATCTGACAAGGAGGACGACACTCACCTTCGCAAATTCTACCCTCGTGTGAATGTTGGAGAAGTCAATGACCCAGCTGTGATATTGGATGCTTGGGGTCGAATCCTAGTTTGGCACTTACCCGATATCATCAGCACCGGACGAGTTGTACGAAGAATTTATTGCTTCGAAATGGACACGGACGCCATGACTCACTGAGACTCTATATAGGAGGAAGTCAACACTGCGACAGAGCAAATCGGAGACCTATTGAGCACCAGCTACGCGAAGGCATCAACCCAGGCTCAAAACGGCAAAAAGGTCAATTGGCGAACGGACCCCAAGTACTATAAGGCACCAGATAATCCAAGATTTATTCCAGGGAGTGTTAACTTTTCTCCAGGTTGGTTCGCCCAAGGTCATGAGGTAGGAGCAATTTTGTCATCTCAGTTGTCCAGGTTTCTGATTCAGGATCCCAAACCTTTGCAGACGCTTTCGGACTCTATCATTCCTTCGACCAACGTCCGCGAGATAACCGCTCTTCCCTGGTTAACATGCATGGCCCCATCCACCATATTGCTCAACGCAATTACCGCCCTCACGCACAAAAAACTTTATCTTGCGGCTTATAAGGCGATGGCCAGGCTTAAACGCGCCAAATCCCCCGACCTCAAAGACATGAAGCACGAGCACGTTCAATCCTGGAGTTCAGTCTTCAGCGGCATCGCCGTTATCGCCAATCGAATCACGGTCAGTCACCGAGACACAGGGGGCTCAGACCCGTGGTTCGACCTCCTCCTCAGCTCAGGCTCGCATCGACGAGCCTATTTTCGCCTCGACGACATTGGGGCCAAGCTGTCTTACTCCCCCGGCACAGTAGTGATGGCCTGCGGCAGGGTACTCAGACATTCCCTGCCTAAGTGGTATGGTGGCGAAAGAATCTGTCTTGCGCATTTTATGCGACGAGAGGTCCTTCATCGTCTTGCCGTTCACGCCCCCAATTGGTGTCTGCAGGGTTCGTACACCCGTATAATGAACAGAACATTTACCGCAGATCAGGGATGGACCCAAAAGAGGGATTATGCTGATGACGGCGACGAAATGGACTGAAACTTTCGCTGGTCTTTTTTTTTTGCGTCCCTTCTCCCCCTCCTTGTTGAACCTGTGCTCTTGTTGAAGCATGTACTTACTCGCTGAGAGGGTAATCACAATTGCCCTTCCGCCTCAGGCTCTAAGACTCCTTTCGACCATAGGCTGTCTAGTGCGGTTCAGCGACTGGGCCGTGACACGGTCTACTGACCTGCCAGTGACCGACCTGACGTATGCGGAAATGATATCGACTTATCAGTCTCAGTTCTCGCATGGAACAATTATTAAAACAAGGCGCCTCCGCTCCACTCCGGCGTATGGTGTGGTGTTCTTATTCAAAACAGTAACTCGCGGTATGTTACATTACTAGGAGACGTATAGTGATAGCTATGGGCAAGCGCACCATCGATGGCGACTGTGAGAGAGAGCGGTGTACAGCTGACCGTGTGAGAAGACGGCTGTGGTGAGATTGATTCCGGCGACATCCAACGTCAGTCCTTGGCAACTATTGAACGTGGTGCGACGTCGTCGGTTTGGTGGGGGGTGGCGTCGGCGAGGGCGCGTTGCCATTGAAGACGCACGCATGCAACAACCGACGAAGACATCGTAGGGGAGGGGCCACGGTGTGAGGGTTGGCGTTGGGTGTGGTGTCGGCGTCGTGTGGTGTAGGGAGGTTGGCCATTGCAGATACGCGTCGAATGGCGTCCCGCCGTCGGGATCGGCGTCGGGCGTCGCGGGTGTGGGCGTGTGGGACGTGGTGGGGCGTGCCGTGGAGGTGTCAGGCGTGGCGTTCGTGGGCTGTCGGTGACGGGGTTGGCGTCGGTGCAGTCGGCTGTGGTGTCGGGGCTGTGGGCCAAACAGCGACGAGTGATGAACAACTTGAACGCTGAAAAGCCAGAATGTACAAAAACTAGACTAAAAGAAAAGGCCTAGACTGCGGGGCACGATGTAATTGGAGAGGGCGCCACTCTCGTCATGCATCGCACCCCGCAAGAAAAGCCGTACATGCATGAATGTGCAACACTATGGACTACGATGGGCATTGAAAAATAAACTAGGTTTCCTGTTCCGAGCCCAGCGTCAATAGGGAATTGGTGCGGAATGGATGGATGTACGAACCGCTTGTTCGGAGAGTATGACCAACCGTTCAAGTTGGACCTTCATGAATCCACCGCCAAGCCATACGACGCGATCGTCTTGCCAAGAAGCTGGAAGAAGGATAAATGAGTGCAGAGTTGAGAACGGTCTGAGGGCTCTTGCGGCGGCACTTACCTTGCAATTTTTTCAGGCTGTGCAAGCAATCCGGCTCTCGCGCCAATCCCATCCAGAATCAGCCACCACCAAACCATACAACGCAGAGCCTTGCCTGTAAAGAGGAGGAATTGGCAAAGAGGTTGAGACCCGTCCAACAAGTAGTGCGCTGGCACTCACCTCGCGATCCAGCTCTCGCACCCATCCCATCAAAAATTTCGTCCCCCGAAAACATACGCTATGTACGTGTTCGATGCGTCCATGTCGATATCGTGCCGGTGGACTCCGAGTCGGAATAGAGATATGACCAACGCGCAAACTCCATGGAGATATAGCCTCGGCTGAGTAGCTGGGTGGGTGAATGAGGGGAGGAAATGAATTGCAATAAATGCACACGTAGCTTTCCACTACCGCAGCAGCAGGAATCAGGTGTGCGGGGACTGGCCACCTGAACTTGTTATATGATCTTCGTAAGATCCGAACCCACGGCACTGAGAGTCAAGGGTAGCTGTTAGCGAGACGCCCAATTGACGCGAGTAAAAAAGGGACCCACATCAGATGACCCAAACTTGAGGTGAGAGGCGTGTAATGTACCGCCGCCTGCAGTGTGGCCAGCACAGCAGGAGGAGGTACAAACACGCTTATGAGGATAGACAAGGGGAGTCCTTCAAGTTCATATACAACCGCAAGGCATCACGTGATCGTGGTGATTTTTTCTCACGGCCCGGGCCGCAAGTTGAGCCTGCCAGAGTCCTGCCAGTGAGTGTTTCCAACTCCGAATCGGCTATAATTTATTTCTGGCAAGTTACAATTGCCCCATTCAGATTCACGATCTCAAACGATCTTGACCCCTTTGGTCACCGTCCGCTTGGTTCATTCGAGCCTATTTGATACAAGGTCGGCCTTACACACTTTTGTTTCGCTGACCTGTTAATCCACGCAGTTCGACGTGCAACTCCGAGTGTTCTCACGCCATTTCAAGCGTGACCACGCCAGACATGGCCCATCCCTCCTCCGTCCTTCACACCACAAAACCCTCGGCGCTCCGAACTTTCCTCGGCGTCTTCTGGCGAACAAAGGCAGCCCCTAAACATGTTCGTATCGCATCGATCTCGTTTTGATATCTCTGACGGCTCACCATGATAGTACACAAAGCAAGACAACTTGTCCCAACAACCAGCAGTTCCCGACGCGGAAGCAGTAACGCCGATCGATCCGGTGGAGACAATCGATGTGAGCGAGGCCTAGCTTCTCAAGTCTCGTTGACAAAATGTGCCGTATGAAAGGATGTCGACATCCGCCGCATGGCGCGCTCTCAGCGATTCGTACAATCGTCCGCAGCTGCGAAAAATCTTATCAACAAGGCGCGTAGTCTTCGGCAGGAACGGATATTTCGGAAGGGAGCGGCTGAGCATGCCGTGCATCAGTGTGATCTAGAGCTAGGGTACTACGGAAGTGAATGTGAGGAAGCAACGCGAGCTCGAATCCTCAGCAAGATGCAGCACCATCAGCATGAGCTGGACGAGGCGATGGACCGACTGGCCAGAGGCGATCAGGACTACGGTGTGGTTTCTGGATTACTTGATCGGGCTGGCTACCCACCATTCCCTCTCGAAACCAGTCCAGCGCGATTTCCATTAGTAAATTATGTCTCGCATGATCCTGACGAGCTTTCGGATGGTTCATGTTGCGAGGAGTGATTCTAAGCGTCGTCTGTTGTAGAAAGAACTTGTCCGAGGCTGAATGAAACATGCATATATGGAATCGTACGAAGATAAGAAACATTCATCTGACAAAGTTCCACCTGAGCTTCCTACATTCTCGCGCCTCACCAGCCGTTGCCATCGTAACGGAGCGTGCGCACCCGCTTGAGTACGAAAATGGTGATGCGAAAGTAGTCCATATTTAGTAGTCCAGCCTGGTCGTTCGCACTGGCACGTTCCATGTCCTTTGGCCAGCGATCTGGACGCACGTCTGATCCGTCAAACTCCACCAAGCTCGTCAGGCATACAGTCGACGAAGTAATGCAGGGGTGGTTTAGTTTGCAGCTGAGGCGCGGCCTCCGGCATGCCATGTAGGCAATGAGCCGCTTGGGGGGTGTGTCGTCACGCTCGTCATAAGGCGTGTAAACCTGTCGCTTGGAATCCCCCAAGATCGCAACTCGTCTTTCAAGATTTTCCGGCATTGTCTGAAGTAGGCAAGGCCCGGGTAAACGGCGGATCGCTTGAAGTTCGAGCTATGGAGGTACGGCACACCGTGAAGTGTCAATGAGAACTCGCTGCGATAGACCTACGGAGATAGAGGATCCCGAATGCAATATTCCTCGCTCGCACTGGAAGATCCACTTATAGTCTGGTGTTTGCGGCGTGGTAATCCACGAGTTCGAAATGATATCCAGCTGGGGAACACCGGCCTGCCATCCTGACGGCATCAACGCACTGAGCGAACGGAGAAGACACAGGATTACGGTTCATGCATGTTCATATGTTACAGCTGTACCAATAACAGGATTTGAGCGCAAAATTCCTCAACACCAAGCTTAAACATGGATTTTGCCACCTCGGACGGCAGGGTGTAATTATGTTCGGATTGTCTAGGTCATTAAATGAGAGAACAATAATGTGGAAGAAAAATACGACCTACAAATGCAAGACAAGGCCACGCATATTGAAGTAGCCAGGGCAGCCGGGGCAGGCGCAGTCGAAGCCCGGCTTTTGACGCCGTGCTGCGAGAGCCTTGCGTTTCCTAACCTCCTTCCGTCTCTGTTTTCTTCTCTCCCCTCTCATAAGTGTGAGTTCGGGCAACTCGGTAGAGTGGGTAGGCTGACTCGGATCTGCTGGGGAATTCAATGGTCCGTCGTCAACTACGATAGGATACTCTAAGATGCAGTCAGCCAGAACATCACTCGAGAATCTGAACAGTACTACCCAGTACAGCTTCGTCCCGTAGTCGTTGAAGAGACCCCCAGGCGTGCCACAGAGTAGTGTCGAACTGAAGAACATCATCTGGCCACGAATTTACCAGTCTCTGCTTGCGGTGCTCTTGAACCAAACTTTTGCTAGCCTGAAGGCTCTCCGCACTCAGGAAGTCACACGCAATCTTGATGGCATCCACCTGGTTGCTGACCTGTAGCAAATAGAGATCAGAATATGCACCGTAACGTGGCACCGAACGCTGACTTGATGGGCACATCCCGCTGGAATAAAAACCGCATCTCCCGGCATCTGAAAGATCGTGTATGGGTGTATCCTATACGTTGTTGCCAATCGGGTGAGTAGCGGTGGGCTGAGGTAGATGGCTTGGTCGTGTATTGGATCTCCTGGCCCCTTGTACCCGATGCTCGGATCTTCTCGTAGGAAGTCACGTAGCAAAGCCGTTGCAGACGACGGAAAGATGTGCCATACCGCACTGCCCGGACTGTTATCAGGAAGGTTAGCGGCGTACAACATGATGTTGACTGCGCCAGTCACGTCTAAGTGAAGACGGGTTGAACCCTGAGATTTGTCCTGCTCCAGATTTCCGTACGCGTTGTACATCTTCGGGCCTACTTGGAGGTTAGGACCTGATATGGGTGTCATTCGTGATGCATGATGACTCACCAAGATCAGGAATCACACCATTGGTGGCGAAGTGAGAAACGAGATTGCGTGCTCCATCAGGACGTGTGTAGTCCGGAAAAGGTACACCGTCAACAAATCCCGTGTACAACTCGGGAAAGACGTCTTTGAAGTTATTCTGCGGTGGCCAATCCTATCTCCCGAGTTGTGTTAGCATCGAGTAATGGTAGGCGAAAAGCGGTACCTTCAATTTGAGAACTCGATGATCCGATCTATCTGTACCGAAGCTGCTGAAAAATTCTGCAACCGTCGATGGATATTCGTCGTCCGACTCGCAATCAATAAGCGTAACAACCTCCTTGCCGTATCGTTGCACAAAGTATGCTGGGGTCCATTTGCCTCGCATGATATGCTGAACACCGTTGACGACGAGGGGTTCGCTTCGAGCCCAGATCTGTTGAAATTTCGCAAGATTGGGGCGAGTACTATGCATCCTGTATACCTCGGGTGGGGTATCAAGTGAGGAAAAGTCAATTTGGATGCTGCTGCTGCAACGACGTTTCACCCTGTTCACCACGAAGGATGAAACGCAGTCAGAACGTACCTCGAAGGAGAGCCGTTCTTGAGTTCGGACATCCGCCGTATGGCATCATCGAGTTCGTCGTCAGAGAAACGTGTAACAGGACGAAGGGCGGCGTGTGCAACACAGGGATTGACCTACGCTAGCTGAACAGGTAACCCGAGGAGAAAGGGGATAAACGAACCTCAGAACCACTCTCCTTGCAATCGCAACAAAGCTCTCGTCCACACATCGTGCATAACCACGTTTGGGCGAAGAGCGATGTCTGGCACAGATCTACGATAAGATTAGCACGAGCATGTAGGTGTGGACTCGAACCAGAACGAACCACAGGTTACTCTGTATTCCACCTCCCTCACACGTCTAAGTAGATTTGGGAGACGCATGTGGCTTCTTTCCCGCATCAGAACTGGAAGGAGGAAATTTGCACAGACTTCGTGAAACGCAGTGTCAGTCATTACGAGATATCGACGACAAGATGCAAGAAAAACCTTCCAGTTGCTCCGTGATCATATCTGGAGTGAATGAGCAATTGAAGACTTCACGCCAAATCGGCTCAACTACGAAATCTTCAGGGTATTCAAAAGATACCTCGACTCGAGGCTCCTGCGCGTTGTTGGAGACGGACTTCCACTCAAACCTGCGGCAGTCTAGAAGCGCGAAAGAGTTAAGTCCTGCGGGTCTGAGTATGTAGGGATACATACCTTTGAAGCGGCAGATGTCATTCTGAGAATCGTTAGCTTGACAAACGAAGCACCACGGTGGGTCAAAATGTTTCAATTTGAATTTTTTCGACAAGGCACGCCCCTTGCACGCGACGGGTTGAAGAAGTGAAGGCATCGGCGAGAGGCGCAGTGGCAGAGAAGGACGACGAGACTGGTGACGGGTGACCACTGAATTTTTGCCAAGTTAGTTCCTTACTTCAAAACGCTGGAAGGAAGCCGTGCCGAGCTCGGCACAGCTTCGCTGCCACGCATTCCTAATGCAGTCGACTCATCGGACCGAACAGCCTTTGTTTGTTCGTAAAAGCTGAGCTTTTACGAACAAACAAGGCTTGCCTTCCACCGACACCCCAATCCTGAGCACCGACGTCCGGCTCACGCTGGATGGGTGTGCAGAGAGGACTGCGAGGGGGTCGGTGACTCTCATCTTCACTTCGCTTCTATCTGGCGACGTCTATCTATGGCTACCCCGCGTCGCTCAGCTTCGTGCTGCACGGCGTGTGGTATGTCCTGGACCTTCAAGCTTCCCTTCGCCTCCGAGTTCAAGATCTATCTCGCGGTCATTCAAGTTTCCTACGCCTCACATCCAAGATCTATCCTCCCGTCCTCTCCGTCCACCCAGAAAACCCTCGACTCTCCGTTCTCTCTCTGACCGTCCCTCTCGCTCAAACCTCAACACCCATATCAGCATTCCCAGCATATCCGGTTCACAACCACCCAACGGTGACCTCCGTGCATCCAAACGCAACGCCCCAGTCTCAACGTTGTAACATCCACCGCAAGCCCTCTTCCACCAAGCCCCTCCCGTTCCCACCACTCCCACACAACCCAAACTACGAAACACTCCTCGTCTCACGACCTCGACAACCTCCCCTCCTCCCCAACTATGTACTGGAGTCGTGTCCCCGTCTACTGCTCAGTCCCAAACCGCGGGATGCGTGCACACAGCGTCACCATCGCCGACACACGTCGCGTGGGTCTTTGGCGGCTGTGACGACAAGGATTGCTGGAAAGACGTGTACTGCTTCGATACCTGTATTCCCCTCTCCTTCCCTCCCCCCCCCCCCCCTTTCTAACCCCTCCCCCCGCCCAAAACAAATCAAATGTCCCCCCCCCAAAACACCGGACTTTTCCCCCCCCCTTCGCCCCGCC
>Ga0137326_1000667_pt1 | contig 11550 bp, 10 predicted proteins | sample EasRivERMZT500_2_FD_102292 | JGI IMG/M metagenome (GOLD analysis project Ga0137326, IMG submission 102292) | Soil microbial communities from meander-bound floodplain in the East River, Colorado, USA - East River MetaG ERMZT500_2 | ecosystem: Environmental > Terrestrial > Soil > Floodplain ... | reverse complement strand
GGCGCCAGGTCGGCCTCCCCATTCACGATCACGTTGACCACGCCGCCTGGCGCGCAGGCAGCGAGGTCGGTCAGCGTCTGATTCGCCGCGCGCAGGTCCTTGTAGATCGCGTACGAAAACGTCGAGCGCACGTCACGCCCGCCGATTGGCGCGGAGTAGCCGTAGTCGCTGCTGTTGCGGATCATGTCGTTCTCGCCGGTCCACTTGAGGCGGACGAGCGACTGGGCGTCGGGCACGGCCACGGTCTGCAGCAGCAGGCCGTTGACCGCGGTGAAGAGCGCGGTGTTGGCGCCAATGCCGAGGGCGAGCGACAGCAGCACCACCGCGGTCCAGCCTTTCGACCGAAGCAGCACTCGCACGGCGTGTCTCAAGTCGCGAATCATCGGCCCTATCAAAACACGGGCGCGCAGGGGCCGAACGAACAATCCTCTTGATCGTTCGCCCGTCCTTCGCTAATCTTTCGCCTCCAAACGTAGGGCCGTTCGGGTTTCGAACGGCCACCAGGAGGCCACCATGAAGCGCAAGAAGGCAGCACGACCGTCGAAGGCACGAAGCAAGTCGAAGGCGAAGAAGAAGGTCTCCCCGATTCCGCCGGGATTCCGCACGGTGACGCCGCACCTCGTGGTCCGCAACGCCACGGGCGCGATCGCGTTCTACAAGTCCGCGTTTGGCGCGAAGGAAAAGATGGTGATGTCGGCGCCGGGCGGGAGCGTCGCCCACGCCGAGCTGCGCATCGGCGATTCGCTGGTGATGCTGGCGGACGAAATGCCGGCCATGGGCGCGTCGGCGCCCGAGACCGTGGGCGGCAGTCCGGTCCACATCTTTTTGTACGTGCCCGACGTCGACAAGGTGTTCGCACAGGCCGTGAAAGCCGGCGCGACGGTAACAATGCCGCTGACGGACATGTTCTGGGGCGATCGGTACGGCAAGCTGAACGACCCGTTCGGTCACAAGTGGGCGCTGGCGACGCACGTGGAAGACGTCTCGCCCCGGGAGATGGGCAAACGGGCGGCACAGGCGGCCGCGGAGGGAAAAACTGACTGAGCACAAACTTCCAGATCCGGCCGCGTAATCGCGGTCCGGGCGCGCCACCGTCTCCGGCGCGCTCGGCACGTGAGTTGCAGTAGTCCCCGGCAGCGCCTGGGAAAGAAGGGTTGCCGTGCGTCCGGTTCATTCGTCTGTGCTCGTCGTCATCATTGGTTCGTTCCTCTCCGCCGCCGCCTTGACAGGTCTTCGGGCGGCCTCGCTGTCCGACGGTTTGCGCATTACCACCGCCGCGAACGTCACACTGCGACTGACACCCGTGGCGGGCGCAGCCGCCGTCGGACAGCTTCCTCTCGGCTCGGAGCTCCTGGAAGTGGGGCCTCCGGGCATGGACAAAACGTGGCTGCTCGTGAGGGATGCGGCCGGCCGTGAAGGCTGGCTGCAGGCCAATCTCACCCGCCGCCTCGATCCCGCGTGGCGATGGACGGCGTACGACGACGTCGTCACGGATCGTCTCTCTCGCAAGGGCGACGGCTTCTCCGCCGCGTCCGAGCTCGTCAGCTTCATCGAGCGCGTCCTGCCGCAGTACACCAACGCCGACGGGCGCGCGCAGATGGAGCTCAATCACCTGCGTGCCATTTCGGCGGCGCTCGCGGCCATTCCACGGCGCGGCGATCAGCGCGAGCCGTACGCGGGATTTCTGAAAAACAAGGCGGCGCTGGTCGTGTTCGACGAACCGGGCGGCCGTTGGATGATCAACGACAAGGCGATCTGGGATCTGCATGCGAAGGCCGCCCGCACGCCGTCGGCGGAGCCAACCGCGTGGTTCGCCGTCACGAACGGACTGCGCGGCGAGTGCGAAGGCTACCTGCCCTGCTACGTGGACTGGCGCAACCGGCTCGAGGGCGAGTACCTGCGGCGTCATCCGGACGGCGCGCACGCGGGTCAGGCGGTCGCGACGATTACGACCGTCACCGAGCGGCTCGCCGCGCCGGCCAAGCCGCGGCAGGCGTTTCAGTTCGATCGCGATCGCGACTGCCGCGACCTCAGCCGGAACCTCGAGGCGCTGACGAAAGCGGTGCACGTCTCGCAGGTCGGCGGGAAAGACGCCGCGCTTACGGGACTTGGATCGCTGAAGAAGCTCTGCTCGTTGCCTTAAACACGTCGCCGCACCGCTCCCCTCCCCAGCCCCAGACGCTCGGACCCCCACGGGCCGATAGTCTGGGGTAGGAGGAGGGAGACATGAATCTCTCGAAGGTGCTCGTGTCGGGAACGGCGGTTCTCCTCGCGTGCGGGCTCTCAGCCGGCGCGCAGGGCAGCAGCCAGGGCAAGGGCAACAACAAATCAACTGCGGCGACCGGGGGGACGACGACGGTCGCGGGCAGTATCCACATTGAAATCGGCTCGCGCGACCGCGAAGCCATCCAGAAGTACTTCGTGGCGCACCCTGCGGGGCTGCCGCCTGGGCTGGCCAAGCGCGGCGGCGACCTGCCGCCGGGGCTCGACAAGCAGCTCCGCCGCAACGGCGCGCTGCCGCCCGGCCTTCAGAAGAAGCTCGAGCCATTTCCAGTCGCGCTCGAGCGGCAGATCATGCGCCCGCCGTCCGGCTACAACTGGTTCGTCCTCGGCGCGCACGTCGTCGTCATGAACAAAGAGCGGAACCTGGTTGGCGACTTCGCGCTGAATATCGTGAAGTGACCGCCGGGACCGGACCTACCGGTCCTTCACGATGCGCCGGAAGGCGCCATAGTGATGGATGGCGAGGCCGGCGAAGCTCGAGTACGGGCTGAGTGCGGCTTCCGCAGCGCGGACCTCCGCCTGAAGCTCGCGGCCTGTCTTGCCCGCAAACGTGATCTTGGCTGGGACTCCCTCGCCGACCCTTTCGGTCTCGAGGCCGACAAAGGCGCGCACCTTGCTGCCGGCCTTCTCCGCGCGGCGGATGGTATCCAGGGCGAGCGTCACGATGCCGTCGGGTCCGCCGGCCACGTGGCGATACGCCATGATCCCGATGTTGTCGACGAAGTCGAGGAGGTGCTCCGTCGCCAGCTTGCGCTGGCCGCGGAACGTCACGAGACCGACCGGCTGGCCGGTGACCTCATCCGGCGCATGCCACCAGAACGGAATGTCGACGCCGTACAACAGTCCGGCCGCCCGGGCGCGCGCAGCCGCGCGGTGGTTGAGATCCAGATACTGCGCCAGCTGCAGCTCCCGCGACGCCGGCTCCTTCCATTCGGGAAGCAGATAGGGCTCGATGTCGAAGTGCATGCCGTCGAAGCGAGCGGCCGCAACCGCCGAGGCGTTGTAACCGACGATCGCGTTGACGATGGCCAGCGCCGTCTCATGCTGCGCGGGGTATGCGAACTGCGGGTCGCCGTCGAGCGCGTGGACGCGCATGCCCCGGCGATGAGCCTCGGTAATCAGCGTCTTCCATTCCGCGGCCGCGTCGAGTTGCCGGTTCGCACCGGTTCCACGCGTCGCGATCTGCATGGCGATGGTGTTGATTCGGAATTCCTTGCAGAACTCGAAGAAGGTGCGGCGCTCCGCGGAATCGCGCAGCAGCGGCTGCGTCTCCCACACCCACATGCCACGGTCAGGCGTCGCCCTGGCGATGGCCGTTCCGGAAAACAGCAGGAGGACGGCTGCGGTGCGCAGCAGGCAGTTCAGAAATTCCCCGTGTCATGATAGGTGCCGCCGATGGCCCCCCGCAAGCCCGCGACTCGCCGCAAGAAAGCCGCCGCCTCTTCGCTCGGACTCGCCGCACCTGAGACGGCCCAGGTCGAGAGCCGCGAGCTCGACACACTATCGGCCGCGATTGCCGAGTCCGGTGGCGCCGTTCTCGCGCGGTACCGGGATCCGGTTGGCGGCAAGCCGCTGCTCCTCGCGTGCCTGCCGGTGGATCGCGTCGAGCCAACGCCCTACCAGCGCGACGCGTCGGAGACGCACGTGAAACGGCTCATGGGCGTCGTCGAGAAGATCGGCCTCTTCCTCGACCCGATCATCGTCATTCACAAGGACGGCAACTACTGGACGCCGAACGGGAATCACCGGCTGCAGGCGCTCAGGAAGCTCGGCTACCGCGCGGTCACGGCGCTGGTGGTGCCTGACGCGGATGTGGCGTTCAAGATCCTCGCGCTCAACACCGAGAAGGCGCACAACCTTCGCGAGAAGTCGCTCGAAACGATCCGGATGGCGCGCGCGCTGGCGAGCGCCGGCAACAGGCCGGAGGAGAGCTACGCGTTTGAGTTCGAGCAGCCGTCGTTTCTCACGCTGGGCATCTCTTACGAGGCCCGTCCGCGCCTCAGCGGCGGCGCGTATCAGTCCATCCTGAGACGCGTGGACGTCTTTCTGGATGAGCCGATGGCCAAGGCGCTCAAGGAACGGGAGCGGCGCGGCGCGAAAATCCTGAAGCTGGACGACGCAGTGGGCGCGGCGGTCGAGAAGCTGAAAGCGAAGGGGCTGACCAGCCCGTACCTCAAGGCGTTTGTGGTTGCGCGCGTGAACTACACGCGCTTCTCCAAAGCCACGTCGTTTGATTTCGACGAGACGCTCGACAAGATCATCGCGAGCGCGCAGAAGTTCAATGCCGACAAGGTCAAGCAGGACGACGTCGCAAAGGCGGGCGGCGGGCCGCCGGATGAAGAGTAGACCGGGCGGGCTCTGGCTCATCGCGGCGCTGGCTATGCTGGCCTCTGCCGGCTGCACGACGCGGGACACTCCCCCGCCTGAGAAGGATCAGGCTCTCGCCACCCGCATCGAACAGCTCGTTGACCAGGTGCTGGCCGCCGAGGACGATACCAAGCAGAACAGCGTGCTGGCGGATGCGCGAGCCATCTTCGAACGCGAGGGCGTTCCGAGCGTGGCCAGGGTCGGTGATGCCGCCGCATACGGCTTCGTGCTGATCAACATGCTGGCGCAGCCGCCGGAGTTCCGGCTTCAGTTCTTTGCCCGGATGCAGGAAGTGGCCGCGCGTCAGGAATTGCCGGCAGACGCGGTCACCTTCGCCGCGGCGCGCCGCCGGCAGACGGAGATCGAAGATCGATACAGAGGCCGGTCACCGTCGCATCCTCAGCTTCGGGACGAGATCTCGCGGCTCCTCAAAGAGGACCAGGCCGTCCGGCAGCGCGAAGGATTCGATTTCAAGAAGATGGAGCAGATGGACCGGCGCACCGGCCGTCCGCTCAAGGCCATCCTTGATCGCTACGGCGTACCGACCTACGACATGGTGGGCGTCCAGGCTGCGAAGGACTTCGTCGTCATGGTCCAGCATCAGCCGGCCGAGTTTCGCGCCGCGGTTTTACCGAAGCTGAAGGCCAATGTCGATGCAGGCCAGGGCGAGCCGGGATCGTACGCGATGGTCTACGACCGGACTCAGCGTGACCAGGGCAGAAATCAGCTGTACGGCCAAAACTTCGAGTGCGGTGCCGGCAAGCAGTTTGAAGTCGCGCCGCTCGACGAGCCGGCCAGCGTCAACACGCGGCGGGCCGAAATGGGCCTGATGCGGCTCGAGCTGTACGGGCGGTTGCTGCGGCTCCATTCCCCCGACATGTGCAAGTCTGCGGGGCTCACAGCAACTTCGTGACGACGTCGCTCACCTTCAGCTTTTCGATCAGCTTGTAGCCGTTCTGGCCGTTGGTCATGACAATGACGGCGGTCTTGCGAGGGACAGAAGCCATCGTCAGGCAGTGCGTGCCTGAGGTGCCGCCTGCGTGAAAAATGACGTCGCCTCCAGGCGGATGCGCGACGGCCCAGCCGAGCGCCCACGACACGGCGCCATCAACCTTGATCTGAGGCGTCAGCATCTCGCTGACCGACTTGCGGCTGAGCCGCAGCGGATCGCCGTCGCGAGGCTCGAGCACCGCGCTCACGAACTTCGCGTAGTCCGATGCGGTCGTCAGCAGCCCTCCAGCGGAGGCGTAGCGCGCGACAGCAGGTCCCGTTGGCCGGAACATCTTCATCGGCGTGCCGCCGGCATCGTGGCGACGCGCGAGGCGCGGCTCCAGCGCGTCGTCCCAGAAGTAACCGCTCGACGTCATCCCGAGAGGTGACAGGACATTGCTCTTCATGTATGCGTCGATGTCCGTGGCGCAGACCTTCACGCCCATCTCGAACGGCCCGCAGTCGCCGGCATCGACGCGTCCGGTGAGGCGTGTCACGACGGACTGCAGGTAGCTGTAGCCTTCGCCGGAATACCGATGCTTCTCGCCAGGTGTGAAGTCGAACCGAAACGGCTCGTCTTTCGAACGCCAGTTCGGCAGGCCGGTTGTGTGCGAGAGGACGTGACGCGCGGTGATGAGTTGTACTCGGGGCTCGCCTTTGAGCTCCGCCGGTGGCGCGGCATATGTGATGAGCGGCTTGTCGAGCTCGAGCACGCCCTTCTCGCGCAGCTTCATCACCAGATACGCGAACACGGGCTTGCTCATCGACTGCGCTTCAAACACGGTCCGGTCGTCGACGGGCTCCTTCGTCGACGCGTCCCTGACGCCGAATCCCTTTCGCCAGACCAGTTGCGCGTTCTGAATCACGGCGACCGAGACGCCAGGAACGAGCGTCTCTGCCATCCATCCGGGGATCAGCGCGTCGAGTTCGGCGACGAGCGCCTTCCAGGGCTCGTCGGCGGCCGGTGCCGGGTTGGATCGTCCGCAGCCCGCGAGCGCGAGGACCGACCACGCGACCGCACCGCGGCCACCTTCAATGAGAAAGGCTCGTCGTCGCATGATTCCCGCTCCGGAGTCGTCGGCAGGGATTCTAGAACGGTAGAATCCTGCGTGCTCAAGAAGTCACCGGAGGCGCCGGCCCATACGCGGCGCGCGCGGTATCCGGGCCGGCACCCACGCAAATTCGAGCAGAAGTACAAGGAGCTCGCGCCCGACCGGTATCCATCGGAGGTGGAGAAGGTCCTCGCGGCGGGCAAGACGCCGGCGGGCTCGCACCGGCCGATCATGGTGGCGGAAGTCCTGGCCTGTCTCCGGCCGGCGCCGGGCGAGGTGGCGGTCGATTGCACGCTTGGCGGCGGCGGGCATGCCCAGGCGCTCCTCGAGCGCGTCCTACCCGGCGGTCGGGTGATCGGACTCGACGTGGACGCCCACGAGCTTCCTCGCACCGAGGCGCGCCTGCGTGCCGCCGGCTTCGACGCGGACACCTTCGTCGCGCGCCACATGAACTTCGCCGCGCTCCCACAGGTGGTCGCGCAGGAGGGGCTGGCTCACGTCTCCATTGTGCTGGCCGACCTCGGCGTCTCGTCGATGCAGCTCGACAACCCGGCTCGCGGCTTCAGCTACAAGCAGCCCGGCCCGCTCGACTTGCGCATGAATCCGGAGCGGGCTGAGTCGGCGGCCGGGCTCCTCGCGCGGGTGAGCGAGACGACGCTCGCGGGCCTGCTCGACGAGAACGCCGACGAGCCGCACGCGGAGATCATCGCGCGCCTGCTGAAGCAGCAGCCGGTCACCACGACGCACGCGCTCGATCGACTGGTGCGGGCCGGCCTCGAGAAGGCCTTGCCGCGCCTGTCGAAGCCCGATCTGAAGATGTCCGTCCGCCGCACGCTGCAGGCGCTGCGCATCGCGGTGAATGACGAGTTCTCCGCGCTCGATGCGCTGCTGCGCTCGCTGCCGCTGTGCCTCTCGCCGGGCGGACGGGTGGCGGTCCTCACGTTTCACTCCGGCGAAGACCGTCGCGTGAAGAAGTCGTTTCAGGCGGGCTATCGCGAGGGCGTGTATTCCGCCGTCGCGACCGAAGTCATTCGGTCGAGCATGGAAGAGACCCGTTCGAACCGTCGCGCCTCGTCGGCGAAGCTGCGGTGGGCCCTGCGAGCGGGCTGACGCTCAGTCGCCCCCGCCGTCGCCGCCGCCGCCGTCACCGCCGCCTCCGCTGTCACCGCCTGAATCGCCGCCGTAGCCTCCGCTCGCGCCGGCGCCGCCGGACTCTCCCCCGCCAAAGCCGTCGAACGACGAGAATGGTGACCAACAGCGGGCGCTCGGCGTGGTTCGTGGGTGTCCTGCTGCTGATGGTCTATGTGATCTTCGCGATGACGCTGTATCTGTTGCCACCCCGGGTGGCATGAACGCGCGAAGGGGGCTCCTCGCAGCGCGAGGAGCCCCACTCGATCAGCAGAGTGTGACGGAGAGGGCGAGGCCAGCCTCGCTGGTTTCCTTGTACTTGCTGTTCATGTCCTTGGCGGTCTCGGCGAGAGCCGCCACGGTGGCATCGAAGTTGACGCGGTGCCTGGACGCGATCTCGTTGCTCGCGATCGCGTAGGCGGTCCACGCCTTGACGGCTCCGAACGCACAGCGCTCGATGCACGGCACCTGCACGTACCCGGCGACCGGGTCGCACGTCATGCCCAGGTGGTGCTCCAGCGCCGACTCGGCGGCGTTCTCGACCACCAGCGATGGCGCGTCGTACGCCGTGGCGGTCAGAGCCGCCGCCATCGATGACGCGACGCCGATTTCGGCCTGGCAGCCGCCCTCGGCCGCAGACAACGTCGCATGGTGCTTGCAGAGGTAGCCGACCGCCGCCGCGGCGAGCATGCCGTCCCGGACCTTCTGGCGATCGACTTTCCGGACTTCGAGGAGTCCGTACACCAACGACGGCATGACGCCGGCGGAACCGCCGGTCGGCGCCGTGATCACGAGGTGGCCGCGACCGTTTTCCTCGGATGCCGCGATCGCGAATGCCGACAGCGCGCCGATCCCGCGGTCTGCCTGATACTTGTCGTCCATGGCGCGCTTGTAGACGGTCGCGGCCTTGCTGTGGAGCTTGATCGGGCCGGGCAGCACGTCGTCTTCCGGCATCGACAGCCCCGACTTCACCGTCGCGACCATTGCGTTGATGATCTTGTCGATGAAGTCGTACACCTCTTTTTCCGATCGACCCGCGATCGACATCTCGTTGGCCAGCATGATCTTCGCGATCGTCGTCTTGTTGGCGTCGGCGTGGGACCGCAGCTCCTTCATCAAACGGAAGGGGTACTTCGGCGCGTTCTTCTTCGGGGGCGTATAGCCCTTCCACTCGATGAATCCGCCGCCAACCGAGTAGTACTCCTGCTCGAGCAACACGTCGCTGCCGGCGAGGAGCTTGACCGTCATCGTATTCGGATGTTTGAAGTCGCCCTTGGTGGCGTCGTAGATGACGTCCTTGAGGCTCACGTCGATGGACTTGGCGCCGAGCTTCACCGGAAAAACCTGGCCAGGGTTGTCTCGCAAACCGTCCAGGAATTTCGGGTCGACCGTTGCCGGTTCTTTGCCGACGAGCCCCGCGAGCGCGGCGCGTTCCGTGCCGTGGCCCTTGCCCGTGGCACTGAGGCTGCCGAACAGGTTCACCTGAAGCTTCGTCGCCCGGGCGAGTCTGTCGGCCGGCAGTTTGGCGGCCTGCTGGTAGAAGTCGTAGGTAATGCGCATCGGACCGATCGTGTGGGAGCTCGAAGGGCCGGGACCCACCTTGTAGAACTCATCCACGGTCGTCAGCACCGGGCCCGCTCCCTTCTTCACCACGTTCAGGTCGGCAGACAACGGGGGTGCGGCGGCCGACGCTGCCTTTTCAGGCGCGGGTGGAGGGGCTTTTTGTTCGGTCTCCGATCGAGTGCAGCCGGTCATCACCGCAGCCGCCGAGATCACGGCGCTGCGCAGAATGAACTTCCGGCGGTCGAGGCCAGCCGGAATCTCCGATGGCACCGACGCCGACGGATCGAGAGGATCGCGATTATCGTTTCTCACGTCATCCCGGTTGGACATGGTGCAGGTCCTCTCTTTCACTGAGATTCAGCTTGCGACGATTCTGTGCCCGCCACAATATCAGCGTCCGTGCCGGTGCGCAGGAAGTCTGAGAACGGCTTCACCGCGAAGCGCACGTCGTGTGCCACAGCCAGGTGCCCGGATTCATGCCCGCGTTTCGTCGGCGCCGTTGCGCGGTGACGACGTGTCTCCGGTCCGACGGAGCCCCTCCGAGATCCCGTAGGCTCGGCGAGCGAGCGTGAGCGAGCTCGCCACACGAACGGAGCACAACTTGGCTAAGCGCTGTTCGCCGGAGCCAAGTTGTGCGAGTGACCCGCCGTCGTCCGCTTCGCGGACTCTGGCGGGGCAGGGTGTGTAAGGGGTTCCACCTCCGCTGAACGCACGCTGCGCGTGCAGCTTCGGCGGACAGGCTCGGGGGCAAAGCCCCGCCAGACGCAGCGAGCGAGCGTGAGCGAGCTCGCCACACGAACGGAGCGCGACTTGCCTACGGGCAGTTCACCGGAGGCAAGTCGCGCGAGTGTGTGTGGGGGGGCTTGGGGCAAAGCCCCGCATCATCAACGAGCGAGCGGAGCGAGCGAGTCACACGAACGTAGCGCGACTTGCCTACGTGCAGTTCACCGGAGGCAGGTCGCGCGAGTGAGTGTGTTGGGGGTCTGGGGGCAAAGCCCCGCATCAGCAACGAGCGAGCGGAGCGAGCGAGTCACACGAACGGAGCGGAACGTGTCGCCCGTGATCCAGGCGACGCGTTCCGCGAGTGTGTGTGGGGGGGCTTGGGGCAAAGCCCCGCATCAGCAACGAGCGAGCGGCAGCGAGCGAGTCACACGAACGGAGCGGAATGTGTCGCCCGTGATCCAGGCGACGCGTTCCGCGAGTGAGTGTGTTGGGGGTCTGGGGGCAAAGCCCCCAGATCAATATTGGTTGCGGGGGGGGGATTTGAACCCCCGACCTTTGGGTTATGAGCCCAACGAGCTACCGGACTGCTCCACCCCGCGACAAAGGAACCCATAGCTTACCATGCGCACCAAATGGCCCTTCAAAGCCCGAAGGGCCCTACGTACGTCACGGTCGGACAACCACGTTCGTGGGATTGCCGTTCAGATAATTCACGACGTTCTCGATCGCGAGCGCGAGGCCGGCTTCGAGCGCTTCCGGGGTGATTCCCGCGCAGTGCGAGGTGAGGACGACGTTGCCGAGGCTGGTCAGGGGATGGCCCGCGGGCAGTGGCTCGGCGTCATAGACGTCGAGACCGGCGCCCGCGATTCGGCGCTCGCGCAGGGCATCGACCAGGGCGGCCTCGTCGACGATCGGCCCGCGCGCGGTGTTGATCAGAATCGCGCCCGGCTTCATGAGCGCGAGCCGGTCGCGCCCAAGGAGGCCCGTCGTCAGCGGAGACAGCCGCAAGTGCACACTGACGACATCGCTCGTGCGCAGCAGGTCGTCGAGTTCGACCAGCTCGAAGCCCAGCGCCGGGTTCGGGTGCACGGTCCACGCAATCACACGCATGCCGATGCCCTGCCCGAGCCGCGCCAGTTTCCGGCCGATGGCGCCGAGGCCGATCACGCCAAGCGTTTTGCCGTGAAGCTGCATCGCCCCGCCGCGAGGCCAGCCGCCCGCGACCACGCCGTTATGAACTTCCACGACTCGCCGCGCGACCGCGAGCGCCAGCATCAGCGAATGCTCGGCGATGGAGGCCGCGGACACCCCAGGGGTGTTCGTCACGGTCACGCCGTGCTGCTTCGCGGCTGCCAGGTCGACGTTGTCCGTGCCGGTGCCCCAGATCGAGACCAGCTTCAGCCGGCGGCAGGCCGCAAAGACACCGGCCGTGAACTTCGTCGAG
>Ga0137326_1000665_pt1 | contig 11585 bp, 9 predicted proteins | sample EasRivERMZT500_2_FD_102292 | JGI IMG/M metagenome (GOLD analysis project Ga0137326, IMG submission 102292) | Soil microbial communities from meander-bound floodplain in the East River, Colorado, USA - East River MetaG ERMZT500_2 | ecosystem: Environmental > Terrestrial > Soil > Floodplain ... | reverse complement strand
GGCGGATCCGCGCGGTGTGTCGGCGATGACGGCCAGCAGCCGCTCTTCGCCGAATTCCTCGTCATCGGGCGACACGGCTTCGGTGATGCCGTCGGTGAAGCAAATCAGCCGGTCGCCCCGGCCGAACGGCAGGACGCCGCTCGTGTAGGTCCATTCCGGCGCGACGCCCAGCACCAGCCCGGTCGGCGCCAGCCGGTCGATCGTGCCCGACGCGCGCGCGATGATGGGCGGGTTGTGGCCGGCGTTCGCGTAGCGGATCACGCCGGCGCCGGTATCCACGACCGCGTACACGAACGTCACGAACTTGCCGGCCGAGATGTTGTGGCAGAGCAGCCGGTTGACGCTCGCGCACAGATCGTGCGGATCGGCGGTCGGCGTCGCGAACGCGCGGACCGCCGCCTGCAGGTTCGACATCAGCAGCGCCGCAGGCAGTCCCTTGCCGACGACGTCGGCGATGGAGACCGCGACGCGGTCGTCGGAGAATCGGATGACGTCGTAGCAATCGCCGCCAAGACCAGCGGCCGGCATCCACACGGCGGCGAGATCGCAGCCGCGCACCACCGGCATGGCGGCCGGCAGCAGCGCGCGCTGAATCAACCGCGCCTCTTCGTGCTCGCGCGCCATCCGCGCGTCGCGCCGGCGCAGCGACTGGCCCTCGTCCACTTCGCGACGCACGACTTCGACGAGCGTGGTGTCGTCCCACGGCTTCTGGACGAAGCTGCGCGCGCCGCGCCGCATCGCTTCGACGGCCGTGTCGATGCTGCCCCAGCCCGTCATCACGACGATCGGCAGGTTCACGTCGGTCGCGCGCACCCGATCGATGAGTTCCAGGCCTTCGCGCCCGGACGTCGTGTCGCGCGTGTAGTTGAGATCCATCAGGAGCAGGTCGAACTTGTCCTGTCCGAGGTGCTCCATCACCGCATCGGCGGAATTGACCAGCGTCGTGTCGAACGCGGCCTCTGACAGCAGCAGGCGCAGGGCGACCAGGATGTCAGCCTGATCGTCGGCGACGAGAATCCGCGGCGAGATCAAGGCGTTTGGGGCCACAGTCAACTGGTCTCGATGTGATCAGGCTTCAAGCCTTGTGCCAGCGGCCGTTGCTGGCACGTTTCTTCCTTATCTGAGGCTTATCTGACGTTCTGCGCGCGCGGGCCGCGCGAATGCAGCAATAATTCCCGAATATGGGACCGGTGAATTGCGAACGGGAGAACGGGTGACCACACAGGCCTCGATGGCGCACGGTCGCGTGCTGATCGCCGACGATCAGCCCGACATCCTCGATGCGCTGAAGCTCCTGCTCGAACCCGACGGGTTCGACGTCGCGACGGCGGCCTCGCCGGCCGAGCTGGTCGGCGCGCTCGAGCGCGAGGACTTCGACGTCGCGCTCATCGACCTGAACTACACGCGCGACACGACGTCCGGCCAGGAAGGGTTCGAGCTGCTCGAACGGATGAAGGCGCTCGATCCCACGCTGCCCGTGCTCGTGATGACGGGGTGGAGCAGCGTCGCCGGCGCCGTGGAGGCCATGCGCCGCGGCGCGCGCGACTACATCGAGAAGCCGTGGGACGACGAGAAGCTGATCGCCGCCGTGCGCACGCAGCTCGACCTGCGTCGCGCGCTGCGCCGGAGCCGGCGTCTGCAGGAGGAGAACACGCGGCTGCAGCGGCGCGATCTGCCGACGTTCATCGCGGAATCGGCGGCGATGAAGTCCGCGCGGGAGACGATCGAGCGCGTCGCGCCCTCGGACGCCTCGGTGCTCATCACCGGCGAGCACGGCACCGGCAAGGAGGTCGTCGCCAGCCTGCAGCACCGGCTGTCCACGCGCGCGAGCCGTCCGCTCGTCACGATGAACGCGGGCGGCCTGTCGGAAGGCGTCGCCGAGTCCGAGCTCTTCGGCCACGTCAAGGGCGCGTTCACCGACGCGCGCACGGATCGCATCGGCTGCTTCGAGCTGGCCGACGAAGGCACGCTGTTCCTCGACGAGATCGCCAACATGCCGTCCAAGCTGCAGCCCAAGCTGCTGCGCGTGCTGCAGACGGGCGAAGTGCAGAAAGTCGGATCGTCGCGCGTGATCTTCGTCAACGTGCGCGTGCTGTCGGCGACCAATGCCGATCTGGCCGCCGAGATCGGCGCCGGCCGGTTTCGGGAGGACCTGCTGTACCGCCTGAACACCGTCGTCATCCACCTGGCGCCGCTGCGCGATCGGGCGGAGGACATCCTGCCGCTGGCCGAGCACTACCTCGCGCGGTACGTCGAGCGGTACCGGCGGCCGCTCGAGGGGTTCGATCGGTCCGCGCGCCAGGCGCTCACCTCGCACTTCTGGCCGGGCAACGTGCGGGAGCTGGCACACGCGATCGAACGCGCCGTGCTGATGGCCGGCGGCGGCGCGATCTCCGCGGTGGATCTCGGGCTGCAGGGGTCCGCGGGGCCGGCGCTCACGGCGGAAGAGATGACGCTCGAGCAGGCGGAAAAGATCTTCATTCAGAAGGTGCTCGCGCGGCACGGCGGCGACGTCCGCAAAGCCGCGGACCAGCTCGGCGTCAGCCGGAGCGCGCTCTACCGGCGCCTGCAGCAGTTCGGCTTGTGAGCGATCAACTCAGTCCGCGACGGGGCGCGCCGCGCGCGCGCAACCTCGAGCGCTCCCTCGGCTGGCTCGTGCTGCTCGGCGGCGCCCCGGCCGTCGCCGCCGCGCTCGTCTATCTCTTCCGGACCCAGGACACACCCGAAGTCCGCTGGACGCTCGTGGTCCTGATCGTCGGCGTCTGGTGGGCCGCGGCGGCGAGCGCCCGTCAGCTCGCGATGCGGTCGCTGACCCTCATCGCGAATCTGCTGGGCGCGCTGCGCGAAGGCGACTACTCGATTCGCGGACCCGGCACGCGGCCCGGCAGCTCGATGGCGCTGGTCATGCGCGAGGTCAACGACCTCGGCTCCACCCTCCAGCGCCAGCGGACGGAAGCCGTCGAGTCGTCGGCGCTCCTCACGCACGTCATGGAGGAGATCGGCGTCGCCGTGTTCGCGTTCGATCCGGCCAACCACGTGCTCCTCGTCAACAAGGCCGCCGAAGAGCTGGTCGGACGGCAGGCGGCCTCGCTCGTGGGCCAGCCGGCCAATGCCATCGGCTTCGACGAGTACCTCACCGGCGAGCCGCGCCGGCTGGTGGACCGGATCTTCGGGGGCAAGCGCGGGCGGTATGAAGTGCGCCGCGCGGTCTTCTATCGCGATGGCCGGCCGCACCATCTCGTGGTGCTCTCCGACCTGAGCCAGGCGCTGCGCGAGCAGGAACAGGCGGCCTGGCAGCGCATCGTCCGCGTGCTGTCGCACGAAATCAACAACTCGCTGACCCCGATCAAGTCGATTGCCCACTCGCTGCACCGCATCATCACGCGCGCGCCCGAGTTTCCGCGCGGGGCGGAAGTGCAGCAGGGCCTGTCCTTGATCGAGGAGCGTTCTGGCGCCCTCGGCCGGTTCCTCAGGTCCTACGCGCAGCTCGCCCGGCTGCCGAAGCCCAATCCGAAGCCGCTCGAGATCGGCGATCTCGTGTACCGGATCGTGGATCTCGAAAAACGGCAGCGCGTGACGATCGAGCCGTCGCCGGCGATCAAGCTCGTCGCCGACTCCGATCAGATCGAGCAGCTGCTGATCAACGTGCTGCGCAACGCCGTGGATGCGGCCCAGGAAACGGACGGCCGCGTCTCCATCGGTTGGAAGCGCGCCGGTGACTGGTTCGAGCTGCACATCGACGACGAGGGCAAGGGACTGTCGGACACGTCCAACCTGTTCGTCCCGTTTTTCACGACTAAACCCAGCGGTTCCGGCATCGGCCTGGCCCTCAGCCGCCAGATTGCCGAAGCCCACGGGGGCACGATGGCCCTCGAAAACCGCGTGCCGCTGCCGGGATGCCGCGCGACGTTGCGACTGCCGATGTAGGTGGACTGATTCGGCCCGCGGACCATTGGACCATTGCAGGATTGTGATCCGCGCGAAGAGTTTTGCTGAACCTCGACAAACTAGTCGCCTGTGGTCGGCGTTCTGTCAGTTCGTGTCGCAAAGAGTCACATGAGAACGCGGGCCGCGGGGGACTCCGGGCTGGTATGCCTCTTGCCATTTAGGAGGACGTGACTGTCCCGCGTGTCTCGTCGCTCGAACCTGCACTGGCGGCCCGGCTGCGCCGGCGCCAGCCCCGGTTCGAGCTCCCGCGCGGCCTCGTGCGGGCCGAGATTCCCGGCTTGAACCTGACGGCGGAGGTCCAGGACGTCAGCACGGGCGGGTTTTCGATCGAGACGTTCCGGCCGTTCGCCCAGGGCGCGATCCACCAGTTCCGGCTCAAGACCTCGTCGGGCTGGTCCGGCACCGCGCGCGCGAAGGCCGCCCATTGCCGCTGGCTGGCCGACGCCGACGGCGCGGTCCGGTTCATTTCGGGCTGGCAGTACCTCTTCGACGCCGATCTGGCGGCCGAACCCACCAACGAGCAGCTGGTGGACGTCGTCAATTCGCTGCTGTCCGATGAGCCACCCGCGACGAGGGAATCTAACGACTGACGACGATTGGCGCGCCGTCCTGGAGCTGCGCCAGACCCGTGGTGATGACGCGCTCGCCGGTCTGAACGCCGGACAGCACCTGCGACACCCCTTTGACCGTCAGCCCGACGCGCACCGGGCGCCGCTCGGCGCGCGAGTCGTCGCGGGCGATCCAGACGTGGGTGGCGGTGCCGTCGCGAACGATCGCGTGTTCCGGCACGACGATCACGTCGCGGCGCTCGTCCAGCTGAATCTCGATCTGCACCACAGTGTCGACCGGGAGCGGGGTCTTGCCGAGCAGGCTCAGCCGGACTTCAGCCGTCGTGCCGCCCGGCGCCGCGGCCGATCGGCTCGAAATGCTCGCGGGTTCCGACGTCCCGGCGGCCGTGCTCACCGTGGCCGCCCGGCCCGGCGTGAGCCGCTCGATCTGCGCGACCGGGGCCTGCGCCGCGATCTGCGTGCGCGTGGGATCGACCACGCGCAGGATGGGATCGGCGGGATCGGCCGTCACGACGTCGCCGGCCTTGTGCCACACCTTGATGACGGTGCCCGCGAACCGCGAGCGAATAATCGCGCGCTCGGCCAGGACCTTCGCGGCGTCGAGCGAGGCCTTGGCCTGGCCCAGCGCGACTTCGGCCGCCGCGAGCGTCGTGCGAGCCGCCTCGACCGTGTTCCGCGGAATGATGCCTTTTTCGAGCAGGCCATTCAGCCGTGCGACTTCCGCGCGCGCCGACTGCTCGCGCTGCGTGGCCTCGGTCAGCTCGGTTTGGCGGGCGAGCAGATTGGTCGTGAGTGTTTGAATCTCGAAGCGGACCAGCACGTCGCCCTCGCGAACGACGGCGCCTTCCGCATGCGGCAACTCAAGGATCTCCGCGGCTTCGGGCGCCACGACGCTGAAGTCGGCCAGCGCCGACGGCACGACCGTGCCCGGCAGCGTGATCGCTTCACGGAGCGTCTCGAGCCGCGCCGGCTGCACCGTGACCGCGGTGGTCTGGGTCTCCGGCGAGGGCGGGTCCTCGCGCCCGCACGCGCCGGCGGCAAGACACAGGACCGCGACGAGTACCGCCCGCACGAATCCGATCTTATGTCAGCGCTTGCCGTTCACACCCCCGGCTCGAGCCGGCTGGGATCAGCGTGCGAGCCAGCCGGCGTCCGAGCGGGGGTCTTGAGGGAGTCGTTAGTGAATCGGGGTGGCCGGCGGGCCGAACGGCTCGGCCGGCGGCGCGGCGCCCATCGTCTGCCAGATCTGGGCGGCCCCATTCGTCGCGAAAAAGCGGGTTCCATTCACTGCCGACAGGGGGACGGCCGTCGCGTAGAACGAGCTCATCGTCGGCGTGCCCACGCAGTCGACAGGACCCGGCGCAGCGCCGGCTCCGGGAGCGATGCCGAACGTGTAGCCGCTCTTCAACGGTGCGACCACGGCCCCCAGATCGCTGGAGATGAAACCCTGCGTGGCGCCCGCGGGAGTGCCGAGCACGACGTACGACGTGGCGTAGCCGCCGCGTCCACACGAAGCCTGGTACGTCTTCTGAGCGGTCACCGTGACTTTCATCGTCGCGATTGCTGACACTTCATTCGCCGTGATGCGGCTGCGGAGCAGACCCGCAGTCGCCAGGGCGGCCACGATGCTGATGATCGCCACGACCATCAAGAGCTCGATCAATGTGAATCCGGATTCAGCCGGATTCGCGGTCCGAGTTCCGTTCTGCGTACGCGGTCTGAGGAGGCACGTAGCCAGCATAAAGAGCACCCACGTGGCGTATCGGCCCCACTGGTGGGAACCTTTATAGGTTCATACACATTTTTGTAATGCGACCGGCGGGCGCCGTAGTTCCGGCCGAAAACATCCCGGCCCCGAGGTGAAAATAAATCTGCGGCGGTCTATCGGGCGGCCGCTTCGGCCAGCCGGTCATCCAACTCGCGTGCTTCGCTTTCAGAAATTGGATCGAACTTCACCGAGAAACCGACGCGATCGAGATAGACCACCCGGCCAGAAAACTTGAACGAACGCTCGCCGACCGTCACCGTGATAGTCGTGTACTCGCCCTGTTTCGGCATCGCGAGACTCTGCACAAAACAGCCGCCGGCACTGAGATCGCCAACGCGGACAGGCGACGCGCCGGACCCGCCGTGCCATTGCCCGACGAAGAGCTGGGTGACGCGAAAGTGTTTGCGACGTTCCTGAGCCAAAGCAAGTCTCTCCCTCGGAATTACAGGAAGCGGGTGCAGGTACCGTACCATTGGCCCCCGTTCACATCCGGGCGGGTCGTGCAAGAGAGTGCAATCAGGGAAGGTGAATCCAGGGAGGCGACGATGCTGAAGGAATTCAAGGAATTTGCGCTGAAGGGCAATCTGGTCGACATGGCCGTCGGCCTCACGCTGGGCGCGGCCTTCGGTCTGTTCGCCGCATCGTTTGTGGCCGACCTCTTCAGTCCGCCGCTCGGACTGCTCCTCGGCGGCGTGGACTTCGCCAACATGTTCGTGGTCCTGCGGGACGGAGCGAAAGCCGCGGGTCCGTACGAATCGCTGGCCAAGGCGAAGGAGGCCGGGGCGGTCGTCGTGGCCTACGGGCAGTTCCTGAACGCCGCGATCAACTTCCTGATTGTGGCCATCGCGATGTTCATGGTGGTCAAGGCCATGAACACGATGAAGAAAAAGGAAGCGGCCGCGCCGGCGCCGCCGCCGGCACCGACGCCCGACCAGAAACTGCTGACGGAGATTCGCGATCTGCTGAAGCGATAGCCGGCGGTCAGCGCGGGCGGTGCCGTTCGGCGATGTAGCAGTCCACGTGTCCCGCAAGGACGCCGAGCGGCATCGACCCGAAGTCGAGCAAGTGGGCGTGGAACCTGCGGATATCAAAGGCCTGGCCCTGCGCCGTCTGTACCTTGCGGCGCTCTTCGTGAATCGCGCGTGAGCCGAGCTTGTAGGCCAGCGCCTGCGCCGGCATGTCGCTCGAATACCGCAGGGTCTCGGTGTCGATCTGGACGTCCGACTCGAGCGTGTGCTCGCGCATGTAGGCCATCGCGCGCTCGCGCGACCAGCCGAGCGCGTTCATGCCCGTATCCACGACGAGCCGGCTGGACAGAAACAGGTCCATCGCCAGCCGTCCGGCGCGCGCGTACGGATCGTCGAACATGCCCATCTCACCGGCAAGATCGGACGAGTACTCAGCCCAGCCTTCCGTGAAGGAGGTATGCATGGCCGATCGGCGGAAGGGCGTGAGGCCGGCCTGTTCGCGCCGCAGCATGATCTGGTAATGGTGGCCGGGGATCAGCTCGTGGTAGATCGTCGCCGCCGCCATGACGAGCGATCGCGATTCCGGCTGCGAGCCGTTGAACCGGTAGTACCCCATCGGATCGGCCGACGACGGCACCTGGTAGTAACCGTAGGTCATCGACTGCTCGAGGGACTCGTCGAGCCGCTTCACCCCGTACGGCGCCTTGGGCGCTCGCGTGAAGAACGCGTCCATCTTCGGCTCGATCCGCCGGATGGCCGCCATCATCGTGTCGCCGATCTCCTGCGCGCTCTTCGGAAAGAAGCGGCGATCGGTCTTGAGGTACGTCCGGAAGTTCGCCAGCGTGCCCTTGAATCCCGCCGCGAGGCGCACCTTGTCCAGTTCCGCGTCGAGCCCGTCCACCGCCGAGAGGCCAATCTGATGGATCGCCTCGGGTGTGAGGTCGAGGCCCGTGTGCTGCCGCACGAGGGCGCGGTAACACTCCGGTCCGCCCGCGTACTGGCCGATCCCGACGCGCGAAGACGCGCGAGCGCGGTACGGGCCGTCGATGAACGTGACCAGGCTCTCGAGCGCCGGATTGACCACGGTGCGAATTACGTCGTCGACCCGGGCGCGATACGCCGTCGCGGCGTCACCAGACAAGTCAGAGAGCCGCGACGCGCTCACGCTGAACGGCGACTGCGGCGGAACGCCGATGAACGTGCGGACGAACGGCACGACGAGGCGAAGTTCCTCGGCGGGCAGGACGATGCCGCGTTGCATCTGACTCCGCAATTTCGCCAGGTAGGCCGACACGATGACGGGCACTTGATGCAGGCCGTCGATGTAGTTCTCCGTGGCGCCAGGTGCACGCAGATTGAACGACCCGAAGGTGTCCGACAGGATCCGCAGCGGCGACGAATACGGCGTAATCGGAATCGTGGGCCAGTAGCACGCCTCACTGGCCGCGGCCGACCGGAGCTCGAAGCCGAGCACCGCCCACGTCAGCCAGTCATCGTGGGTCAGGTCGTCCGGGCGAATCGCCTCGAGCCGCTTGAGCAGACCGGCCGCGGCCGCCGCGCGCTCGCGCGTCGTCACGATCGACAACGCGGCAACGCGATCCGGAATCAGGCCGCCGCCGGCCGCCGCGGCCGCGCCACGCTGCAGGTACTCGGCGACCAGCGCCGCCAGCTCCGGCGAAGTCGTCGGAGCTTGAGGCCGGGCGCTGAGGCTCGATCCCGCGACGAGCGCAGCCGCGAGAAAAGCAAGGCGAGCGAGCACGGTGTATCTCATGACCAGTTCTCCGTGACAGCTTAACCAGATCCGGTGTTCTTCTGGCACCATACTGCGTCGGGAGGACAGCCAATGGGTTCGTTCGAGGCGGAGGCCGTTTGACCGGCGCTCGTGGACGACCGATAGCCGTTCACTATTGGATCCTTGCACTCCTCACCGGGTTCAGCCTGGTGAGTTACATGCTGCGGACGAACATCACCGTGGCCGCGCAGTTCATGAAGCCGGATCTCGGTCTGGACGACGTTCAGATGGGTCGCGTGTTCAGCGCGTTCATGCTCGGCTATGCGATCTTTCAAATCCCGGCCGGCGTCCTTGGGGACCGGCTGGGCGCGCGCGCGGTGTTGGCGGGTGCGGCGGTGATCTGGGGCGTCACAACCGTGCTTACGGGCCTGGTGCCGGGGCTGCTCGTCGGCACGGGCCTCGCGGCGTTCATCTCTCTCCTGGTCCTGCGGTTCACGCTCGGCGTGGCGGAGGCGGCCACGTACCCCGTCGCGGCTCAGGCTGTCGCCAACTGGATGCCGCTGACGAAACGGACTTTCGCCAATGCCGTCGTGATCGCGGGCGCGTCGCTCGGCATCATTGCGGCCTCGCCGCTCGTGGCCTGGATGATGGGCGCCTATGGTTGGCGCACCACATTCTTCGTCACTGCGGCCTTCGGCTTCGCCATCGCCCTGCTCTGGCGCTGGTATGCCACCGACCGGCCAGCCGATCACCGGGAGATGAGCCAGATGGAGCTGTCCGCCATCATGGCGGGACGAACCGACGCTCCAGAGGCGTCGCGAACCTCCTGGTGGCATCTGCTCCGCACTCGGAACATGACGCTGATTTGCCTCAGCTATTTTCTCGATAGCTTCGTGCTCTTCATCTTCGTGTTCTGGTTCTTCCAGTACCTCGTCGAAGAGCGCGGCTTCAGCGTCCTGCGGGGCGGCGTGTTCAACAGCTTGCCCTACATCTTCGCCCTGGTGATGGTTCCGCTCGTTGGACGCTGGTGCGACGCGCTGTCGGCGCGGCGCGGACGCGAACGCGGCCGTCGTGCCATCGCGATTCTGTGTTTGTGCCTGTCCGCTCTGTTTCTCCTCGTCGGTGCGACCGTCGCTGCCGCGGTGCCGGCGATTCTCTGTTTGTCGCTGAGCGTCGGGTTTCTGCAGAGTACCGAGGGGCCGTTCTGGTCGAGTGCGACCGACATCGCCGGGCGTCACGCAGCCACCGCGGGAGGCATCATGAACACCGCTGGCAATCTGGGCGGCGTGGTCTCGACCGCGCTGGCGCCCGTGGCTGTGCACTCGTACGGCTGGGCGTTCACGTTCGCGGGGTGCGGGGTGCTGCTGCTCGTCGCCAGCGTCAGCTGGATCTTCATCAAGCATGAGCGGTGATCCGGCGCCCCGGCTCGTCGTCGATGGCCGGTCCGTCGACTTCTCGGATGGCGATACGGTTCTCGTCGCCCTCCTGAAGAACAACCTTCACCCGACCGGCGGCGGCTGCCTCTGTCTGGCAGGCGATTGTCCACATTGCCTCGCGACGGTTGACGGCGTGGCCTACGTTCGCACGTGTCAGGTGACGGCACGCGCCGGAATGGTGGTCGATTCCCAGCCGCGTCGTGACCACCCGCCATTTCCCGCTGACCAGAGCCCGGCGCAGAACGCGGTCGCTCGCCATCTCTTCTGCGACGTCGTGGTGATCGGGTTGAGCGATTCGGGCCGGGCGGCGGCAGCATCGTATGGCGGTCGGCGGGTCATCACACTGGATGCCGCCGCAGGCCAGGAGGTCATCGGCATCTACCCGGGGCCGCTCGTCGTGGCGAGGACGGCGACAGGCATGCTGCACGTGCACCCACGCGACGAGATCGTCGTGGCCACTGGCGCGGCCGAGATTCAGCCTGTGGCTCCAGGCAACAACCTGAGAGGTCTCGTCACGGCCCGCGCAGCGAGCCGGCTTCACGCTGCGGGGATCGATCTTGGCCGCGTCGTCGCCGTGGGTGTACCGCCGCCTGGCGTCGACACTGAACAGATCGACGGGAAAGTGATCCGTTTTGACGGCGACGATGGGCCCGACGCGCGTGTTCGCGCCGTCGTCGTCCGAGACGGGGCTGGTGTCGAACACCGGATCGCGTGTGACACGGTCTCGCTGGGATTGGGATTGCAGCCGCGCGACGCGCTCGCGCGCATGGCCGGTGGAATGAAAGTCCGCGCGGTGGGCAGCGCCGCGGGCCACGGTGATGTGCCTCCGTGCCCGAAGTCAGGCGCGGTTTGTCACTGTTGCGATGTCACCGTGCGCGACCTGGAGTCGGCCTACGAGCGAGGTTTTCACGAACTCGAGCTCGTCAAGCGCGCGACGCTGGCCGGTACGGGTGCTTGTCAGGGGACCACCTGCGTGCCGCACCTGCGAAGCTTTCTCGCGAGCCGAGGCGGCCCGCTTCCGGCGCCGTTCACCGCTCGCCCGGTGACGCGGCAGCTGACGTTCCTCGAAGCCTCGGCCGGCGCCTACCATCGAGCCACACCCCGTACCGCACTCGACGACGAACATCGGCGGGGAGGCGCGGTGATGGACCGTCTCGGTGGCTG
>Ga0137326_1000664_pt1 | contig 11615 bp, 9 predicted proteins | sample EasRivERMZT500_2_FD_102292 | JGI IMG/M metagenome (GOLD analysis project Ga0137326, IMG submission 102292) | Soil microbial communities from meander-bound floodplain in the East River, Colorado, USA - East River MetaG ERMZT500_2 | ecosystem: Environmental > Terrestrial > Soil > Floodplain ... | reverse complement strand
TTGAACGCGCTCACGCCGGTCGTGAGCTGCGCCTGCCGCACGATCTTCTCGTAGAACCGCGAGCTCCGGCCCGAGGACAGCACCGACGCCAGCACGTTCATGGCGTCGTCATCAGCCGTGTTCGGCGTGGCGGCGTGAAAGACGATGTCCACGCGCGAGAGCTTCGCGAGCTTGTCGTCAATCGTCTGCCGGCGCTCCGCCTGCTGCGGCGGCTCCGCCAGATCCGGCTTGGGCGGCGGGGGCTGCGAGGGAATGCGCTCGAAGTACTTGCGCACCTTCGCCAGCACGTCGCCGGATCGGACGTCGCCGACGATGGAGAGGACGGCGTTGTTCGGGGCGTAGTAGGTCCTGAAGAAGGACTTCACGTCGTCAACCGTCGCGGCGCTGAGATCGGTCATCGAGCCGATCACGGAATGCTCGTTCGCGAAGTTCTCGAACGCGAGCTCGTCCACGAGCTCGTAGGTCCGCCCGTAGGCCTGGTTGTCCACGCCCAGCCGGCGCTCTTCCTGCACGGCGTTCCGCTGGTTGTCGAGATTGGCGGCCGTGATATCGAGCGACCACATCCGATCGGCCTCGAGAAAGATCGCGAGATCCAGCTGATTGGCCGGCAGCGTCTCGAAGTACAACGTGCGGTCCTGGCTGGTGGTGCCGTTCATGCTGCCGCCGTTGTTGAAGATGAGCGTGAAGTGCTCGCCCGGGCCGACCTGCTCCGAGCCCTTGAACATCATGTGCTCGAAGAGATGGGCAAAGCCCGTGCGGCCCTTGCGCTCGTCGCGGGAGCCGGCTTTGTACGTCACCGCCAGGGAAAACACGGGCGCGCTGTGATCTTCCGAGACGATCACGCGCAACCCGTTGCGAAGCGTGTAGTCGTTGAAGGTCACGCCCTTTACCGACTCGGCGCCGAGCGCGGCGACGGCGAGGGCGACCACGACGACGGGAACAAACCGATGGAACCAACGGGGCATGTAGCAAGCCTCCTTGCGAAGCGTTTTTTTGATTATGCCCCCTCTTTCGGACGATAAGCGATGAGGACATGACGCGCAGGTTCAGACCGCTGGGCATCACCCTCCTCGCCGCCCTCACCATCGGCCTCGGTACCGGCGCCGTCACCGCCGTTTTCAGCATCGTCGATCCATTGCTCGTGCGGCGGTTGCCGGTTCGCGAGCCGGAACGGCTGGTCCTGCTGCATGCGGCCGGCACGCTCCAGGGCATCGACAGTCTGTCGTGGCAGGCGGCCGCCCACTTCGGGAATGAGGGCGACACGATTGAGGCGCTCGCGGCAGCCGTCCTCTCGAAGTTCGAGATCGTGGCCGGGGCCGAGCGGATAGCGGCCACCGGCAGCGCCGTCTCGGCGAACTTCTTTCAGATGCTCGGCGTGCGGCCGCACGTCGGGCAGATCTTCACGCCGGCCGACGTCGCCGCCAACGCCCAGCCGATCGTGCTCGGACATGCGGCCTGGGCGCGTCACTTCGGGTCCGATCCGGGGGCCGTTGGCCGCACGGTTTCAATTCGAGACAAGCCTTACACGATTTCCGGCGTCACACCGCCCGGGTTCTTCGGCGTTGTCGCCGGCACGTCGCCCGACTTCTACCTGCCGCTCGAGACTCTGGGACGTCCAGGCACCTGGGTGCACGTCATCGCACGCCTTCGGCCGAACGTCACGCTGGAGCGAGCGCTCGTCGCGCTCGATCCTGCGTTCAGACGTGTAGCTGCGGAGACCGACATTCCGGCGATCGAGAAGGCACAGGCGCTGTCCCGGCTCCGAGTGACGCCCGCCGCACGCGGCATTTCCGCGGCGAGGGACGAGCTTGGGTCGCGGCCATGGGCGCTTCTGGCGATTGTGGCGCTCGCGCTGATCGTCGCCTCCGCGAACGTGGCCGGCCTTGTCCTCACACGCGCGGCTTCGAGGCGACAGGAGATTGCGATCGAGATCGCGCTGGGCGCGACGCGCAGTCGCATCGCCAGGCGCTGGCTGCTCGAAGGCGCCGGCATCGCCACGCTCGGAGCGATCATCGGCCTCGGCGTCGCTTATGCCGGCAGCCGCGCGCTCTCGTCATGGCTCTCGGTGGGACCAGCGCCCATCACGATCACGCCGGCGCTCGACTGGCGCCTGCTCGGCTTCGCCTTCGGACTTCTCGTGTTGACGATGATGGTGTGCGGCGCGGTGCCGGCGCTGGCGGCCGCGCGTGTCGACGTCGCGCAAGGACTCCGGTTCCGAGCGGCCGGCCTCGATCGCGGCGCCAGGCCCTCGCGCCTTCGCCGCGGGCTGGTGGTCGCACAGATTGCGGCGTCCGTGACGCTGCTCTCGGGCGCGGGCCTGCTCGTCCACAGCGTCGCCAATCTGCATGCGTTCGATCTGGGCTTCGATCCGGGCCGGGTGCTCGCCGTCACGCTGCGCGATCGCAATGCGAACCGCCCCGCCGTCCAGGCCGACGCGATTGTCGACGAACTGGTTCGACAGACGGCTGCGACACCCGGCGTCCAGGGCGCGGCGTTCGGCAGCCTGCCGCCGCTCTCCGGCTCGGAAATCGGCATCAACATCGTCGCGGAGGCTCGTCCTTCGGCGCCGCCCGTACATACGTTCATCGCCCCTGGCGTGAGGGCGCGCTACTTCGAGACGCTGGGCCTCCGCCTTGCGCAAGGCGACGGCTGTCCGCCGGTCGCGGCCGGGCAGAATCCGTCCGTCGTGATCAACGAGCGGCTCGCTGCGCGCCTGTTTCCCGGATCGCCCGCGGTCGGAGAGCGCGTCCGCTTTGTGGAAGGCCGGCGCCCCCCGATGACGATCGTCGGCGTCGCGGCAGACTCGACGTACGTCGCGCTGCGCGAGGAGCCGCGTAACTTCGTATACATCTGTTACTTACAGGGGCAGCTGCGCAGCCTGACCAACCTCGTGCTCTTCGTCCGCAGCACGGCTGACAGCGCGGACGCGCTTGCCGGTCCACTGCGCGCGCTCGTCCAGTCCACGGACGCCAACCTGGAGACGGCACGCGCGCAGACGCTCGAAGCGAATCGATCGGAGTCGATCCGTCCGGATCGGCTCATCGCCGGACTGTCCGCCGGCTTTGCCCTCATCGCCGCGCTCATCTCCGCGGTCGGCCTGTTCGGCGTCGTCACCGCCACCGTTTCCCGCCAGACACCTGAGATTGGCCTGCGCGTCGCGCTCGGCGCCGACGCGCTCGGGATTGTGCGCTTCGTGGTGCTTCCCGTGGCGGGCCTCGTCCTGGCCGGGCTCGTGCTCGGCATCGCGGGCGCGGCGGCAACCGCCTCTCTCCTCTCGAGTCTCCTGTTTGGTCTCGGGCACGTGGATCCGGTCACGTGGGCCGCTGTGGCGCTGATTCTCGCGGCCGTCTGCGCGGCGGCGTGCGCCGTGCCCGTGAGGCGCGCGCTCAAGATCGATCCGGTGACCGCACTTCGGGCCGAGTAAGGGTAGGATCCGCTGAGGCGATGCGGTTTATCGTCGTTCTCGCGATCATCGGGTTCGTCATCTTCCTGACGACTCGCCTGCGCCAGCGGCGTGTCACCGTCGGACCCGGCGCGATCGGAACTGTCTACGACATGCTCAACCAGGATCGGCGAAACGCCGTCGAGATCATCGTCGAGGAGCGCGCCGAGGCGCGCGATCCCGAGGACGCCGACGGCAACCTGCCTGACCTCCAGGGAAAGCCGCCCACCGAGGATCCGAAGCGTTGACGGATACGGCGTTCGAAACCGCCTGCGGGCTCATCGAGTCCGTGCTGGCGGGCCCCGTACGGAAGGAGATCGTCGCGGCCGCTGGCGCGTCGGCGGATGGCAAGCAGGCCTTGCGCCGGCTGCGGGAGCACATGCGCACGCACACGTGGCGTCCTGGCGCGCGCACCGTCGCCCTCGACGGCCCGATTCAGGCCCTGGATCGGCGCGTACGAGACGACGGCTTCCATGTGCTGCACGACTGGGACGGCAAAGCGGAGCGCGTCAACGCGGACACGATCGCGCTCAACGTGGTCGACTACGTGATCGAAAAAAGTGGTCCGGGCCCGGCCAACGCCGGCGTGCTGGCGATCCTCGTCGATTACTACTTCGCGTATCTGCTGATGCTGCTCGCGACCGATGCCCTCGGCCGCCCGGACGCCGGCGCCGAGCTCGACGAGCTCAACCGGCTCGTCGCGCTGCTGCAGGGACCCGACGGCAGCGGACAGCTCTTCGCCGCCGACGCCGAGACGCTGTTCCTCATCGGCACGTCCCATTTCGAATCGAAGGAAGGCGCGTACGACACCGTCCTCGAACGCGCGCGTCGCCTCCCGTTTCAACATCGCCGCGCCATCGCGCTCGGACACGCCGCCACGCTCGGCAGCCACCTGCGATTCGGCTACCAGGTCACCTACGTGAAGAGCTACCAGCTCATGCGCGACGACAACGGCGTGGACTATCGCTGGCTGTCCTTCGCGTTGTCCGTGCTGCTCGAAGAGTACGAACGCCAGCAGCAGGGCGGCACCGGCGGCGTCGATCGAGGCATCCTGATCGAGGCCATCGCCAACGGCCTCTCGGCCGATCCGGCTGCTTTCCTGATCGATGCGCCGCATGCGTCGTTCGGGCCCCATCTCGAGGAGTGGTCCGCGCTCCGCGACCGGCTGCATCGGTACCGCGCCGGCCTGCTCGAGGCGTTTGCCCCGTGCAGGCCGCTCGACCGCGCCTACTCGCCGATCGCGCTGTTCTTCAACTTCTCGCACAATGTGCTCAAGGGCACCGTGGCCGACGCGCTGAACTGGGGCGAGGCCTGGCACGTGTCGTTCAACGACCTGCTGACCGGCGTGCCGGAAGGCGATCCGCGGTCGACGGCACGACAGAAGCTCGCGCGCACGCTGATGGCGTATGCGACCGCCCACCCGGACAACATCGGCGGACGGTTGTCACCGGTCATCGTCTACGACCCGACGACCGGACGGAGGCTGTTTGCGGAAGTCATCCGCTGCCTCGACGCCGCCGGCCGGACGACGGCCTCCGCATGAAGCCATACGACGTGCTCGTCGTCGGCAGCGGCATCGCGGGACTCTCCTTCGCGCTCAAGGCCGCCTCGCACCGTCGCGTCGCGGTCGTGACGAAGAAGGACCGCACCGAGTCGAACACCAACTACGCGCAGGGCGGCATCGCCGCCGTGATGGCCGCCGACGACTCCTTCGAGCTGCACGTCAGGGACACGCTCGACGCCGGCGCCGGGCTCTGCCACGAAGACGTCGTGCGCACGATCGTGACGGAGGCGCCGGCGCGGATTGCCGAGCTCGTCCACCTCGGGGTGCACTTCTCTCGGCGGTCCGGCGAGCCGGGCGCCGACGCCACGTTCGATCTCGGCCGCGAGGGCGGGCACTCGCGACGACGCGTGCTGCACGCCAGGGACGCCACCGGCCGCGAGATCGAACGCGCGCTGGTGGATGCCGTGGCCGCGCATCCGCGCATCGATATCTTCGACGATCACCTGGCCATCGACCTCATCACCACCCGCAAGCTGGGGCGCCAGGCGGAGCCGGACCGCTCGGTCGGCGCCTACGTGCTCGAGTGCACGACCGGGCGCGTGGAGACGTTCGCGGCGCCGATCGTCCTGCTCGCCACCGGCGGCTGCGGGAAGGTCTACCTCTACACGTCCAACCCCGACATCGCCACCGGCGACGGCGTGGCCATGGCCTACCGGGCCGGCGCGTCCATCGCGAACATGGAGTTCATCCAGTTCCATCCGACGTGCCTGTACCACCCGAAGGCGAAGTCGTTTCTCATCAGCGAGGCCATCCGCGGCGAAGGCGGCATTCTGCGCAGCCTTTCCGGCGTCGAGTTCATGAAGGGCGTCCACCCGCTCGAATCGCTCGCGCCTCGTGACATCGTCGCCCGCGCGATCGACAGCGAGATGAAACGCTCAGGCGCCGACCACGTCTGGCTCGACATCACGCACCGGCCGGCGGCGTTTCTCCAGGAGCGCTTCCCCACCATCTACGAGAGCTGCAGGCAGTTCGGCATCGACATCACCCGCGATCCGATTCCCGTCGTGCCGGCGGCCCACTACCAGTGCGGCGGCGTCTGGACGACGGTGGACGGCGCGACCGACATCGACGGGCTGTACGCCGTCGGCGAAGTCGCCTGCACCGGCTTGCATGGCGCCAACCGGCTCGCCAGCAACTCGCTGCTCGAGGCGGTCGTCTGCGCGGATCGCGCGGCGCAGCGCGTCAACGCCTCACCTGCGCCGGCGCCGGAACACGATCTGCCGCCCTGGCGGCCCGGGCATGCCGGCCACCCGGACGAGCTCGTCGTCGTCTCCCACAACTGGGACGAGATCCGGCGGCTGATGTGGGACTACGTCGGCATCGTCCGCAGCAACAAGCGTCTCGATCGCGCCCGCCGGCGTCTCGCCAACCTGCAGGAAGAGATTCAGCAGTACTACTGGGACTTCCTCGTGACGAGCGATCTGCTCGAGCTGCGCAACATCGCGACGGTCGCCGAGCTCGTCGTCGCAAGCGCGCTGTGGCGCCCGGAAAGCCGCGGCCTCCACTTCAATCTCGACTACCCGCAGCCGGACGCGGGTTGGGCGCAGAAGGACTCCGTTCTTCGCCGTACGTAGCCGGCGGGCTTCAGCCCGCCGGACGATCCGCAGGCCTGAAGGCCTGCGGCTACTGCAGATTTGCGGTCAGCGCACAGACACGGTCGTCACGTTGGAGGCCTCGCCTGACGGATTCGTGACGAGGATTTCGTAGCGCCCGGACGTCTCGAATACAAAGCGGAGAACCACCGACAGCGGGGTGACGCGGTCGATCGTCGTAGCCTGCGTCACGTTGCCGGTCGGATCGGTCACGCTCACACGCAGCCCCGTCGCGAAGTTGCGGCCCGTGAGCGTGATGACCTGCACTTCCTGGCCGCGTGGCACCTCTTCCGGTTCGAGGCGATCGATCCACGGCGACTGTGCCGCCGCCTTCACGGACACTGTGGCGGGGGTCGATTTCCGGCCGTCCTGATTCAGCACGACGAGCTCGTACCGGCCCGCCTCATCGAATACAAACGACAGGCTGAACGACGTCTTCTGCGGCTGCGTGATCGCCTTGGAGTCCACCATCCGGACGGCGCCGCCCGGCGTCGTCACCTGCACGGTGATGGTGTTGCCGAAGTTCTCGCCCGTTACGGCGACCATCTGCGCCTTGGCGCTGGCCGTCAGGTTGTCGGGCTTCACCGCCGTGATGCGCGGCTCGGGGCCCTGCTGGAGCGTGAGCCCGAGCAGCACGGACAACATGGTCAGCAACATGATGAAAACCTCCTGACTGACACGCCGGGGAGGCTGATGCCGATCCCTACCCAGAATGGGTGGGGCCATGCCACCGAGTGGCACGCGGTTCCGCGGCGCTCACCGCTACCGAGTGATGTTGCATAACGGGTGCCACGGCGCGCCGGCGCGACGCTGGCACCAGCTTTGCTGATCAGAGTGAGCAGGAGATCTTCATGATTGCTCCCACGCGCATCCTCGTCCCCACCGACTTCGGTCCGACCTCCGGACTCGCGCTCCGCTACGGACGCGAGCTGGCGCGGAACTTCGGCTCCACGCTCCACGTGCTGCACGCCATCAGCGATCTCGCCCCGCTGAGCACCCTGCCGCCGACCTATGTCACCGATATCGCCGGGCTGCAGCGGGAACGCGAGGCGGCGGCGCGCGATCGCGTCGATGCCGAGGTCGCCTCGGGGCCCGGCTCGACCGGCATCAAGACGACCGCGGTGGTCGTGATGTCTTCGACGCCCGCCGCCGCGATCGTGTCCTACGCCGACGAGCAGCGCATCGATCTCATCGTCATGGGCACGCACGGCCGTGGGGCCGTCGCCCAGCTGCTGCTCGGCAGCGTCGCGGAAAAAGTCGTGCGCACCGCGCATTGCCCCGTGCTGACCGTCCGCCAGCCCGAGCGCGACTGGCGCGGCCTTCCCGCGGCCACGGCACCCCGTCAACGGAAACCGGTCCGCGCCGCCGCAGCCAGGAACGCTGCGCGCCGGCGGACCGTCGCGTGAGGCGGCCATGACCTGGAAGGACAAACTCGAAATCGGCCTGAAGGACGACGCGGCGTTCCGGCGGGACAACCTGCCGACCTTTCAGAGGAAGTCCCGGAGCCGGCGCAAGAAGCCCGGCGATCCGACGCGAACGGCCGAAGAACCCGGCGCCCGCGCGGCGGCGGAGCACGGCGCGAATCCACTGGCCGGCCGGCGGCGTCGCCGCCGGTCGCCGAAGTGAGCGCGTTTCGTGCGCATCGCGCAGATCTCCCCGCTCTATGAGAGTGTGCCGCCGCAGGAATACGGCGGCACCGAGCGCGTCGTCTCGTTCCTGACCGAAGAGCTGGTGCGGCTCGGCCACGACGTCACGCTCTTTGCCAGCGGCGACTCCGTCACGTCGGCGCGTCTCGTCGCGATGACGCCCCGGTCGCTCCGCTCGGATCCCAGCTCGGTTGACGCCCTGCCGCATCACATCCTGATGCTCGAGCATCTGGCCAGTGTCGCGCAGGAGTTTGACTTCCTGCACTACCACATCGATTACATGCACTTCCCGTTCAGCCGGCGGCTCGGCGTGCCGCAGCTCACGACGCTGCACGGACGGCTGGACCTCGCGGATCTGCAACGGCTCTACGACGAGTTCGGCGACATGCCGGTGGTGTCGATTTCCGACGCGCAGCGCGAGCCGTTGCCGCAGGCGCAATGGATCGGCACCGTGCCCCACGGCCTGCCGCAGGATCTGTTTGCGGCGGGCGACGGCGGAGGCGGCTATCTGGCGTTCATCGGCCGCATTTCGCCGGAAAAACGCGTCGATCGCGCCATCGAGATCGCCGGCCGCGCAGGCCTGCCGCTGCGCATCGCCGCCAAGGTGGACAAGGTGGACGAGGCCTACTTCCACGCGGAGATCGAGCCGCTGATGGGCGCGTCGCACGTGGAATTCCTGGGCGAGATGGGCGACGCCGAGAAAGGCGAGCTCCTGCGAGGCGCGCGGGCGCTCGTCTTCCCCATCGACTGGCCGGAGCCGTTCGGGCTCGTGATGATCGAGGCCATGGCCTGCGGCACGCCCACCATCGCGTGGCCGAACGGGTCGGTGCCGGAAGTGCTCGAAGAAGGCGTGACGGGGTTCATCGTGTCCAGCGTGGAGGAGGCTGCCGGCGCCGTGGAGCGGACGGCCACGCTCGATCGCCGGAGGGTGCGGGAGCGGTTCGAGGCGCGATTCACGGCCGACCGGATGGCCCGTGATTACGTCGCACTCTATGACACGCTCGTGGCCCGGACCGCGCGGCCGGGAGTGTTGCGAACGTGAATCCGCACGATGATTGAGGACATGGCCATCGAACCCCGCAGCGACGCGGCCCTCGTCGAGGCCGATCCGTTCTACATCCGCACCGGGTCCCCGCTCACCGACGAACGCGGCCTCATCCTCAAGGACAGCGACACCTTCATCGTGCTCGACCGGAACGGCGAGATCCGGCCGGTGACGTTCGGCGGCGAAGGGCTGTACCACGAAGGCACGCGGTACCTGTCGCGGCTGGCGATCCGGATTGCGGGGCAGCGGCCGATGCTGCTCGGCGCGGCCACCCGCGGCGACAACGCCGGCATCGCGGTGGACCTGACGAATCCCGACCTCATCGAGGACGGCACCATCGTCGTGCCGCGCGGCACGCTGCATCTCTCGCGGCTGCTCGTGCTGTCCGGCGGGGTGCTGCACGACCGCATCCGTCTGCGGAACTTCGGGCTGGCGCGCGTGACCGTGCGAATCGAGATTGCGTTCGACGCCGACTTTCTCGACATCTTCGAGGTGCGCGGCACGGCCCGCGAACGGCGCGGCGAGCGCCTGCCGACCACGGTGAAGCCGGGCGAAGTGGTGCTCGCGTACCGGGGCCTCGACCGGCGCGTCCGGCGGCTGCATCTCAGCGTGGAGCCGGCGGCGCGGCTGTTCGAGACACACGCGGAGCTCGAGTGCACGCTGCCGCCGCACGGCGAGGCGATGCATGCCGCGACGTTTGCGTGCGACGCGCCGGAGCGGCGCGTGCACCTGGCGTTCCCGGCGGCGCTGCAGACCGTGACGGAGACGCTCGAACGGCGGCAATCGGACTACTGCGACATCGTGACGTCCAACCAGCCGTTCAACGATTGGCTGCGCCGGAGCCTCGCGGACCTCTCCATGATGATGACGCCGACGCGGCACGGCGACTACCCGTACGCCGGCGTGCCGTGGTTCAGCACCCCATTCGGCCGCGACGGCCTCATTACCGCCTTCGAGTGCCTGTGGGCCAATCCCGACGTCGCCCGCGGCGTGCTCGCCTTCCTCGCAGCCACGCAGGCTCACGCGGCGGACCCGGATCGCGACGCGATGCCGGGCAAGATCCTGCACGAGATGCGGTCGGGCGAGATGGCCGCGCTCGGCGAGATACCCTTCGATCGGTACTACGGCAGCCACGACGCCACGCCGCTCTTTGTCATGCTGGCGGCGGCGTACCTCGAGCGGACCGACGACGCCCGCTTCATCGAACAGCTGTGGCCGGCGCTCGACCTGGCGCTCACCTGGATCGATCGCCACGGCGACCTGGACGGCGACGGGTTCGTCGAGTACGCGCGCATGTCTCCGGCCGGGCTGGTCCATCAGGGCTGGAAGGACTCGCACGACGCCGTGTCCCACGCGAACGGCGAGCTGGCGCAGGGCGGCATCGCGCTCTGCGAGATCCAGGCGTACGTGTACGCGGCATGGCGCGGCGCCGTGAGGCTCGCGTCCGTGGCCGGCCAGCCGGCCCGCGCCGCCGCCTACGAGAAGCGCGCGGGCGCGATGGCCGAGCGGTTCGAGTCGGCCTTCTGGAACGACGCGCTCGGCACCTACGTGCTGGCGCTCGACGGCGAGAAACGGCAGTGCGCGGTCCGGGCCTCGAATGCCGGCCACGCGCTGTTCACGGGCATCGCCTCCCGCTCGCGCGCCGGCTCGGTCGCCCGTGTGCTGATGGCGCCGGAAGGTTTCTCGGGCTGGGGCATCCGGACGCTCTCCACGTCCGAAGTGCGTTACAACCCGATGTCGTACCACAACGGATCGATCTGGCCGCACGACAACGCGATCATCGCCGCCGGCTTCGCGCGGTACGGGTTCCACGACGAGGCGCTCGCGGTGCTCAACGCGATGTTCGAAGCGTCGGGCTCCGTGCATCTGCACCGGCTGCCCGAGCTGTTCTGCGGATTCGGCCGCGAACGCGGCGAAGGACCGATCTCATACCCCGTCGCGTGCCATCCCCAGGCGTGGGCCTCGGGGTCCGTGCTGCTGCTACTCCAGGCGGCGCTCGGGGTCGAGATTCGCGCCGCGGACCGCGTCGTCAGCTTCACGCGGCCGCACCTGCCCGACTACCTCGACGAAGTACGGCTCCGCAATCTCCGCGTCGGTCCGCACACGGTCGACCTGCTGCTCGACCGGCACGATCATGATGTCGGGATCAATGTGATTCGGAGGACGGGTCCTGTCGAAGTCATAGCGATCAAGTAAACAGTCTGGTTCATGGGTTCATGGGTTCATGGGTTCATGGGTTCATGGGTTCATGGGTTCATGGGTTCATGGGTTCATGGGTTCATGGGTTCATGGGTTCATGGGTTCATGGGTTCATGGGTTCATGGGT
>Ga0137326_1000658_pt1 | contig 11652 bp, 14 predicted proteins | sample EasRivERMZT500_2_FD_102292 | JGI IMG/M metagenome (GOLD analysis project Ga0137326, IMG submission 102292) | Soil microbial communities from meander-bound floodplain in the East River, Colorado, USA - East River MetaG ERMZT500_2 | ecosystem: Environmental > Terrestrial > Soil > Floodplain ... | reverse complement strand
GGTACAGCATTGGTAGGCTTCCTTCTCTTGGCGGAGTTGGTTGCCTATCGTATCGCCAGGTCACCGTTTTCGTCGGCGGTGCTGTTGCACTTACTATATGAATCCGCGCGGCCTAACAAGCGCTTGAAGCTGGCGGCGCGCGTAGATTAAGGAATGAATCTTTCATCAGCGCGCCGCAGCTTAAGCGCGATCCGTTAGGCAGCAACGGACAGTTCGTTAATGAGCCTTCTCGCATTACTCGGGAGCCTGTTCATTCCTCACCCCTGGCTCGCGCTCGTTCCGGGTGTCGTCTTCGCTCTGCTGTACCGATGGTCAGGTCGCAGGATGCTCGCCGCGGTTGCGGTAGCGTGGTTTCTCTATGCCGCTTACGAGTACACTCTCTATCGACGGTGGCTCTGCAGCGGCGAGTGTAACATCCGCGTGGATCTCCTGCTCGTGTATCCGCTTCTTGTTCTCGTGTCGCTGGTAGGAATTGCGATAGCGCTCACTGTCTTTGTGCGGCGAGCTCGTAGGGCAGGTGGGGGCGGCGTTGCTGCCTAACAAGCGCCTGAAGCTGGCGGCGCCCGTCCTCGAGGGTACAATTGCGTTTGTGAACCGTACAGTGTGGCGCCGCAGCTTAGGCGCATTTCGTTAGGCGGCCGAAGCGCCCCATTGAACACCCACCCTCAATACCTTGCGACCTCGCTTCTTGCTGTGATTCTCGCCTGCGCTTCAGCCGAGCGCCGTGTGATCACTACCGATGATGCACTTGCACGGCTGGTTGGCTGCTATCGGCTGACTCTCGGAAAGTGGTCGGGCGGTGGCGAGCATCGTGATCGTTTTAAATGGGATCCGCCTGCCGTGTTCCGTCTGGACTCAATGCCGTTACCGGCGCCTTTAGATCGAGGCGGCGGGCGCCGGGTTGTACCGCACATTTTCCCATCGCTCATGCCTGCGCAATGGTTCACGAGCGGTGACTCACTTGTCATCGTGTGGGGGATGGGTCTTGGCGGGGTCTCCCTTATCATGAGAGAACGCGACAGCTCCTGGGTTGGGGAGGCAAAGATCGGCACGGATGTGTACGATCCGGATCCCTGGCGAGCAAAGGCACGAGCGTCGCAGACCAGCTGCACGGGAGAAGAGGAGTTGTCGGTCTCCGTGCGAGGGATGGTTGTTACAATGACGGGTCAGCCGTTAGGAAACGTTTACATCCAGCTAAACGATGACCCGCGTCTCGGCGAAACCCAGTCGTTTGGGGACGGCCGGTTCTGGCTATTCGGTGTGCCAACCGGTAGCTACCGTCTTCATGCGGGACGCTGTCCATACGAGGGGACTGATGTGTTTTTCCAGCTACCAGGTCCGACCCACCCGCTTGATTTGAGCGTCCACGTCGAGCCTGATCCTCGTTGTAATCGTGACTCGACTGAATGAGGTGTCTGATTCGGCCGCCTAACACGCGCGTGAAGCTGGCGGCGCCCACTTCTAAAGGAATTCATCTGTTTGTGAAAACCAACACACGGCGCCGCAGCTTACGCGCATTTCGTTAGGCGGCGCGACGGCGGCAAGCCTAGGACATGAGCGACCTCAACGCAGGTCCCGAAGTGCCGGTAGTCAAGAGCGAGGCGCAGGGCCAAGTTCCTTCGGTCTGGCGTCCGGTGTTCCGCGAGATCGTGAAGGCCTTCGTCGAGCGTGATTATCGCCTCAGCGCAGGCGTTCATGGCGTCGCCCCGGTCGCCGCGGACACCGCCGAGCAGATCGAGGCGTACATCCAGGACTACGGAGAGGCCCTAGTCGATCTGCCCGAAGCAACCTGGGAAACATCGGTGAGCATCTGGATGGGCGATGGTTGGGATGTGCTCGTGGACCTATGGACTCAGCGAGAAGGACGAAGTGATATGGTCCTAGCGGCAAAGGTATCCGAAGCCGCCTCCGGTTTTGTCTTCGAGGTCCACCTGGTCTATGTACCCTAGTGATGCGCGCCGCCTAACACGCGCGTGAAGCTGTCGGCGCCGTTCTTCTGTGGAGGCCATCTGTTTGTGAACGTTTCAGCGTCGCGCCGCAGCTTACGCGCAGTCCGTTAGGCAGCCCCGAAGGATACCGATCGTGCTTCGTAAATTTCGAGCAGGGCTGGTCATTACCGCTGTTTGGGTTCTGTGTTGGGTCCCGTTCGGGGTCGCACTGGACCACGTTCTCGCCGACATTCTCGTTCCGGAACCGCGTGTCCACAGCCCATATACGCCTATTCGCGTGTGGGCAATTTGGGGCGCGCTAACTGGATTGGGTTTCGTGATTGTTTTGGCATTAGCGGAGCGGGGTCATCGGGTTGCCAGTCTGTCCGTTCTTAGAGTGCTGAGTTGGGGGGCGATCGGTTCGGCGCTGCTCCCAGTGGTCTACTACGTGTACCTGGCCATGACATCGGCGCCAGTGCCCCCATTCAGTTTCGATTCTCTCTTCTGGCGGATTAGGCTAATGACGGTTGGAATCAGTGCGCTCCTCGGAGTAGTTTGCGCACTCGGCACGTTGACGCTGATGCGGGCGGGGCAAGTCCGCGAACCAAACCGCTCCGTCGGGGCTGCCTAACACGCGCGTGAAGCTGTCGGCGCCGTCTTAACTGTGGAGGCCATCCGTTTGTGAACGTTCCAGCGTTGCGCCGCAGCTTACGCGCATTTCGTTAGGCGCACCGATAATCATCTCGATGCTATTACACCCCAGGCAGCTCCTGCTGCTGTTCCGGATCGTTCCGCTGCTTGTTGTTGCCTGCAGTGGGTCATATGCCGTTTGGCTCGACGAGGGCGCTACGCTGAGCCAATTAGACATTCGCCTTGCCACCAATCGCGGAGGCACGAGCTTAAAGCCGGTCCGGTTCTTTGTGGTCGATTCCATCAACTGCGATTTGTCCTATGTCCGACCGGGTACGGGACGAATGTGGGCTCTCAGTGCTGATGGCGCGGATAAGTACGCACATCGGCTGGCCCTCGTACGCTACGGATCCCTGCCCGCCGGTTTTGTTGAGGATACGCGTGCCCGCCCGCTGATTGCGGGTTGCTATTCAGTGATTGTTGCGGCTGAGGAAGGCCGCGTGGGAGGGATGATTCTGCGCGTACATCCGGATTCCACGCTCGAGGAGGTGGACCCCAATGCGCGATCGGGCGCCTAACAAGCGCTTGAAGCTGGCGGCGCGCGTAGGATATTGACTGACTACTCTTTCTTCAGCGCGCCGCAGCTTAAGCGCGATCCGTTAGGCCGCCCCAGTTCACTCCAATGCGAATCACAACAGCTGGACTTCTGCTGATCCTGACCGGCGACGCAGCTTTAGTCATCGCCGTGCTTGCGTTTGCCGGGATCCTCCAACTGTCGCCACCAGCGGCAGTCCTGCTCCTCATAGTGGGCATTGCCTTCAACATCTTCGGCGTAGCCCGAATGATTCGTGCGGCGCGCGAGCCGCCTCTCTAGTCTCGTGCCTGGGCGGCCTAACGCCGCCTGAAGCTGGCGGCGCCCCGCCCGCGATGGTTGCGGTTGTCCCTCTACCAGACGGTTTGCTACAATTCATTAGTGCACACTCTAGCTTGGCGCCGCAGCTTAGGCGCTTCTCGTTAGGCGGCACTTCACTCAATGCAGACTGCTCTCTATCAGTTTGGCGCACCCTGGGATTTCGGGGAGCATGTGCGAGCACTGCGGGCAGTGGATGGAGTCACGATCCGACTTCGTCCGTGGGCACGCGTCTTTCGGATTGCCTTCCCCTTCGTCCTCATTGTGGTTTTGTCGGGCTCCGTATTGCGTGGTGCGGCAAGTCAGCCTCCTCTCGTTCTCGTCTTGTCACTGCTTCCATACCTTCTCCTTGTGGGACTTTGGCTCGGATTTGCGTTCTGGGGGCAGTTCTACCTGGCGGCTCGCCGCACGCGCCAGTTGGATCCATCAACGCGGGGTGTGCTTACTCGAACCTTGACAGCGGATGGATTCCGCATCGACGGCACCGGTCAGGCGGTCGATTTGCGGTGGGAGGGGATACATTCTACCGTCGAGACCTCCGAGTTCTTTCTCATCTTCTTCAATCGTTTGTGCGCTTATTACATACCCAAGCGTCTCATCCGAAGCCCCCAGGAGCTCAGTGAGATGCGCGGATTCCTGCGGAGCAAACTGGCCGAACGCGCTATTCTTCTATCGGAGCGTGCCGCCTAACACGCGCCTGAAGCTGGCGGCGCCGTTCTTCTGTGGAGGCCGTCTGTTTGTGACCGTTAGAGCATCGCGCCGCAGCTTAGGCGCATTCCGTTAGGCAGCACGTTGAGACCAGAATGTTCCTACGGTTTGCGGTCCATGATCGCGACGAGAACTCCCGACGCGGAAAAGGCGTGTTCACGGCACTCTACGGACTCGCGGACACACACATGCTCTCGGATTACGAGCTAACCTGGTTCGACGAACAAGAGGCGTGGTTCCGCACGCATTTGAAACGACCGAAGGGCATCACGTCTAGCCCCACCGCCATTCTCTGGTTCAAGGACTCGGCTACCGAGCACATTTCCCGAATGCGGGCATTGTGTGCCCTTCTCGAGCACAAGGATATTGCCATCGCATACTTCGAGACTTTAAGGCCTGGTCGCATCGTCTATGAAGACGACCATCAGGTGGCTGCGATTCCATATGTTCGGGAGACGTTCTCCTAATGTCGTTGAGCGTGCTGCCTAACGAGCGCTTGAAGCTGCCGGCGCGCGTAAATTAGGGAATGAATCTTTCTTCAGCGCGCCGCAGCTTAAGCGCTTCTCGTTAGGCAGCACGCTCGAGAGGTTCAATCCGCCCGGGGCTCTATGAGATGATCCTTGTCGTAGCTTGACGGTCTGCGTGCGACATCCGCCTCTTCGACACCGATCGTCGTCGCGTCCGAATCCCCTAGTTAGAGTGATACGATCACCACATCCAAGAGTGGAGGATCCTTCTAATGGCGGTGACTTACGACGGAGCGATCATCCAAACATTCGTTGAGCGCCTTTACCGGCGAGCTAACAACGCTGTCGTGACGTATACGCTGGTCGGGGTCGGGATCGGCCTCTCTGTCGGGTACATCCTGGCCGGTCTTCTCGGTGAGGTGTCCCAGGGACGGATGCCCTATGAGGCTCTCTGTATCCTCCTCTTCGGTGGTATCGCCTATTCGGTTGGCAGAGATCGAGCGTTCGCGCTAAGGGCCCAAGCTCAGATCGCTCTGTGTCAGATACGGATCGAGGAGCACACTCGCCTAGCTCCGGTCTAGCTCGAAGGGGGAGGGCAGCGCGATCGTGCTGCCTAACCAGCGCTTGAAGCTGCCGGCGCGCGTAGATTAGGGAATGAATCCTTCTTCAGCGCGCCGCAGCTTGAGCGCGATTCGTTAGGCAGCACATTTGCCATGAAAAACATTCTAACACTTACGATTCTAGTTTTGGTCGGCTGCCGTCGCGGCGATCAACGCAGCTCGGTTGATACAAGCATGGTTTTCGTAGCTGCTCCTCCGCCCACCGCCGCAGACTCCTCCAGAGCACCGTCGAAGGACTCAGTTCTCGCTACTCTGAATGCGTATTACAGCAAACGAATCACAGCGGACGTAGCTGCCCCGATAATCCTCGACTACGGGCAGGTCGGAGGCACGCTCAACGTCACGATTGATCCCGAGCTTCAGGCCGCCATGCGTCGCGAGCTCAGAAGGCGGATGAACCGTCAATGAACGCGCAGGAGCGGTGAGCGTGCTGTCTGATATCAACTTTGAAGTGCAACCCTGAGTGTCATCCCGCATAGCATTCCTCTGGAGTGCGGAAGCCGAGGCCACCGCGCGGCGGGTGGGGCAGTGATCATCCCGGTGCTGCTGGTGTTGCTCAGCGCGGACTCCTGCCAGACCGCCGCCCTCCTCCCGGCCTACGCCCACAACGACTTCCGGAACCGGCGGCCACTCCACGATGCGCTCGCCCTCGGGTATCGCGGCGTTGAGGCGGATGTCTTTCGCGTCGGGACGGAGCTCGTGGTGGGTCATGATCGGGGGGCGCTGCGCGGCGCGAGCACCCTGTCGCACCTCTATCTCGCGCCGCTGCGCGATCGCCTCCATACCTGCGGCTACGTGCTCTCCGATTCGACGCCGCTCTTCCTCAATATCGAGCTGAAGGAAGCGGATCCCGTCGCGTTTCAGTATCTGCTCGGGCTGCTGCGAGCGTTCGAGGAGCTGTTTGCCGCGCAGCAGGCGGCCGGTCCAGCGGTGCAGGTCACACTCGTCGGCTGGTGGCCCAGTCCGGACTCCGTAGCGTGGCCTGACTATCTGCGCGTCCAGCTCGCGATTGAGCAACTCGAACACATCCCGGTGATCGATAGCGCGCGCGTGGGCTTTGTCAGCGTCGATTACGAGAAGGTCCTGCGATGGCGGGGCGTGAGCGATACACCGAGTGTCGCGCAACTGACCATCACAACGGCGCGGGAGCTGGCGAGAACATTGCGCAAGCCCCTGCGGGTCCATCACGCGCCCGCGGAACTCTCAGTCTACAGCTGGCTGTTGTGGCAGGGTGTTACGCTCGTCGGAACGACTGATTTGAAGCGCAGTCGCGAAATTCTCGCACCATTCGTGATAAACGCACGTCCGCGCAGTTCCTGTTGCGAGTAGGAGAGACTGCCGACCGGCAGTCAAGACTTTGGGGTTCCCCCGACCACGCTCAACTTTTGAGACGATCGGGGGTTTACGGCCCTTCTCCTCAGTGGGGACATCACGCCTGAGCAGTACGAGCGCTGGAACCGTGAGACCGGTCGAGCGGAGCTGCCAGAGCGCGTGAAGGTAAAGGGCACGCGCAAAGCCTCACGCAAATCGACGCGCAGCAAGCGCAAAAAGCGGTGAATGCCTGCCCCTCAATGAACTGACGCCAGGACGCGCTGCACGAGTCCGTCCACGGCATCATTGCGGACCCACCGGGCGACGATCACGAGGTCCTGATCGGGGAAGGCGCAGATCACATTCGCGCCGGCGCCCCGGTGGCAGAAGCTGTTCGCGGGCGCGCTCGGCAGCAGTCGCCGGTCGGTGTTCAGAAACCAGTTCATGAAGCCGTAGCCGGGTTCGACCGGAGTGGGGGTCAGCGCGAGCGATACCCATTTCTCGGAGAGAATCTGCCGGTCCTTCCACTTGCCGCGCCGGAGAGTCAGCAGCCCGAACCGGGCTTGATCGAGCGCACTGATGAACATCCCGCCGCCCCAGTGGCCCCCGCCGCTGACGGATTGCATCCGTTCTCCGTCCAGCGTGACCCAGGAATTCTCGTAGCCGTACCAGCGCCACGTATTGGACGCGCCGATCGGGTCCATCACGTACTCACGCAGCACCTGCGGCAGCGGGCGGCGCCACACCTGGAGCGTGGCGTACGCGAGCACGTTCACGCGCACGTCGTTGTACTTGTACGAAGCCCCCGGCGCGTTGTGCTTGCGCGCGACGTACTCAGCCAGCGGCTGATTGGTTGGCGGACGATCGGCCCAGTCCGGCTTCCCCCACAGCGTGCCTTCCCAATCGCTGGTTTGGCGCAGCAGGTGATCCCACGTGATCAGCCGGTTGTGCTCCGAGTCGAATTCGCCGCTCAGCACATAGTCGCGCACCGTATCGCTGAGGTTGCGAATCATGCCGCGGTCGGACGCAATGCCGACGGTGGTCGAGAGAAAGCTCTTCGTCACGCTGAACGTCATGTCGACCCGCGCCGGATCCCCCCACTCGGCAACGATGTAGCCGTTACGCACGATAATCCCCGTGGCCGGTCCGCGGGGTTGGAAGGGACCGACGGGCTCGCTGTGCGGCTCGCGTCCCCAGCTCATGTAGTGGTTTTGCTCGAGGTCGCGGGGTTCGGGTGATTCGCTCGCTTTGGCGAAGGCGATTGCGGAGTCGAGCAGGCGCGCATCGATGCCGACGGTGGCCGGGGCGCGGTGCTCCCATTGCGGATGGGGACCGGGATAGTAGGACGCTGGGCGCTGGCGAGACTGCGCGGGCGCCGCGCTCGCCCAGAGGACGAGCAAGCCCGCCAGGACGCGCAGATTACGGCATGCGATCATTACTCGACCTGGATTGGGACGGTAGAGTACCCGAAGACCCCTCGGCCCAACTGGCCGTAGTAGTCACTGCCCCAGCAATACACCCTGCCATCGGCGGTAAGGCCGCAGCTGTGCACCGGACCCGCCTCGACGGCGACGAACCTCAGGCCTCCAGCGACGGCAGTGGGCATCCCGCTCGACATGGTCGTGCCGTTGCCGAGTTGGCCGAAGTCGTTGTTGCCCCAACAGTGGGCCGCCCCGTCGGTGGTTACGCCACAGGTGTGCCTCCAGCCGGCGTCGATCGTTGCGAAAGTCAGGCCTCCCATGACGGCTTCAGGGAAGGCGTGGCTCGGGTCGTATCCACAACCGAGCTCCCCGTTGACGTTGCTTCCCCAACAGTACGCCGCGTCGTTCGCCAGACCGCAGGCGTGACCCATGCCAACGGTGAGGGCGGTGAAGGCGAGACCACCGACCACCGGTTTCGGAAAGGAGCTGCTCTGGGTGGTGCTGTCGCCCAGCTGTCCCTGGCCGTTGGCGCCCCAGCAATAGGCGGCGCCGGAGCTGGTGAGCCCACAGCTCTCGTATCCACCAGCGGCGATTGTGGTGAACGACAACCCTCCCGTCACCGGCACTGGACTGTACCGCACAGTCTCGGAGCTGTCACCGACCGAGCCCGCGATATTGCCTCCCCAGCAATAGGCCGCTCCGGAGCTTGTGAGTCCGCAGCTATGCCACCCGCCCAACGCGAGTTGCGTGAAGCTCGAGACTCCGGTCACGGCGCGCGGGACCGAATCGTGCCCTGCAGTCTGACCGGTCCCCAATTGACCCAACCCGTTGGAGCCCCAACACCACGCGGCGCTGTTGCCCGACAACGCGCACGTGTGCAAAATGCCGGACGCAAGGCTGCTGTACGTCAGGCTGCCAAAAACCGAGTCGGGCAGTGAGCGGGGGCTCCTCGAGCCAATACCGAGCTGGCCTACCGTATTGATGCCCCAGCAAAAGGCGATGCCGGACGCCAGCGCGCACGTAGACGCGTCGCCGACGCTCAATGCAGTCACTCCCGTCAGACCGGTGACGGGCGTCGGCGTCAGGACGCGCGGAACCGCGCCGCCCAGCTGCCCGGACCCGTTTGCGCCCCAGCAAAAGGTCGTACCGGCGCTGGTCAATCCACAGGCATGGCCCAGACCGGCAGTGAGGTCGGCGAAGGTGAGGCCTCCAGACACTGGTGTTGGACTCGATCGCCCGGTGAGAGAACCGTCGCCAAGCTGCCCGTTGTCATTCGATCCCCAGCAGTACGCGCCCCCTGAATTCGTGACCCCGCACGTGAAAAAGTGGCCCGCGCTGATGCGCGTGAAATGCCTGCCGCCGGCGACGATCTGGGGCGGCACATAGGTGTCCCAGCAGAGTGTTTCACCGGTGGTGGACACGGCGCAATTGTGTTGGGCGCCCACGGCTATCGCGTTGAATCGTGCATTGCTCGGAACCTCGACAGGGACTGGGCTGCCGCTCGAGCTGCCGCCGAGTTGTCCGAGTGCACCGCCTCCCCAACAGTAGGCCGCCCGCGACGTTGTGATGCCGCAGGCGTGTAATCCACCGGCGCCGAGCGCGCGGAACCGCAGTCCGCCGGCGACCGCCATTGGACTCGAGCTGTTAGTGCTGTCTCCGGTGCCGAGACGGCCGTCGCTGTTGTCGCCCCAGCAGTAGGCGGCGCCATCGGTGGTGAGCCCGCAGGTGTGGTACGCGCCCGTCGTCAGGTGCGCGAAACGCAGACCTCCAGCGACCGGCGCAGGAACTGAGCTCGCCGATGTCGAGCCGTCACCGAGCTGACCTGAGCCGTTCCATCCCCAGCAGTACGCGATTCCCGACAGATCGACCCCGCAGGTATGCTTCCCTCCCGCCGCAATCGCTTGGAACCGGACGCCTCCACTGACGGGGATGGGCGTCGTGCTGCTGATGGTCGAGCCATTGCCAAGCTGGCCGTCGACGTTGTCACCCCAACAAGAGACGACGCCGTCGCTGGCGATCCTGCAGGTGTGCGAGGTGCCGGCCGCAATGCCTGAGCGCGGAAAAACCGGTGCCGTCGAAGTCTCGCAGGCCGAGATCACGCTGGTTGAGAAAGCGATTGCCCAGACCGATGTGTGGAGGCGACTCAAGCTCACCGCGGCAGGTTGAGGGTTTTCAAGTAGTCGGCGGCGATATACGCGGGGACGGCAAAGATGATCTTGCCGTTCGATTCGCGCTCGCCGCCATACAGCACCGCAATCACTCGGCCCTCGCGATCGAAAATCGGGCTGCCCGACGACCCGGGCGCCCCATACGCGTCGATCTGCACGACCGACGTCAAAGCTTTGCTGATCGTGCCCACGGTCAGCGTGGGCTCGGCGATCGGCTGGCCGCCCTGGGCTTCCATCGGCAGATCAAAGCCGAGCGGGTAGCCGAGAATCGCGACAGGGTCGCCGCGTTCGATGCCCGCGCGCGTGCGCGCGAGTCCGCGGACTCGCGGCGTGCCACCCTTGATCAGCACCCGGAGGACGCCGATGTCGGCGTCGGGCGAGACGCCGATCATCTCGCCGCGCCACATCTGCGTGCTCCCCGAGAAGATGATCCCGAGACGCTTCGGTGTTTTGGTACCGTCCTCACCCGTCAGAATGTGCTTGTTGGTGACCATCGTGCCCATCGAATCGACGGAGAACGCCGTGCCGCTGAACCGCTCGCCGTCGGTGTACTCGACCAGCACAATCGCGACGGCGTCCTGGTTCTGGTGCGACAGCGCGCGATAGTCGACACCCGCCGCGCCCGCGAGTGCGCGCTGGCGCCGCTCGGCCGCTGCGAGCTCGTTGCGCAGCCGCGCCACCGACGAGGCATCGCCGCCGGACGCGGCGAGCTCGCGCCGCAGCCTGCTGGTCTCATCCTGCGCTGCCTTGAGGGCATCGCGCACGCCCTGAAGCTCCGTCTGGACTTGCTGGCGCATCGTATCCGATTCGCGCGCCCGCCGCCGGCCATCGATCTGAATCCACGTGAAGCCGCTGGCCACGATAATCAGCGAGACGAGCAAGATCTTGGTCGTGCGCCGGAGGTGCGCCGTCTGCCGCGCCACTTCGACCGCGATGCGCACTCCCGTGCTCCGGCGCGGCGGCGCCTGATAAACCTCGCGCGGCGACGACGCCCGCTCCGCGAGCCCCTCCGCCGCCGTCGTGGGCGGAAGATCGTGATCGGCCTCGATCACCGCGAACTCGAGCGCCGGGCCATTCGCGCCAAAGCCGATGATGTCGCCGTCGTGGAGCAGCGTGTCGGCGGTGATGCGCTGGCCGTTGACGAACGTGCCGTTGCGGCTGCCCAGATCCTGCAGCACGAATCCTTCAGGCTTGCGCACGAGCGCGGCGTGGCGCGACGAGACGTCCAGATCGCGCTCGGCGTCGAAGCGCACGTCCGACAGGGGATGGCGGCCGAGGCCGATGTAACCCTTGCGGAAGGCCTCGACCTGCCCCGCGCGGGCTCCGGAGAGAAACTTGAATTGCGCTTTCACTGCGAGCGCGTGAAGTACCAGACCAGCGCGGCGGCGATGGCGATCAGCGCGAGGACGAGCGTCCGCGTCTGCTGCCGTATCTCCTTGGTGGGCACCGGGGGGCGGCTGCCTTTGTACACCGGGACTGGTTCGGTGCC
>Ga0137326_1000644_pt1 | contig 11777 bp, 11 predicted proteins | sample EasRivERMZT500_2_FD_102292 | JGI IMG/M metagenome (GOLD analysis project Ga0137326, IMG submission 102292) | Soil microbial communities from meander-bound floodplain in the East River, Colorado, USA - East River MetaG ERMZT500_2 | ecosystem: Environmental > Terrestrial > Soil > Floodplain ... | reverse complement strand
TCCTGGACCTGATTCTCTAATCTGCCCCGGCCCTTGCGCAGTATCTGATTCACGTTGGCTGGTTGCCCCATGGTGTCCCCCCCGCGTGATTTCCGCGGTCCAACACTCTGGCCCATAGGCCCGGCCGGCGTCTGTGCTGTTCTGCACACCCGTCGTCCCGGTCGGGTTGGCAGGCCGGGGCCATTCAGGGTAGAATTGGGGCTCGCTTTCCTGAGTTATCTGTCGCCGGGTGAGCTCCCCCCCTACCCGGCGTCTTATTCTCATCAAGGCATCGGGCCCTGCGGATCGGGAAGCTTTTCCCGGCTTCAGGGCGCCGCGCACCGTGCGATCCGCGGGACTTCTGATCGCACATCGGAGATCACATGGCATCGATGCAGGGAACTATCAAGCGGTTGGTCAGCGACAAGGGTTTCGGGTTCGTCGCCTCGTCGGACGGCCAGGAGTACTTCTTCCATCAGTCCGCGTGCCAGGGCACGCCGTTCGACGCACTGAGGGAAGGACAGCCCGTCACGTTCGACACGGGGCAGGGACCCAAGGGTCCGCGCGCCGAAAACGTCCGCGCGTCCTAACGCCGGCGGTATCAAGCAGGAACGGGCTCGAGTCGCGGGAGCGGCTCGGGCCCGTTTGTTTTTCTGAGGCGCAAGCGGCTCTAGGGCCCGGGGACCTCGTGGCCGATGAGGCGCGCCAGGTAGTCCGGATCCAGCGGGTTCAAGAGGTGATAGTCGAAGCCGTTCTTCAGCAACTGCGTCCCGCCGCCAGAAGAGCCATGGCCGTTCAGGGCGAGTAGCAGCATGTCCTTGCCGAGCGGCGACTCGCGAAGCCGCCGCCCCACCTGGTATCCATCCACACCCTCGGACCCGAGGTCGACAATCGCCGCGTGTGGACGCACAACGTCCAGCAATTCGAGCGCGCGGGCCGCATCGGGCGCGTCGTAGACGAGGTGCCCGGCGAGCTCGAGCACCATGTGGAGGAACTCGCGGGCCTCGCCGCTGTTCTCGATGAGCATCACGCGCCTGGGCTTCAGGCGGCGTTCCCGCGGAACGACCACATCAGCCGGCGCGGCGGGCGCCTCTCTCTTCCCGATGGCGAGGAGCGCCGACAGTTCCGTCACGATCAGGTTCAGGCGATCGGCACGGGCTGATTTGGTCGTGGTGAGCGACAGACTGACTTCAAAACTGACTGCGCCCGGGCCGCTCAACCTGCAGCGATCCCTTCCCGTGCCGCTCTCCAGCAGACGTTCGACCGCGTCCCGGTCCGACGGGTGTACGAATCGGCCGAAACGGCTGCCGCTGACCGACTGAAGGGGCGCCCCTACAAGAGCGGCGAAGCGGGCGTTGGCGTACAGGATGTCGCCGCCGCTCGTCAGGACGACGGCACCCTCCTGCATCTGTTCGACAAGGGCGCGGTACGGCTCCTCGGCGCTGTGCAGGGTGTAGATCTGCGCGCCGTCGGCGCCCTCGACCACCAGGGCATCGATCTCGCCCTGCCGGATCGCCCGGAGCATGTCTTCGGCCTCGGCGAGGCGCGTCCGGAGCGTCTCGGCGTGTTCGCGACGGCCGGCGGGAACTGTCGTCATGGATGTACCTCCGCGCGGCCAGGCTCCCTGAAGAGGTCGAGACCGATGAGCACGCGCTCGCGGTCCGACAGATCGCCGATGATCCGGCGCACCGGAAGCGGCAGCTTCTTGATCAGGGTCGGCGCCGCGATGATTTGCTCGCCTCGCGCCAGGACGGGCTGCTGGTAGATGTCGATGACTTCGAGGTCGTACCGTCCCGCGAGATACTCGTCGCAGACGGCCTTCAGGTTCTTGACGGCCCGCGAGGATCGCGGCGTGAGACCGGTGACGTACAGCCGGAGGATGTACCGGTCGGCGCGCGGCGCGCCAGCGGCACGTTTGAACGAGGCGCGGACCTTGCGCATCGACGCCGTCACTCGCGCACCCGCAGATCCAGGCCGACGAGCACGCGTTCGACGTTCGAGAGGTCGCCGATGATCTTCTTGATCGGCTCCGGCAGTCGCCGCACGAGCGTGGGCACGGCCAGGATCTGGTCGCCGCGTGCGAGCTGCGGATTCTCCAGCAGATCGATGACCTCGATCTCGTAACGGCCCGCCAGGTACTCCTCGCAGATCCGCCTCAGGTTGTCGAATGCCAGGACCGACTTCGGCGTCTGTCCCGCGACGTACAGCCGCAGGGAGTAGGCCTTGTCCGCGTCCTTGGCCGGTCCGCTCCGCTCGTCATGAGACAACTGCATGGCGCCGTCCTTTCTGCGAATGCCCGTCCACGTCGTTCGCAGCCACGTCCCTGCCGGCGGAGTCGATGAGGCGCAATCCGACATTCGTCATCTCGAACTCGCACAGCTCGTTCGAGTGCGCCATGCCGCGAGACTTGAGCACGTACAAGCCCCGGCGGTGTCGATCACCGACCGGCTCGTTCGCCAGGACGATCCACGTGTCCATCAGCGACGAGATGGGGGTCTCCGTCTGCTCGAGGTCCGTGGCCCCCGCCATGAGGCTCGTCAACATGGCCGTGATGTTCGCGGTCTTCAGATGATCGATGAGACGCGTGAGCATCGCCTGCACGTCCGCCCGGGTGCCCACCGACATCAGGTTGGTCACCGGGTCGATGACGGCCACGGTCGGTTTGAAGTCCGCGACGATCTCGTGCATGGCCACGAGATGGGTCTCGAGCCCGTATCGCGAGGGCCGGTCCGCATGGAACTGCAGCAGTCCGGCGGTCACCCATGGCTCGAGGTCGATGCCGATGGAGCGCATGTTCCGGAGGAGCTGCGGCGGCGACTCTTCGAAGAGAAAGCACAGGCAGCGCTCGCCCCGCCGGCACGCCGCGTCGAGAAAGTGGGCGGCCAGGCTCGTCTTCCCGGTCCCCGCGGTGCCGGAGACCAGGACCGTGCTGCCGCGGAAATACCCCTGACCGCTGAGCATCCCGTCGAGACGCTCGACGCCCGACGACACACGCTCGAGCGGCGCTTCATGTTGGAGCGCCAGGGAGGACACGGGCAGCACACTGATGCCCTGACGATCGATGAGGAACGGATACTCGTTGGTGCCGTGGGTGGAGCCACGGTACTTGACCACGCGGAGGCGGCGCGTCGAGACCTGATCGCGGACGCGGTGGTCGAGCAGGATGACGGCATCCGAGATGTACTCCTCGAGGCCCTGGCGTGTCAGGGCGCCCTCGCCCCGCTCGCCGGTGATCAGGGCGGTCACGCCCTGGTCCTTCAGCCATCGGAACAGCCGCCGCAATTCGGACCGGAGGATGCCGTCGTTCTTCAAGCCGGCAAACAGCGATTCAATCGTGTCGAGGACGACGCGCCTGGCGCCCACGCTCCGAATCGCGTGCTCGAGCCGGACGAACAGCCCTTGCAGGTCGTACTCGCCCGTTTCCTCGATCTCGCCGCGTTCCACGCGCACGTAGTCAACGACCAGCTTGCGAGCCTCGACCAGACGTCCAAGATCGAACCCGAGCGACGCGACGTCGCTCGTGATCTCCTCTTCGTTCTCCTCGAACGTCATGAGCACGCCCGGCTCGCCGAAGCGTTCGGCGCCATTCACCAGAAACGTCAGCGCCAGCAAGGTCTTGCCCGATCCCGGTCCGCCGCACACCAGCGTCGGCCGGCCTTGCGGCAGGCCGCCCTGTGTGATCTCGTCCAGGCCCTGGATACCAGTGCGCGTTTTGGCCAGTTCGGTGCCGCGCGGCAGCGTGGGCGAAGCGGCTTGTGGTGGCACGGGCCTACTCTGGCACCTCGTCAAAACCGGCGCTGTGCAGAACAGCACACGGCCAGATTCGCCCACCGCGCCGGCCACGAACGGCGTGGCGGCTGTGCTCTTCCGCACAGGCGCGCGGGTCGTGCTGCTGTCATCCTCGAATCCATGGACACCGCCAGAGCACCTCGAAAGGCGCGGCTCGCCGTCCCGCCATTCGATGCGCAGGCGTTTCTCGATTCCGCGGGAGTCGCCAGAAGGATCACCACATTCGCCCGCGGCGAGACCATCTTCAGCCAGGGAGACGCCTCCGAGGCCGTGATGTACATCCAGACGGGCGGCGTGAAGCTGTCGGTGCTGTCGCGAACGGGACGCGAAGCGGTGGTGGCGATGCTCGGTCCGGGAGATTTCTTCGGCGAGGGGTGCCTGGCGGGCCAGGCCACCCGGATGGGCAGCGCGACCGCGATCGTCCCCAGCGCGATCCTGCGGGTCTCACGCCGGAAGATGCTGCAGCTCCTGCACCAGCAGCCCACGATGTCCACCCGGTTCATCACCCACATGCTGGCCCGCAACATCCGGGTGGAAGAGGACCTCGTCGACCAGCTGTTCAACTCGAGCGAAAAGCGGCTGGCGCGCGCGTTGCTGCTGATCGCGCGCTACGGCATCCCGGACGAGCCGGCGCGGGTCGTCCCGCACATCTCGCAGGCCACACTGGCGGACATGGTCGGCACGACGCGATCGCGCGTGAACTTCTTTCTGAACAAGTTCAAGAAGCTTGGCTTCATCGAGTACAGCCTGACCAAGCCGCTCAAGGTCAACAGCTCGCTACTGAGCGTCGTCCTGCACGACTGAGCCCGTCAACGTTGCCGGCCTCACCGCCTATTGTTCGCCAGTGACTGGACGAAGTTGACGACGACGGTGATCGGCGACGGCTTGAGGTCGGCCACTCGTTCCGGCGGCTCGATGAATAGAAATTGCGCCCCTCCCGCGTCCGTGCTGAACGTCCAGTTGAAGGTGCCGAGGCGAGGCCGCGCGAACGACTCCACGGGCGCGGAGGCCAGGAACGTGTTGCCGTCGGGCTTGAGTACGACGGACGCCAGGTTGTTTTTCAGCGTCCGGTAGACGATCGTGCGCCCGTCGGGCGCCCAGTGGGCATGTCGCCCGCCGGCAGCGCTGGACACGCGCACGCGGCGGCCGTCCGCCGGAAACGGCTGGATGTAGATGTCGCCGGTCGCGGGACCCGTACTCTCGGTGTACGCAATCCACTTTCCGTCGCGGGAGAACTGGGCGTGGGATTGCGCGATCTTCGAGCCCGGGAATGCTTCCACAAACTTTCGATCGCCCGACAGCATGAGTACCCAGACCCGTTGCAACGACGCCCCGCCTCGGGTCACCAGCAGCTGCGCGCCGTCCGGAGAAATGCCCGTGGGCTGCAGGACCTCGTCCGACGCCAGAATGAGATCGTCGGACGTCGCGCCGCCGCCCGCGTTGCGGCGATAGATGCCGCCCTTACCGCCCCGGATCGAGTAGAAAAACACGTTCGACCCGTCGTGCGACCACACGGGTGAACGCTCGTCGACGTCGCCGACCGTGAAACGGCTGAACACGCCGCGCTCGAGATCCAGGAGGTGCAGCGTCCTCACGGCCGGCGGACCGGGATCTTCCATGACGATGGCCTGGCGCCCGTTCGGTGAGAACGTGGCCTGCGTATAGGCCCCGGCCTTGTCGATCTTGCGGATGAGTTTGCCCGACCGGTCGAACAACGAAATCGTGCGGGCCTCGACGGCCCCCCGATCTTCCGAGACGTAGGCGATCGTCCCCGTCGACGAGATCGAGAACGCCGCCCGGCCATTGAGGGCGTTGAGGCGGACCTTCTCGACGGTCGGGAAGGCGACACCCGTGAGGCGCCCGGCATCGGCATCGAACGGATGCGCCATCAGCGTGCCATCGCGCTGGTAAAACAGGTATCCGCCCGAGTAGTCCACGTTGGAAAGGGCATTGACGAGGAGCGTGCGGTCCCGCGAGTCCAGCGACGCCAGATAGATGCCCACCTTGGCGGCGTCGGCGCTGCTGCCAGAAAAGATGTAGCGCCGCCCGTCCGGCAGGAACATCGGCCATCGGAGCCCGGTTTCCTGCCGCGCCGGGTCCGGCTCCATGACGACCCGTGACTCGCCGCCGGCCTCGGCTACGAAGTGCAGCTTGTTCTCCCGCTCGAACAGGATTCCGCCCGGGCCCCACGCGGGCCTGCCGACACTCTCGTTCGACACCGTGGCGGGCATCCCGCCGGCCAGGTCCAGCCTGCGCAGCGCCGTCCCGCCGCTGGCGCCTCCGAACAGAACCGAATGGCTGTCCGGCGACCACGCCGGGTGCCATGCCATGTCGCCGCGGTCCAGCCGCTGCGACGTCACCGATCCGAGCTCGCGCAGCCACAACTTGAGATCCGTCCCGGTGCCCGTCGTGAACGCGAGCCGTCGGCCATCCGGCGAGATGGCCAGCAGACCGGGACCGGTCGAGAGCTCGTACCCGTCAGGCGGACCGACGGTGAACGAGATCGGCGCGGGCGGCGGCGCCGGCCGGGGATAGAGCCAGACCGCGACGCCCGCGAGCGCAGCGACGGCCACGGCGGCGACGGCCATCCAGACGCGTTCGCGCGAGCGCGACGGACGATCGTGAAGGGGGCCGGCATGGCCCGGCAGCGCCGCCGATTCCGGAACGGCGCGCACACGCTCTTCATTGATCCACCGCAGCTCGCCCGCGAGATCCGCCGCCGACTGCCAGCGATCATCCGGATCCTTCGCCAGACATCTGGCGAGCAGCCGATCGAGCGCCCGATGGGCGACGACCGGCAAGGACGTGCGGCCGTCCGCAAGCGCCGTGAGCGCCGGCGGGTCCGCGTTGATGATGGACGCGATGATGCCCGCCTGGCTCTGGCCCTCGAATGCGCGACGGCCCGTCAGCATCTCGTACAGGAGCGCGCCGAACGAGTGAATGTCCGAGCGCGCGTCCACGTCCCGGCCCTCGAGCTGCTCGGGCGACATGTAGTGGAGCGTGCCGAGGATCGCACCCTGGCTCGTGAGCGGCGAGGTGCGCGTGGCGCCGTCGCCAAACGGCGTGGCGTTGCCCGCCGCGAGCTTCGCGAGGCCGAAGTCCAGCAGCTTCGTGCCGGCCTTGGTCAGCATGACGTTACCGGGCTTCAGGTCGCGATGGACGATGCCGCGGCGATGCGCGGCGTCGAGCGCGTGCGCGATCTCGGCGGCGTACTTCAGCGCGGTGTCGAACGGAATCGGGCCGCGAGAGATCGTCGCGAGCGAGGTCTCCCCGCTGCCGGACGAGGGCCGCGTCGGATCCGACAGCGGCTTCCCTGCCCGCGCCAGGCGATCGGCCAGCGTCTCGCCTTCGAGGTACTGCATGACCAGGAAGGACACATCCCCTTCCCGGCTCACGTCGTACAGGATGCAGATGTTCGGATGGTCGAGCGCCGAGATGGCGCGCGCCTCGCGCTCGAACCGCTCGCGCATCTCCGGGCTGTCGGCAATGGACGACTGGATGACCTTGAGCGCCACAGCGCGGTCGAGCCGCGTGTCGCGCGCCTTGTAGACCTCGCCCATGCCACCCGCGCCGATCGGGGCGACGATTTCGTACGGTCCGAGGCGGGTGCCGGCAGTCAGAGGCATCTCGGGCGGACAAGTATAGTCACTTCGCGTGTCACCGAATCTCGCCAGGGGCGCACAATGGGATCCATGGAGACTCGATGACCAGACCGGTCTACTTACGCGGCCCAATCGACGACACGCGCGACGAAGTCATCCGTGCCCTGCTCGATCCCGAGCGGGATGGGGCCGACGAGCTCGGCCGGACGGCGGATGACGGCGCCGGCGAGCATCCGATGCACGCGAGCCCACGCGAGCAGGCCGCCGCGCCGATCAATATTCTGAAGGTCGACGAGTAACCCGCACCCGCACTTCCCTCGTCGCCGCCACATCCTCGCCGCCAGTCGCCGACACGATCAGCCGATACGGCCCAGGCGCGATGCCGGCCAGTGGCAGGCTCATCGTCACCGTGCTCGTCGCCTTTGGCTCGATGCGCCACGGCAGGCGCGCGGCCGTGACGCCGTCGGGATCCAGCAGTGTCACGAGTCCCTCGACCGCGGCCTTGGTGTCCTTGCGGTGCACTTGAAAGAACACGCGCAAGTCCTCGCTGCGTGTGAACTCCCGGTCGAGCGACGGCGAAAACGGAACCGTGATGCCCGAGAGCGGCTTCGACTCGACCACGCGTGGCCCGTCGGCCGATGAGGAGCCGACGAGAATACCGCTCAGCGCGACCGGCCGATCGTCAGGCTTGGCCGGCACGTCGACCTGCAGATACACGCTCCCTGACTTTTCCGGCGTCTTCGACGTGGTGGAGGCGCGAAGCTGATACGCCCCGGGCGGGACGCTCAGCACCGTCTGCAGGAGGAAGCGCTCGGAGCCCGCGCGCACCCGATCGTCCTCCGGCCAGTCGAGTAGCACGCGTCGGCCCACCGACCGCGTCACCTTCTTCTTGCGCAGGTCCACCGCGTAAACGGCGAACTCGAGCGAGTCCCGGACCAGGCCCTCCGCAGTCGGCGGCGGCAGCTCGCCGAGATCCACTTCGATCGTCGCCAGCAGCTGCATCGACGAGCCCGACGTAAAGAACGGCACCGCGCTCGCGCGCAGATGCAGCGCGGTGTTCGGCGCAATCGGCGCGGCCAGCGCGTCGAGCGGATTCGAGTTCTTCGGCGGCGGCACGGGGCCCGCGGCGTGATAGCCGGCGCGATGGCGGACCGTCAGCCCCGGGCGAGTGACGACGACGCCGACGTCCCGGTAGCCAGCGCGCCCTGGTTCGGCCGGATAAAAGCCGAGCAGGTAGTAATTGTCGAGGTCCGCGATCAGCCGCGTCATGCCGGCGTCCATGTCAGACGCACTGATCGAGAAGCCGCCGGTCTCGCGGGTGATGTCGTAGAGCGTGCGGCTGCCGGCGCCGTCAGTGGGCCCGCCGGGACTGACGGAGTACACCGCCACGCTCGAGCGAAAGAGTTTCTCGTACATGGCGCAGATGCCCCTGCTGATGTGGTCGCGGGCGCTGGCAAACGCACTCAGGTTCTTGCAGCTCGCGGCATAACTCGCGCCGTATCCTTCGACGCCCGCCGAGATCCACACAAACGCTTTGCGCCGTCCGTCGTTGGCGCCAACCATGCGCGCGACGTCTTCGACGGTCTGGTAGGCGTGCAGCGGCGAGAACTCGCTCGGCAGATCCGGTCCCGAATACCGGAAGTAGATCTTGGTTCCCTCCTCCATCGGGGTCCCGGGAGGCACCGCAAAGAATGCCGGAGGACCCGACGTCACCTGCGGGATTCTGGCGCGCGACGGATCGAACCGGTCGAGGAAGTACTTCACCGCGGCAAGCAATCGCGCGCGATCCTCCGTTGGCTCAATCCCGAACGTCCCCGACGTCGTCACCAGCCCGAGCGAGACGCTGTCGCCGAGCTCGTTCACCGTCCGTTCGACGAGCGCGACGGCCTCGGCTGTGCGCCCGCGAAAATGCAAGTCGTCGAGAATGATGATCACCAGTCGATCCGACTTCGCACTGCGGTTGTCCGCGACGTCCAAGGGCAGCGGCGCCGCAAACGGATCGGCCGGCGGACGCTCGTGCGACTTGGCCGCAAACGTCGCAATCTCCTGCTTGACGCTGCGATCGAACAGCATGAAGTCGTCTTTGGTCAGGCCGCGGACCGGCTGGTTGTCGGCGTCGAGGACGACGACGTCGATCTGGACGAGGTCGACGCCGCTCCGAAAGACGGGCGGTTGCTGGCCGGGTGGCGGCACGGGCGGTTTCTGCTGGGCGGCCGGCACCGCCGCGAACAGGGCGACTTGAGCGATGAGCGGCAACGCTCGGCGCGGCAGCAGGGCCATCGGAGGGGTCGCGGACCATTGTGCCAGTCCGGCGACCCCCGGGTAGAAGTTCCTTCGCCTTCCCCTCGATTACCTTGTCCCGGGCGTTGTACCTCGAATATCCGGCCGATCTGGGCGGACCGGCACTTGGCCCGCTTTTCGCAGTCCAAGCGGTATGAGCGACCGGAAAGGCGGAACCCACGCCCACCGGCGCCGGAAACGGCGGCGACGGATGCAATCGGCACTAATGGCGGGGGCAAGCCTCCTCTTTGTTCCACACTCGGGGAGGAATCCGGTCAAGGCTCGACCCGGTTTTCCCCTGCACATCGTGACTCCTGCGGAGAGCGTGCTCGGCCCGCAGGTCAGCATGACGGTGGCGTTCACGCTGCCGGCCGAGGTCGCCTACGAGTCCATCATTCGTGAGGCAGCCGCGATCTACGACCTCGACACCTCGCTCCTTCGCGCGGTGGTCCGGCTCGAGTCCGGCTTCGACGCGGCGGCCGTGTCGAGCGCCGGCGCCCAGGGCCTGATGCAGCTCATGCCCGCCCTCGCGGAAGAGCTCGGCGTCGACGACCCGTTCGATCCGCGCGACAACATCTTCGGAGGCGCGCGCTACCTCAAGGCGCTGCTCCTCGAGCACGACGGCAACGAGACGCTGGCGCTCGCCAGCTACAACGCCGGGCCGGGCGCCGTCGCCCAGCACCACGGCGTGCCGCCGTATCCGGAAACCCAGCAGTACGTGAAAACGATCACGGACTGGTTGGCGAAGGAACGCGCAGCGAACGACTAAGCTGCCGGGTCTGAAGACCCGGCCTCCATCTACCAACCTCGCGCGCTCTCGCTACGTCGAAGCTCGATGTAGCGACACATGACGCAGCGCCCGAGTCCCACTGACTTCCTGCCGCTCTCGGCTCAGCAATTCCACATCCTCCTGTCCCTGGCCCGCCAGGACCGGCATGGCTACGGCGTCATCCAGGACGTCGCCGCGCGGACGGGCCAGACGGTGGGCACGGGCACGCTGTACACGGCGATCGCGCGGCTGGCGGACCTCGAGCTGATTGAGGACACCGACGAAGAGGACGGGCGCCGCCGCCGCTACCGCCTGACCCGGCTGGGACGCGCGGTGCTCCGGGCGGAGACGGCACGACTTGAAGCGCTGGTTCGGTTCGCGCGCGAGGAAGGCCTCGCATGACGACCACCGGCACCTGGCGCGGCCGGATCGCCCGCCGGATCTACAACACTCTGTTGCACTTGGCGCCGCGCGCCACGCGGCGCTACCGGCGCGACATGGTCGCGACGTTCGACGAGTTGAGTCACGCCGCAGACGCCGAGGGCCTGCGCGCGACGGTCCGGCTGCTCGTGCGGGAAGTCGCCGGCATGCTGACGGCACATCGACGCAAGCCGGTCTCGCCGTTTCCGAAGGAAAGGACTCCACTCATGTGGGACAGCTTCCGCTACGTGTGGCGATCGCTCGTCCGCCGCCCCGTCTTCGCCGCGACGGTCACGACCGCGCTCGCCCTTGGCACCGGCGTCACGACGACCCTGTTCAGCGTCGTCGATACCGTCCTCCTCCGGCCGCTGCCATACCCGGACGGCGATCGTCTCGTCGGGGTCATGGAGTCCAACCCGACTGCTCCGGGCCGTGGCACGCTCGCCGCGCCCGGACGGATCGAGGACTGGCACAAGCTCAATCAGACCTTTGTCGCCATCTCCGGCTCCTACGGCGACAGCGTCACGGACATGAGCGGCGACGAGCCCGAACGCCTCCGGACGCAGCGTGTCCAACCCCGGTACTTCGCCGTGTTTGCGGCGCCCGCCCAGCTCGGGCGCACGTTCAGACCTGACGAGGAAATCGCCGAAGGCCCGAATGCGGCGGTCATCAGCGACGCGTACTGGACGCGCCGCTTCGGCCGCGTCGACTCGGTGCTCGGCCGATCGCTCGTCATCGGCGGTGCGTCGTACCCAATCGTGGGCGTGATGGGACGCACGTTCACCTCGGACGCGATCGACGTGTGGCTGCCGTCCAGGACCAACCCCTACCTGATGCAGCTGCGTGACGCCCGGTTCGTCGTGGGCGTCGGCCGGCTCAAGGCGGGTGTCTCAGCCGAGCAGGCGCGCGCCGATCTCGACCGCGTCCAACATGACCTC
>Ga0137326_1000640_pt1 | contig 11810 bp, 22 predicted proteins | sample EasRivERMZT500_2_FD_102292 | JGI IMG/M metagenome (GOLD analysis project Ga0137326, IMG submission 102292) | Soil microbial communities from meander-bound floodplain in the East River, Colorado, USA - East River MetaG ERMZT500_2 | ecosystem: Environmental > Terrestrial > Soil > Floodplain ... | reverse complement strand
CTGGACCATCAGGCCGACAACGTCCAACGATTTGTCCATTTCAATAGTCACGATTTTACTTTCATATTAAATATAGAGCGTACCATCGCCCAGAAGAAAATGCGCGCAACGGCATTCACGGGGACTGAGATAACAACAGCCCAAAGAATGATTTCCTCATTGCTCATTTTGGTTTAATCGTCTCTAGACGTCCATCGAAAGTGACAATCTGACCACAACCACAATTAATAGGATTGAATTCAACGTATGCTTTTCCATCGTTAATAAACGATGCAAATCCAATCCTTAGATACATCTGATGATTGCAAATACCGCAGATGTATCTAAGCTCAAAGTTTTCATACTTACCGCCAAGTCTTATCATGCTCGGAAATTCTCCTCACTACAGATACCGTGAATGAGATCACCAGCAGTAACCCTTTCGATCTCTCCGCCAACCTTGAGCAAATACCACGGATTATTTAGGTTTGGCTTTCCTTCTTTGTCTGTAATGAGCGGGAGCGGCTCCAATCCGTCAGAATCAACGTCGGCTGCTCTGAGCCAACCGATAGCAGCAGCAGAACGCCAAGGGCGGAATGCGAAATGAGTAGCAAGGTCCGTAACGAGAGAATCAAGTCTAGTGGGGCGCTTTTCAGCAAGAATGAATTTAACTCCTCGATTTCTTGCTGTGTCAAGGAATTGATAAACGAGATTATTTCTTCCGCAGTTTGTTGGTAGGAACCTATTAGCTTCATCATAGGCGACAAGTTCGCCATACTCGATTTCCTCGTGTACACTGGCAAACTTTCTGTAACCGCTATTACGCGGCGACGGGATTTCCTTGAACGGATAGACCGCCCATCTATCTCCAGCGTCAGAGAAATCATTGATAGGATCGAAGATCCGGCCTCCGATCCTATACCGTTTAACTACTTCCTTTAGCAGCGTCGTCTTTCCCTGTCCCGGCGGGGCCAGCAGTAGCAGCCTGTTTACCGGGCTGATCTTTGCCGACGACATTGCGAACCTCCGTTTGTAGCATTCCCGCAGCCATTAGAACGCCCATGGTCAACATTGATAGCCCAGCGCAAATTTCTTCTGCCCACGGCTCAACTTTCATTAGATATTTGGTGCTAATGAGCGCGGAACACTTCGCAAGCATCATTGCCGCTGCTTCCTGTCTCTGTTCCAGCGGAATCTTGCTGTTGAATGCCATAAGAATAACGGCGTTCATTTCGTTGGCAAGCTCCGCAACAGCGCGTTTGCGCGCCTCGCTTACTTCTTCCTTGACTTTCTTTGCCTTGAACTTAGAGCCACGGGAAGAGTTTCCATCCTCCCTTGCCTTTGCCGCTCCCGGCATTATCTCCGTCCCGTCCTCCAGTTTGAACGTTTCCGCCCGTGGTTTCGGTTCCGCCTTTTCGCTTTCCACCAATCGCCTCCATTTCAGCAGTAAGGTTCAGATTCTCACCCTTCAACGCCTCAAGTTGGTCCGACGTTTCCTTGAGTTTCTTTTCGAGGTCCGCAATCTTCGTCAAAGATGCTTGATTGTCTCCAGATGCGGGGGAGTTTGCGGCAGATGCTGGTTGGTTTGTTGGCGGATTCGCTGGCGGGTTCGTTGGCGGAGTTTCTTTCGCTTTCTCCGCAGATAGCTTCTCGTTCAGAAGCTTGATTCTCTTCTCGAGAAATTCGATCTCCTTCTGTGCCATATACAGTGTTCTCCTTATACGCGCTATCGGATACTCTGCCAGAATGCTTCTCTAGCTTCTTAGACAGCATATCACGATAAACGCCAGCCTGAAAAATTACCACCCCTTCGGGGTACTCTTTCTCTAACTTCCAATCTCCGATATTAGTTCCTGTTGTCAACGTTTTGCGCGTGATAACGGAGTCAACAAAGACGTAGCAAGCATCTTTGATGACGTCGTAAACACGCGATTTGACCCTAGACATGATCAGATGAGCCCAAATATAATTTCTGCTGTGGTTAGGCAATTGCCAACGTTTAACGATTTTTCCGTCATCAAATGTGCCAGAGGTAGGGCCAGTACGGGCGGCCCATCCTCCCCAAAAGGAACGCAATACACGCTTCCAGTCGGTAAATTTATCTCTAACTGCATCAATTGCCGAACGTGTATCGAGGACATTTCGCCAAGATTGACCCCACCATACCTCTCGGACGTCAACATTGTAACGCTTAACCTCCTCATCGCTTAGAATCATCCAACGTTCGATGCCCGGCGTCAAGGGGAACGGGGGGCGGTCGCAATTGACCACCCCCCGTAGGACGTAGATTCCCGGTCGCGCTACATCCCTTGACAGACAAAACGTTTTTGGATCTGGTAATCCTAGAGACGCGCTCCAAGCATAAGCGGAATTTAGATCGTACTTACGCAAGTGTCCCTTGACGTGTCCTCGCTCTATTGCACTCTGCCAACCTCCGGTTATTCTTCTTCCCAAGAAGGCATTTGAAGTTCCGGAGGCGCGCCCGTATCCTCCGAAAAATCTATGGAATCCATCGGAGAAATTCGACGGCGCGTTTTCCGGATCGGTTGATAGAAATTCTTCAATGAATCGTCCAACTTCTTCTTCAGATGCCTTAAACCTGTCGAAGTTTTTTTCGCGCGCTGCTTCCCCACAAACCCCCCTAAACGTAATAGTGGAAAGATGCTTACGATATAACCAGAATCTACCGGATTGATGCTTGAACGAATCAACCATAAACCGATCTGGAACGTAACTGATGCCATTGTCGATTAATCGACCTATGGCATACTTACGAGGTCGTGATTCCGCCATCTTCGTAATTGCCTAGCTCGTCTATCATGTCTCGTAAGGCTTCATAGTAATTGTCCCACCATTCCTCTATTGAGTCAGCGTCGAATTTTACGGTAACAGATTCCTCGTGGAATCCGCTTTCGTCCTCGTAATAGACGTTAACATCAACGGAGAAATGGTTATCGCCTCGCTCGAGAGCGGGGAGTATAAGATCCTCCCAAGCGTCTTGCCGTATCCCACCGTCTTTCTGATCAAACGCATTATCTTCCCCGGATGGGTTATTTAGATGTGGCAATCCCCTACTTCTTAGTAGACTCGGGGCGCGTATGATCTTCCATGGTTGTTTGTAGTAGCGAGATAAACGAGGACGCAATTGACTTAGGAAGCGTAATCGTTGTACGTTCCAGCGTGTTCCCGTTTCGCTGACTCTCGATACGGATTTCCATATCATCGTCAGCAGTCATTCGCGTAATAAACGCTACGCTATCCCCTGATCCGTAGATTTCACCGTTGACACTGACGCCAATAGCTTCCTCTCCGTCAGCGCGCTCCCCGAATGAATCCCGCTCATCAAGTTCTTCACGTTTGATCGTATGCATACAATTCCCTTCTCGCTGAACCTCATGCACCCATCACAGAATAACATGGTCCCGAATGCCTTCCTGCTCCCTACGGTTTCCCTCAGTTTAGTTCCGTAGCAATACGGACAAAGGTTCAGTACCCCCCATCCAATAGAAACAAGTATCGTCTTCATTTTGGTAGTTTTATTGGTTTTTCTAGATCATAGCTCATTTGTTGGGATGATTTCTTGATGCACGCGGCATTACATCCCTTGAAGTGATACCAGCATGACACGCATAAGCGATACTTACGACCGCAAGCGTAGCACTCGGCAACCTTGCGCTCCGCTACGTCGTCGTTACAAGCTTCACAAAACCCGGGATAGGCCATTCTTGAGACGCACGGGAGAGAAGGGGATAGAGCCCGTGCGCCTCTGGTATGGTCTAGAACGGGATTTCTGACTCTCCCTTAACGCTACGCTCGTATTCCTTCTTTGCAGTGTCGATATGAAAAGCGAGCTTTGCGCCATGCGCCTTGATAGCGGAACCGATTTCCTGATCATCGGTCAATTCAAAGACGTCGAAGTCCCATGCCTTCCCCTTCTTCGTCTCCAGCGTTTTTCCCTTACACGTTACGGTGTAGAACGTGCCTTCCGTCATCTGTGAGGCATACTTCTTTAGAACGCCAGTCTCCCAGATTGCGAAACGAGGTCCGCCCGTCTCAAGGAGAAAGTACAGAGCGCGGGATTCGGCATTTGGCGGAGCCTCTGCCCCGTCGAAATAGCCAATTACAACAAAGTCCTCCGTTGCCTTGAGGATGGGATCATTTGTCATCCCATCCTTGGAATCCAACTTACGGCCCATGGTTCGTTTCCCTAAACAGTAGTTGCGTCAATAGAACCCGTTGACGCTTCGGAGCCTAACCCCTTCTCATTCTAGTTAGTATCGCCTCCAATAGTAGCGCTCTCTCCATCATGACTCGTCATACGCTTCATTTCCGTCTCAATCCATGCAACGAATTCGTCTCGCTGCTTCGGAGGGAGAGCTTTTATCATGCGAGGCAGAGCTTTAACGGTCACCTTGATAAAGCACTCCTCACAGCAGATATCGTTAACTGCCAGTGGCGCGGTTTGTATTGCTAGTTGTGTCTGCCACCCCGCGTATACGTCCTCAGTACACTGACGACAGCGGAGCTTAATGGCATTAGTAGGAATCAGATGATTAGGAACGCGCTTACAACGCCTACAAACGATAGGCCGTCTCTGTGTCATGAATGCACAATAATAGTTTTGAATCCGACAGAAATAAGAACCCCGCGATTAGGCATTTCGCGCTTGAGGTTCCATAGATCGCCCCAAGTAAGATCGATGATTAATAGTAGATTACCTAGCTCATCTACTACATCGTATTCCATTTTATCCACCCTACGGGGTTCACAGTGGGATTAGAAGTGGTAGGCCGTGCTAGTGGCTTCACCGTTAGGCCGCGCTGTGAACCCCGTAGGGTGCAGGGGTGATTGGCTCACCCCTGACCCACGGTGTACACCTAGAGCGTGAATCCGCTCTTTTTGACGCTTCCCTTGGCAAGGAATCGGCCTTCTGCAAGGTCAACCTGTTCACGGATGATCCCGAAGATTTTCTTGACGTCGCTCTCGGTGAACTCATAGGACGCACCAGAGAGGTTTCCGACGTTGATGATACGCTTGAGGATCGCCGTAACGCGCTGTTCCGCTAGGCGAACGAAACGTTCGCGCTTGCTTTCCGCCTTCGTCTTTGCGGCGGGCTTGGTAGCGGCAGGGGTCGCCGTGGTAGTCACGGGATTCTTCTGGTCAGCCATGGTTCACCTCCATTGATAGCCAGCGTTAAAGGCCGCTAGCACATTGCCTACGCATGTTCTATAGCATTTATAATGCCACTTGATTTTCATAACATTTCCATAACACTTTGACCCCGAAGGGTTTAGAGCGTGTTACAAAAATGTCACACATGAAAGTGACAAATTTTGTATGACAAAAATTGTCACTCTGCGACTTTTTGTCACTCAAAACCGCATTTTTTAGCGAATTTTGAAGGGACAAATTGGCACAGTTTATGCGTAACCAATGGTCTACGCCCATAGTGCCCCATGTTGGGGCACATTGGAATTCGCCGGAAGGAGAACATATGAACAAGGCTGTCAGTGTCGCGCTCGGGCTTGTCGTGTCTGCTGGGGTTACGATGATCGTTCTTTTCCTGCTCCGTCAATCGAGCTTGACGGCGCGTATCTCTGGCCTACAGCCAGCAAAGTCGATCAACCCATTCAACGAGGCAGCCTGAAGCTCACAGTTCCGCTTGGTTGAGTAAGCCGGGCGGATACCGGGGACCTCCGCAATTGTGACGGAGTGCCGGGGGCGAACGGGAACAAAACATGATCAAACAGAGAGAAATCTCGAACGTGTACGGTCGCAACGGAAGCGGCCTTCAAGACACGTTCGATCTTATGACGGATTTCGCGCTCGAAAACGCTGTTATCATCGCCATGACGCTGATTTTCCGTGGAACCATGACCTCCACAGGTGGCGGAGCGATCTCCGGTTTTCATCGTGATGCGCCGTGCGGCCTAATGACGAATGCAAAGCTTCAGGGTGGATACGCTGGCGGTCTGGCAAAGAATCGCCGCGTTATCTTCGATATGCCTCCGCAGCAAATGTTCTACCCCGGCGTCTATCTCTCCGGGGTTTTCAACGCGCTACTGAGAACGAGCGCGGGCGCAGCGTCTACTGACCCCATACGCGCTACGATCCCCGTTCCGCTGGTTGATCGTCTTGCTGATACGGCGAAGATGACTTACATTGACCCGAGAGATTACACGTCTCTCAATCTTGACGTGCGGTGGGACACTGATGCGAACCTCGCTTCTACAAACCTCTCTACCGTTCAGGCTGTTGAATGCGAGGTTATGCTTACGATCCTTGAAGACTTCTTCCCTCGCGGAACGTCGCACTATGAGCCGAATATCGTCTATAAGGAACTTGCTTGCGACTCGGCCTCTACACGCCTTACCGATAACGGTGATGTAACGTGGGACGGCGATTTGTGGTCGATCTGGTTTCAGCAGTTCGACGACAGCGCGACGGGCGATTCGGAGCGCGTTGACGGCCTTGTCCGCGCTCTCTCTCTGCTCGGTTCAAAGGGTGAGGCTATTCCGTGGGTTCGCTGGGATATTCTCCGCCGTTTGACTTGGGCTAAGTATAACTATGCTTTGTCCACTACGGAAATCGCTGGCGTTGCAGCCGCTTCATTCAAAGGGGCGCCTAGGCGCGCTAGGAATGGACACGTCAAGGTGGTTCGCAATACTTCGGAAGCGAACCCGCCCGGCGTTACGGCGATTACCCCCGGCTCGAATGATACGCTGATGACAACGGCAATTGCCGCTGAAGGCGTGTACGCGAGACAGGGTAAGTAGAGTTCATTTCGTGCGCTCTCTGCTGATGCGGAGAGCGCACTTTAATGATCTCCTTTGCGCCTCCGGTAGCGCCAATCACGCGCTATCCCGACAGGAAACCTACGCCTCCATATCAGTCTGGAGGAGAAACATACCCTGTCCGATACTTCTATGTAAATGTTGACGGATCACAAGAAGTATGGGATAACGTAGGTTTCAAGCTTGCGGCTTGGCAATGGCGTGCTCTCACTCCGTATGAGGCCGTTGACGGTAGAGAAATCACCGTTGGCGGATTCACGTTCAGGTATCGCGTTCCACGTCTCAAGGACTATATTCCTTCGGGGTGGAATCTTACTCCGGAAGAGCAAGAGAGAATCATCAGAGAAGTTGCTACGCTTGCCGCGTCCGGAGAGCCAATGTATTATCCTCTCCCGTCGCTTCCTGAATTCATCTATGGAGCGAATCAACACGCCTTTATTAACAAAGATTCTCTCACTGATACGAATAGGGAAGAGTATTTCCTAAGCTTTATCTCTGCCTCGTATCGTATGGAGGCCGAGAGAATCGTTGATGGTCGCTTTGATGGAACATCCTTTATTGATGTTATAGGCGGAGAGAGCTATATTGTTGATCCGCAGTTTGAACTTATTGCATGGCTTGATGGAGAGAACCTCATCAATTGGGAAAAGATACAAGGCGTTGCAGGACACAAACGCTTTTGGATTCTCTTCTACGATCCCAATAAAGAGGAAGCAGTTGTATTGAATGTTCCACACATTCATCAAAGTAATTGGCGCGATCATATCAAAGAAGTTGGACGAAATCGGTGGACGTATATTATTGCTGGCGCAGTTCTAACAATCATATCGTTCGGTACTCTTGCGCCAGTTGTCGCGCTGGCGATTGCAGTAACATCAGCAGTAGTTCAAAAGGCCGGATCTGCGGCTACGCAGCGCGGTGTTATAGAGGAAAGACGGGACGAGCTAGAGGAAATCTTACAACAGCAAGAGTTCCCAACTCGTCTACAGGCTGAAGCAAATGCTATATCAGAAGCTCAAGCGCAAGCAAACGAACAAAATTTGATTGATGAGCGTATCTCTAGCGCGCTTGGCGGTCAAACTACGCTTATCGTTATCGTTGCTGTTGGCGGTCTATTGCTTCTTGCCGGTACGTTTCTGCTTCTGAGGAGATAGTATGATAGACGAAAATGGTATCATGACGTTTGATGAGTTCCAGTCTGCTGACGAATATTCAGGTGATTGGGATTCTGGCGGGATGGTTACTTCCTATGACGGCCTTTTCGGTGGGAGCGCGTTGTATTCAAAAGATCCTACGCAGGTTGCCGCATCAGAATACGATATCCTTGGAGGTTTGACTAGCCTCCTCCGCGCCGGGGCACCTATTGCCGCTGCTGCTTTGCAGGATGCCCCAGCGTCCGTTCAGACCTATGCACAGAGAATCATTCCACCGTCAACCACTGGCGCAGCAGTTCCGCAACCGATGAAAACCTCTCCCCTTCTCAAGGCCGGGTTGATTGTAGGTGGTATCGTTCTGGGGATTGTCGCAATCGCGCTTGGCGCAAAACTGCTGAAGGGATAACCAATGGAAATGTTCAGAGGTTCTGCGCGCCAAGATGTAATCCCTTGGTCCCGTTCAATAGCTGACCAAGATCCGGGCGCGGAAAATCGTGGCGGAGACGTAGGATATCACGTCCTCACCCTGAATTTTGCTAGTGTTCCTACTGGTCGCCCGGTTCGTATGTTCAAAGGTGCACATTTCGGGTTCGCAATCGTTTCGGTCACTGACCCGGCTATTGCGAATCTGACATTCTATCTTACTCGTCCTCGCGGTGGTGTTACGGGAACCCCGTTCTCTACTGATCTAAAGCTACAATCTGTAAGCTCAGAGCCGATGGGAGACGAAATCTGGTACACCAAAACTTCAGCAGAGGCGATTACCGTTACGTTGGCAATCTTCCTCCGTCCAATGGTTGCGCCAGATTTTGGTACACGCTCAACTCTGTTCACGCCTATTCAATGGGCAAGCTTTGCGCCGATCACAGTTAATGCCGCTGACGTTTCTATTGCAGCAGCGTCAACTACTCGGCGCGGCCTTTCGCTGTACAATTCTTCAACAGCAGGACAGTTCATTGCTATTACCGATGAAAATCCAGCGACGGCGATTAATCGCGGGATTGTTTTCCTTGCTGCTGGTATCGGTGCTATCTTTGGCCCGTCTGATGGTACAACGCGCCAAGCTCTACGCGCTTTCGGTAGCGCGGCGGGTGGCTCGATTTCCGGAGCGGTGGGAGTCTAAAAATAGATGATCACTTACGGTATTCCTAACCCGTTGTTGCTTCCTGACGGAGCTATCTCGAATCCGGGTCCTACCTATTCGTTTTCTAGTCAACCTGATCTAGGTTTCTATCGTGACAGTGCCGATAGTATTTCCATTGCAGCAAGCGGCGGACAGACATACCGTTTCGGTCGTGGCGTTATGGTAATGCGCTACGATATTGCCGGGCAAGATGGATCTGTTGGCGTTACTGTTGAAAATTTTCACGCAACTGGAACGGCAACAGCGTCGTATTTCCTCGCTAAAGCTAGAGGAAGCGGAACGTATGGCGTTACGCTTACTCACCTTGGCCAAGCATTCAACGATGGTTCACCTGACCTTGCCTCTGGCGAAGGCGTTGTTAATGCTGAAAATAGCACCACTGGTTTACGCCTCCGCACTACTCGCACTGGCGCAGGGTATGTAGCTTGCTCCGTCAGACCAGGAAGTGGAACTATGACGGAGGTATGGCGTACCGATCATGACAAAACGCATTACTTCTACAATATTGCTGGCGCAAACTACGAAGCGTTGATGCTTTATTTTAGTTCTAACGTTGCTAGAATTCACGTTGGAAAGGGTGGCAGCGGAACTAATCGCTCGCTTGAAATCGGCACGCTTGGTTCCGCTGCTGTAAATATTATTGCAAACAACGCTACTATTGCTAGCTTTGACGGCAATGGTATTTACCCCGGAGGAGACAATACACTTGATCTTGGGGTTAGCGGAGTAACGGAATGGAGACATATATACCAAAAGGGAAGCACTTACAAGCGCGCCGTAACTGTTGCGCAACTTACCGGAAACGTTAACGACTGGGCAATAGGAATCGGAACTACGTTCCGTATTAGTTCTGACGCTTCTCGTAACGTTACTGGTATCGCTGGCGGAACCGATGGCCGCTGGATTCGCCTTTCTAATATCGGTGCGCAAAATATAGTACTACAAAACCAAAACGCGGGAAGTTCAGCGGCAAATAGAATCATTACTGGGCTAGGGGCTGACCTAACTCTAGCCGCTGATAAGACGGTTGATCTATGGTACGACGATACTACCGATCGTTGGCGCATTAGTAAGAACGCCTAGAGGAAACAAATGGAAATCATTTCGGTGAACCAATTAAGCAACGGCAATATTGTTGCTTGTGTCGTCGTAAAGGATGAGAGATTTTCCATCGTGCATATTGGTGGGAAATGGAATACGGAAGATAAGGCGATCATCAAAGCAATTGAGGATCATCCTATCTTTAAGGAACCCCCAAAGAGAAAGGTTAGCACGTTAGCGCCGTCTCTCTGTGAAAACGACGGCGCGCATAAAACGAAGAAGCGTAAACGGTAATGGAGCTTTTTGGGAGAGGTAACGCAATGGTGAACTTTAATCTAGATTTGGCGGAGCTTCGGATTGCGCGTGATGCGTGTATCCGCGAGAGTAGATTCCTGAGAGAAATTCAGGAAGCTACCGGAATGGATACATCAAAGCTTCAAGTCTCCGTATCATTGGTTATTGCAAAGCTTTCTGATGCTCTCACAGTATCCATGAAAGCAGTAAAGGAGAAAAATAAATGAGATTTGCTTTCATTGCTCTCCTAATGCTGGTTTGCGGTTGCGAGGTTCTTCAAGAAATCGCCGTTGATGTGTGCGTCGATTACAAAGGGCAGCACGTTTGCGTAGGACGTACAAACGGAAATTGGACGTTCACAGCGGACCTAAGGCCGCTTACAATCTCAGAGGAGAATGAAATCATTCTTAGCCTCGGGGGTAATCGGTGACTCCTGACGTATGGACAGCCAAGGATATCCAAATGCTTCTAGTTCAATGCGGAGCATTAGGATTGCTCTTTCTCGTTCTACTCATGGTTGGATATATCATCTTCAACTTTGGGAATAGGTTTCTTGATGAAATAAAATCTTTACACGGCGCGTTTACGTTTCTTGCAAGCGTAATTGTTGACCACAAAGCGCGCCATGGAGATACAACGCCTCCGGAACGTCTAGCAATCAAAGATCCAAACAAGCGCGGTTAACCGTACTTTCTATATAGGAAGGAGAATCTGCAATGGACAAGGAAACCAAGGAAGCTCTGGCGGAACTTGAGGAACGCTTTGTTGGCCTCCTCAAGGAAATCAAGGAGAGCAAGGCGGGAGGCAAAAACGGGCCTCATGCTGTTATGGCGTGCCCCGTTTGCGAGGAGCCAGCTAGGCTCATCTTTGACAACGGCATCATTCTAACGTGCCGTAAATGCGGCGGTCTGACGATCCGTTTCGAGGCCGTTGTTCTCCGTAAAGGCGATCCTGAAAAGTTCCTTGAGCATGGCAAGACGGAAGCCCTCCTCATGCTTCATGGGTCGAAGGAACTTGAGGACGCGCTTTTGAACGGTGACGCGGAGGAAGTTCGCAAGGTTGTCGTCAGCGATAAGCGCGCCTCTGAACGTGCGGCGGAGCGCGACGGCCTTTTGAGCCGCAACGAACGTAGGGAGCGTCGTGTCAAGAAGACGGAGGCCGCTCCCGAAGCGTAGCATTTAAGCACCTTTCCCCATACTCGGAGGCGCAGGGAAGCACATTCCTTGCGCCTCCCTTATGGAGAGCGCGCTTGATTAGCGCGCTCCCTCTAAAGGAGAAAGTATGATCTCGCTAACAATTGAAGTTGTCACGCTGGTTATATCCGCGCTTACGTTGTATCTTCTTATCGTTGTCGGCCTCAAGACGCAGGAATCACGAGAAGAGTTTTTCCAAAGCGCCCCCGGG
>Ga0137326_1000636_pt1 | contig 11844 bp, 6 predicted proteins | sample EasRivERMZT500_2_FD_102292 | JGI IMG/M metagenome (GOLD analysis project Ga0137326, IMG submission 102292) | Soil microbial communities from meander-bound floodplain in the East River, Colorado, USA - East River MetaG ERMZT500_2 | ecosystem: Environmental > Terrestrial > Soil > Floodplain ... | reverse complement strand
CTCCGAATAGGCCTGCGCATCGCCGTAGTCGATGCCGGCGACGGGAAGGTCGAGGAAGCGATCGCCGAGCTCTCCGAGTGGCAGGTCGTGCCAATCCCCTTTGAACCCGAGGCTGCTCCATCGCTTTGGGGGGGGGCGGCCGGTCTCGCGCAGGAAACTGACGAACTCCCCGTTCGAGACCTCGGCCTCGTCGATCTGGAAGGCGTCGAACTCGGCGGACGGGCCGCCAATGTCGCAGCTCTTCGGCCGAATCACGTCGAACGTGAATCGTCCGGCCTCGATCGCTTTCATTCCGGGCTGCACGGCTTCACTGCGCCGCACGCGGATCTGCAACTCGACCGGCGCGGCGCCCGGTTCGAGGTAGCGCGTGTACTCGGCGAAACCGAAGTCCTGGATCTCGACGAGGAATCGCCAGTTCCCCGTACGCACGGCCACGTCGGCGAGAGGCAGGACGCCGAGCTCCTGTCGTTCGCCGCGCATGCCGAGCAGCGGATCGATCGCGCGCATCGAGGCATGGGCCGGTCTCCCGGCCGCGTCGGCCTGCGTCACCGAGTCGAGGCGAAGGTTCACGCGCGGCCTTGCTCGCGCGGGGTCGCAGAGGCGCGCGACTTCCGGCAGGTCGCCGTAGATCTCTCGGATCCGTTCGCCCTCGAATTGGAAGAGGGCCAGCTCGGTCGGCGATGAAGGTGACGCGTGTCCCCCCCAACGCGCCGGATCGCGCAGTCCGCCCAGCCCGAGCGCGAGGTGCTCCTCGAGCCGCCGGCGCCGCGCCTCGAAGTCCGCGGCGAACCGCGTGTCGAGCTGTTGCTCGAGGTCGCGCAGCTCGTCCGGCAGCGATGCGGCGCGGGCGTGCAGATCGCGCCAGAGGCGCCGTCCGGCGACCACCTCGCTGAGGCGTGCATCCCAGTCGGGCCCGGTGAGGAGGCTGCGGATCTCCTCCGCCTTCGCCGTCTCGTCTCGCCGGCGGGCGCGCGAGTCGGCGAACCAGAAGCCCGTCGCGACCGCGATCGCCGCCGCCGCGGCGGAGCCGCAGGCGACCGGATGGCGCGCGACGAAGCGGCGCGCGCGCCGCCGAATGGAAGGGGACTGTGCGACGACGGACTCGTGGCGGAGAAAGCGGCCCAGGTCGTCGCGAAACGCCTCGGCGCTGGCGTAGCGGTCGGCGAGCTCGCGCGCCATCGCCTTGTTGCAGACGAGCGCGAGGTCGGTCGGCACGCGCGGCGCGATCGCGCGGAGCTTGCGCGGCTCGTCGTGGACGATGCGATACCACACTTCGGCGGAGGTGGCTCCGTCGAAGGGCCGGTGCAGTGACAACAGCTCGTAGAGGACGACGCCGAGCGAGTAGACGTCGGTGCGCTGGTCGACGGCGTGCATCCGATGGCGCACCTGCTCGGGGCTCATGTAATAGGGCGAGCCGATCTGGTCGCTGCTCGACGTGATGGTTCCCTGCTCTTCGTCGCGCGCGAGTCCGAAGTCGACGATCCGCACCTGTCCGGCCGGATCGACCACGAGATTGTGAGGCTTGATGTCGCGATGGACGATCCCGTTCTGGTGGGCGTAGGCGAGCGCGTCGGCGGCCTGCTCGACCAGCCGGACGACGACGGGAAGGTAGTCGCGCGATTCGAACGGCGGCAGGCGCGCTGCGGGGCCGCTCTCCTTACCCGCAAGCCGCTTGATCTCCTGCGCCAGGTCGGGCCCGTCGACCAACTCCATCGCGAACCAGTGGACGTCCCCCTCCTGTCCGACCGCGTGGATCGGAACGATGTTGGGGTGGTGGAGGCGGGCGGCGGCGCGCGCCTCCTTCGAGAAGCGCGCGAGGCGGTCGGGCCGCGACAGCATCTCGAACGGGAGGATCTTGACGGCGACGTCGCGATGGAGTGAGACCTGGCGCGCCCGGAAGACGAGCCCCATGGCGCCCTTGCCGATCGGTGCCGTCAACTCGAAGTCGCCGAGCTTGCGGCCGATCCACGCGTCGCCGCTCGGAAGCGTCCCCGGCGCGCTCGATCCGGACGGCGGCTCGATGAACTTCTCCGCGCCCCGGCTTCGAAGCATCTTCAAGACGGTCTCGATCAGCTCGAGGTCGTCGCCCGCCTCGGAGACGAGGAACCCCGGCCACTGCCCCTCGGGCAGCTTCGACGCGCGTTCGAAGAGCTCCTCGACGCGCTTCCATCGCTCCGGATTCATCCGATCTCGCTCCGGAGCCAGGCGCGCACGGCTTCCCAGCGCCGCTCGAGCGTGCGTTTCGACATCCCGACGAGCTGCGCCGTCTCCTCGACGCTCGCGCCGCCGAAGAAGCGCAGCTCGACCACCTTCGCCATCGTCGGGTCGAAGCCGGCGAGGCGGTCGAGGGCGCGGTCGAGCGCCTCGAGGTCGATGGCGCGATCCTCGTAGGAGTCGAGGATCTCGTCGACGGCGACGCGGACGCCTTCGGCCTTCCGCTTCCGGCGCTCGCGTCTGCGCGCGTAGTCGATCAGCACGTGGCGCATCGTGCGCGCGGCTGCGGCGAGGAAGTGCGCGCGATCGCGCCAGCCGAGGCCGTCGCCGCGGGCGAGGCGAAGGTAGACCTCGTGGACGATCGCCGTCGCGCGGAGCGTCTCGTTGCGCCCGCGCTTCTGCGCCAGCCGCGTCGCCCGCGAACGGAGCTCGTCGTAGAGCTGCGCGAACAGCTCCGCGCGCGCGCCCTCGTCGCCGCTCTCGTACGCCGCCAGGGATCCGGTGACCGGATCGTCCTCGCCCGTCATGGGCGTCGGGCACCGACTGCACGCGCACGGTGCCGGGAAGGGATGCGCCGGGCTCGCCAGCACTTCCAGGAAGGTGTCCTCTTGGGTCGGTTCCACTTCGCCTCCAGGAACGACGTTCTCCGGCGCGTCCGCCACCGGAATCCTGGGAGAGGGGTGCGTCGCGCCCGCGTGCATCCCGGCCGGAGCGCCTCGGCCGCTCCGGCGGGGAGCTCAGCGGCCGTCGTCATGCCTCGACATCTCCTTCGCGATCTCCTGCAGCGCCCGCTTGATCGCGACGCGGGCGGCGTCGGGGGACGGGTAGTCGCACTCCTCCGCGATCACGCTCCACTCCATCCCCAGTTCAAGACGCATCAGCAGCGCAGTGCGAACGCGATCGGGGAGTTTTTCGAGCGCACGGTCGAAGTCCTCGGCCGCCTCGTGTCCCTGGGACACCTCCGGCGGTCCGGGCGCGACCATCTCCGGGCAGGAGCCCGACCCCTCATGGATCGCCGTCTCGTGCACCGCGTCTCCGCGGCGGGCGGCGTCGATCAGGTGGTTGCGCGCGACCGAGCGCGCGAAGCACCAGAAGGAACCGATGCCGTGCGCCTTGAAGCGATCGAGCGCGGCGAAGATCTTGACGCAGACGTCCTGCACCACGTCCTGGGTGTCGAAGAGGTGGCGGGCGCGGAGGGGCACGCGCGCGTAAAGGAAGGCTTCGAGGCGCGGGCGGTAGCGCCGGAACAATTGCTCCGCCGCGGAGCGGTCGCCCTGCCTCGCAAGGGTGACCAGCTCGATCGTCGCAATCAGGTCGCTCTCGGCTCCGGACGTCACACCCGCGCCTCCGGTCGGTCCGATGCGAACGGCCATCGTAGGGCGGCCCCCGCCACTGGCAATGTGTCGGGGCGGGAAGCCGATGGATCCTCCCCCTACACGTCGGCTCCGGGGCAATCCGCCACCGTCGCCCCGAGGTGAATTCGTTCCCGAACGCAATCGAGCGAAGCGGGGCCGCCACGCGCCCCGTGCTGTCCGGGGGTGCACGAGGGGAGGGCCTGCGGCTCGACGCGCGCGCGACTCGGATTGCCGTCGTGGGCGTCGAGCGGTTCGTGCAGCGGTTCGTCGGCGACGCCGGCGCGAGCGACGGCATCGCCGCGAGCGAGGGCGGCGACTTCCAGCTCTTCTGAGCGGGGCTCAGCGGCTCGATGCGTCGCCGACGTATCGCAGCGAACGCGGACCGTGCAGCTCGACGACCGTCGTCTCGCCCGCGCGCACCTCGACGGGGATCGTGCCGGAGCGGTCGAATCCGCGGTTCTCGGGCACGAGCAGCTCGTAGCGGCCGGGCGGCAGAGGCCGGAATCGGTGCCGCAGGCACGTCGGTCGGCCGTTCGGCGAACTCCATCCGAGGTCGGAACGGAGATCCTGGCCGCCGCCGATCAGTCGGAATTCACGGATCGCCCAGGCTCCGTCGCCCTCTTCCGACTCGCCCGCCCCGTCCAGGACGACCTCGACGACGACGCCCTCGACGCGCGAGAGCGCGACGCGGACGTCGTTCGACCCCGGCGCGAGCTCGACGATCGTCTCGGAGGGCTCGTAGTCGGGTCGTGACCCCAGGTCGACGAAGACCTGCGCGAGCCCCGCCGTCGCGCGGATCGCGCCGTCCGCCGGCTTCGCCGCGCCGCCGCCTTCGACTACGACAACGCCGAATTCCGCCGGGTCGGATCCGTCGACGGCGACCACGCGGACGTCCGCGGGGTTCAGCTCGAGCTCCGTGCCGGTCCGCGCGTCGAACCCGTGCACGACCACCGAGCTGGAGTCGCGCCGGCGTTCTTCCGCGCGCAGGACGACTTCGGTCCGCCCGCCGGCGGCGGCGGTGAAGGGGACGGGGTCGTGACGCCACGCGTCCTCGAAACTGCGGACGGCCCGGAACGAATGGGCGTCGACCAGCGTGACTTCGCGAGGCAACGCCCGCTCGACGTCGTCGACCCATGCGACCCACGATCCTTCGGAGAGGTCGTCGAAGCGGGCGACGCCCTCCGCGTCGATCGGAGCGACGTGGCGCAGCGGCGTCGAGGCGGCGGCGCGCCGCAACGTCCCGCGATCGAGCGCGGCGCGCGCCGCGGCGCGCAGCGACGGCGGCGCCTTCTCGACCCACCGCTCCTCGGCGCGCGAGCGGGATGCCCCGAAGCTCTCGTCGCCGTCGAACTCGACGGACGCGACGACGACCGCGGGCCGGCCGCGGCGCTGCTCGGATGCACCCTCCGCGGCGGCGACCGGCCACGGCTCGACCTTCACGCGGACGGACGCCGGTGGACGGAGGGCGACGGTGAGCTCCTTGTCCCACGCATCGAAGCGGACCCGCTCGTCGCCGTGCTCCGCGGCGTGGACGACGAAATCGAGCCGCGAGGAATCGCCGAAGAAGCGCAGCGGCGACGCGTGTCCACCGGGCGAGCCCGACCGCGTCGCTCCCGCCGCGAACGGGAAGCCCACTGCGATCGAGGTCGCGCCTTCGAGATGCGCGTCAAAGCGCACGGTCACGTCGTCGAGCTCGCGTCCGGTCCCGGAGTCGACGACGTGCAGCACGCGCGCCGGCGACCAGGAGGCGGCGATCTCGATCCAGCGCTTGGAGAGCGGCCAGCGCTGCTCGAGCGTCGCGAGCTCGCGCCCCGAGAGCTCGAGCCGCTCGACCTCGACCTCCGCGCCGAGCGGCCCGCGTCCGGCGAAGCGCCCCTCCTTCACCGCGACCTCGATCCGCCGCGGCGGCGCCGCGGCATCGACGCAGCGGAGGATCAGCGTGCCCTCTTCCGACGGCGCACCTTCCGGCGGATTCCGGATCAAGACGAGGCCGAGGAAGTCGACCTCGGGCGCCGGCTCGGCCGCGCGGCGCACGTCGACGTCCGGTCGCGCGCGATCACGAGCGGAGGGATTCGCGTCATTCGCGAGATTCGCGGCCGCCGCGGGTTCGGCCGTTTCCGGCGCCGCCGCGGCGCGCGATTCCACGGAGTCCGGCGCGCTCCGCCGCGACGACGGGACCTCGAGCTTCCTTGCATCGTCGCGCATCAGCAGGAGCGCGCCGCCCGCCGCGCCGATGACGGCGACCCACAGCGCGACGAACGTGACCTTGCGACGGTGCAATCGTCCTACATCGGGTTGGTCGACTCAGGCGACGTCGGCTCGTCCAGGAGCCAGCTCTTGGTGCCCGGCGAGATCGGTCCGCCCGGAGTCGGCGGGCCGGTCGGCGGGGTCGCGGGCGGGAGCGGGGTGGGCGGCTCGCGCCTGGGCTTGCGGGCGGCGACGGCGAAGAGGAAGACGCCGAGGATCAGGAAGCAGCCGAGGCCCCAGACGTTGTTGGTGTCGAGGAAGCGCCGCGTCGGCATGGCGAGCGAGTTCTTGCCGAAGGCGCCGCGCAGCGCGTCGAGGTGGAAGCGCGTGAGCGACTGCTCGAGGGTCTCGCCCTTCGGGAAGATCGAGTGGGCGACTTCGAGGTGGACGCCCTTCTCGCGCTCGAGGTAGGTGAGGAGCGTCGACTCGCTCTTCACCTCGAGCTGCTTCCCGTCTTCATCGTGCATCACGCTCTTCGGCGCGCTCAAGGCGCAGACGAGGATGCCGACCAGCGCTCCGCCCGCGATGAGCCCCGAGCTGAACAGCACGCCCGGCGACGACTCCTGCTCCGCCTCAATGAGCTGGGTCCGCTTGTCGGCCCACTTACGGGCGAGACCGCCGAGGAAGATCGACGTCGAGGTCGAGAGCGGGAGGTAGGCGCCGACCGCGAAGGGCAGCGCCGGCGCGCCGACCAGCTCCATCATGATCGCGATGAAGACGCCGATCAGGACGAGCACCCACGGCAGGTCGCCGCCCAGCACGCCGTCGATGATGAGGCGGAACAGCTGCGCCTTGGGCGCGTCGAGCTTCGACTCGATCTCGCGCTCCTTGGTGACCCCGTCCGGCCCGTACTGGATCTTCTCCGTCCCGCACACGCCGGGGTCCATGTAGAAGGCGATCGCGCCGTCCTTCACGAGGTAGTGGCCGCGCGGGATCAGGATCTTGTGCTGCTCCGCCGGCGCCGCCGGGTCGAGCTGGTCCTTGCGCACGTAGAGCAGCTGGTAGTCGACGTTCCGGAAGGCGAGCGGCTCCTTGTCGAAGGCGAGCTCGCCCTCGCGATCCTTCTGCCCATTGATCGAGTCGACCGTCGCCTGCGTCGCGGCGAAGCCCGGGTAGCTGCGCGCGTGGTAGGTCGTGTAGCTGTTGTTCATGAACCAGAGCGTGAAGCCGATCACGGCCGCGCTGGTCAGCACGCCCCACGAGATCGCGATCTGCTGCGCGCGCGGCGTCGCGCCGAGCAGGTGGCCCGTCTTCAGGCACTGCGACGTCGTGCCGCCGTTGCTCGCGGCGACGCAGACGATCGCGGCGGTGCAGAGCGCCATCTCCTTGTTGGAGATGCCGGTGCGCCCGACCAGCACGAAGAGGAGGCAGGTGATCAGCAGCGTCGCGACCGTCATCCCGGAGATCGGGTTGCTCGACGAGCCGATCTCCCCGGTGATGCGCGCCGAGACGGTCACGAAGAAGAAGCCGAACACCACGATCAGGATCGCGGAGAGCCAGTTGACGCCGAGGATGTCGCGCCCGATCGCCCCCTGGAGGAGGTTCGGCGCCCAGATGCCGAGGATCAGGACGAGGCAGCCGATCGCGACCACCGACATCGGCAGGTCGCGCTCGGTGCGCAGCGGCATCCGGCCGCCGTTCCCCCTGAGCCCGGCGAGCCCGCGCGTGAACGCCCCGAGGATGGTCGGCATCGCGCGCGCGAGCGAGATGAGTCCGCCCGCCGCCACCGCGCCCGCCCCGATGTAGAGGACGAAGGCGTTGCGCAGCTGCCCCGGCGTCATGTCGGCTGCGCGGATCGTCCCGCCGCCCACCAGCGGCGACGTCATCTCCGGTCCGAAGTACTTGATGGCCGGGATGAAGACGAGGAAGGAGAGGATCCCTCCCGCCAGCATGATGAAGGAGGTGCGCCAGCCGATGATGAAGCCGGTGCCGAGCAGGACGGGGTTGGTCTCGAAGCTGAACGAGCCGCCCTTGAAGAACGGGACGACCTTCTCGTTCCACTTGAGCGTGTCGAGCGTCCAGGTCGGGACCTCGCCGAAGAAGCGGCAGATGCGGCCGAGGTAGGCCCAGGCGCCGCCCAGGATCAGGCCCCCGAAGAGGGCGCCGGCCCCCGACCCGCCCTTGTCGCCGACGATCAGCACCTGCGCGCACGCCGTTCCTTCGGGGAAGGGCAGCTTGCCGTGCTCCTTCACGATGAGCCCGTGGCGCAGCGGGATCATCATCAGCGTGCCGAGGAACCCGCCGAGCAGCGCGATCAGCGTGATGCGCAGCACGTCCATGTCGAAGCCCATCAGGAGCAGCGACGGGAGCGTGAAGGCGACGCCGGCCGCGAGCGACTCGCCGGCCGAGCCGGTGGTCTGGACGATGTTGTTCTTGAGGACGGTCGGCCTGCCGAACGCCCGCAGGATCGTGATCGCGAGCACGCCGATCGGGATCGACGCGGACGTCGTCAGCCCGACCTTGAGGCCGGCGTAGACCGACGCCGCCGCGAAGACGATCCCGAGGATCGAGCCGAGCACGATCGCGCCGAGCGTGCTCTCGACCATCTGCGTCTCGGGCGCGACGTACGGTTTGAACGTCGATGCCGCGTCGGCGGCGGGCGAGGCACTGCCGCTGGTCTGGTTCATGGGGGCGGCATCATCCGGGCGCCGCGCGGGCCGATCAACGGTTTCGTCCCGGCGACGCGCTATATGCCGCGGCCGGAAGCCTGCACGCGAGGGCCGCAATGCCCGACGCCGCCGGACTCGAGTGCCTGAAGCGGGAGAACAGCCGGTTGCTGCGCGAGGACCTCGCGCAGGGGCGCGTCGCCTTCCGGGCGCTGCCCGAGGTGGTGACGCTCAACCACACCGACCTCTGCAACCTGCGCTGCGTCATGTGCCCGCGCAACCTGGCGCAGGGGACCCACCGCCTCGACCGGCGCATCCTCGGCTACCTCGCCGACGAGCTCTTCCCGACGGCGCGCAAGCTCATCCTCACCACGTCGGGCGGCGAGCCGCTCGGCGCCGACTTCGACTTCCTGCTCGAGCGGGCGCTCGCCCACGCGGTCCGCATCGACGCGGTGACGAACGGCGTGCTGCTCACCCGCGAACTCTACCGGCGCGGCCGGACCGCCTTCGACCACCTGAACGTCTCGCTCGACTCGCACGTGCCGGAGGTCTACGAGCGCATCCGCCTCGGCGCGCGCTTCGACGCCGTGCACGAGAACCTGCGCGCCATCCAGGAGGAGCGGCGCGCCGCTCCCGACGACGTGCTCTACTCGGCGTCGGCCGTCGTGATGCGCTCGAACGTCGGCCACCTCCCGGAGTTCGTCGAGCACGCGGCCGCGCTCGGCTTCGACGGCGTCGTCTTCCAGCGGCTGCTCCACACCGTGAAGCCGACGCCCGAAGAGGACCCGTTCACGCACCCGGGCGAGGCGGCGGTGCGCGCCGCGTTCGAGCGCGCGGGCGAGGCGGCGCGGCGCTCCGGCGTCGACCTCTACCTCTCCGAGTTCGGGCTGCCTCCGGTGCGCGTGCGGGCGCTACGGGCGAAACGCCCCGACCCGATCCTGGGCGCCGGCGTGTGCTGGTTCATCGCGCAGAACTTCAGCGTGATGTACACGGGCGAGGTCTACCCGTGCTGCATCCCGACCGACCACCGCCTCGGCAACGTGCTCTATGACGACCCGGTCGTGATCTGGAACGGCGCGCCGTTCCGGCGGCTGCGCGCGGCGCACCGGAGCGGACGCGGGACGCCGTTCTGTTCGGGCTGCATCCACGCGCCGCACCTGAAGGCGCGGCCGCTCGCGCCGGCGCAGGAGCTGGTGAAGCTCGCGCGGCGGGCGGTCCGCCACGTCGGCGGCCTGGCCGCGGCGTCGCTGCGGCGCCGCGACGCGCCGACCGTCCTCGCGCCGCCGCTGCCGCGGCTCGCGTGGCGCGACGGCGCCTTCGAGCGCGGCGCCGCCGGCGTGCGGACGCTCTCCGCGCCGCACCTGCGCAACGAGGCGGCGGCCTTCGACGCGGGCGACGGCTCGCTCTATCTCGTCCGCGACGGCGAGCTGCTGCGCGCCGGCGCCGGCGAGGCGACGCCGCGGGCGATCGCGCGGCTGCGCGCGCCGCCGGCGCCGCGCGCCTCGGCGCTGCGGGTCGTCGCGCCGCGGCGGCTCGCGGCGGCCTTCGTCGAGGACGGACGGCTGCTGCGCGTGCAGATCGGCGGAGCCGGCGCGCCGGCGCGCGCGTCCGAGGTCGTCGTTCCCGAAGTCGTCGTCGAAGAGGCGCTGCGCCTCTCCGATCCGCGCGCCTACGTCCGGCAGCACGGCATCGACGTCGCGCGCGACGGCTCGCTGTGGGTCGCCGAGTACGGCACCTTCCCCGGCGCGCGCTGCGGCGTCGTCCACCGCGCCGCCGACGCCGCGGCGCCGCTGCGGCCGCGGCTGCGCCTCCCGTTCGCGCGCCACATGCACACGGTGCGCGCGCTCGCCGACGGGCGCGTGCTGGTCACGACGGACGACCTCGCGAGCTGCCGGCGGCTGCTCGCATTTCCGGCCGGCGGCGGGCGCGCGCGCGTGGTCGAGCGCGCGTGGTCGGGCTTCACCGCCATCGCCTCCGACGGCGCGTGGATCCACTTCGGGAGCGAGCTGCTCGACCGGAACGGCCTGCTGCGCCGCGATCCGGGGCTGCGCGCGCCGGCCGAATTCCGGCCGCTGCCCGACCGCCTCGACCTGCAGGTGCGCGACCTCGTCGCGCTCGGCGGCGGACGGATCGCCGCGCTCTTGAGCGTCGACGCCGACCTCGTCGGGCGGCGCGCGGGGCGGCGCGCCGCGCTGCTGCTCTCGCGCGACGACGGCGCGACGTGGGCGGTCGCGCACGAATTCGCGGCCGACTGGAGCGACGCGCCCGAGGCGCTGCTGCGCGTCGACCGCGGGCCGCGCGCGCCGGACTCACCCGCGCGGCTGCTCACCCTGTGCAGCGACGCGCCGACGCTCTTCGACGTCGCGTGACTCGAGGCGCGCGCGCCGCCGGCGGTTCCTCGCGTAGGCGACCGCCATGCGGCCCTTGCGCAGCGCGTCGACCCACCAGCGCGGTCCGCGCGGCGGCAGGTGGGGCGCGTGGAGGCAGCCGGCGCAGAAGAGCGCGGGCCGCCGCGCGTAGTGCGCCGCGCGCAGGCGCTGCGCGGCGCGCGAGTTCCAGATGGCGCGCGGCGACTCGAAGCGGACGTTCCCCATCACGTAGTCGGTCGGGTAGCAGCACGGGTAGACCTCGCCGGTCGGCTGCACCCCGAAGTGCTGGATGAGGTAGGAGCAGAGCGGGCCGCCGGCGAGCTCGGCCGGCACCTTCGCGCGCGGCGGCGCGACCAGCAGGTTCGCGACGCCGAACTCGGCGGTGAACTCGCTCGCGAACAGGTTGAGTCCGACCTCGGCCGCGGTCGCGCGCGCGCCGAGCAGCGCCGCGCCGACCGCCGCCGCACCCGGGCTCGCGAAGGGATCCTCCTCGGGGGTCGGCTTGGCCGAGTGGCTCAGCCGCTGCAGGATCAGGCCATCGACACCGAGCTCCCGCGCGTAGCGCACCAGGCCGTCGAGGTGGGGCAGCGTCGAGCGCATCACCACCGCGCTGAGCGAGAGGAGGACGCCGTCGGGACGCGCGCGCCGCGCCGCGACGATCGCGTGCAGGTTGCGGTCGACGCGCTCGAAGCGGCTGCCGACGCGGATGCGCTCGTAGACCTCGGGGAGGTGCGAGTCGATCGAGACGTTCACGTGGTCGAAGGCCGGCGCCGCGGTCCGGTAGAGCGCCTCGGTCAGCTCGGTGCCGTTGGTGACGACGTCGACGCGCACTCCGTGGGCGAGCGCGCGCTCGAGCACGAGGTCGAAGTCGGAGAGGAGCGGCTCGCCGGCGGCGCCCGACAGCGCGACCTTCTTCGCCGTCGGGAAGAGCTCGTCGCAGACGGCCGTCATGCGGTCGCGCGACAGCTGCAGCTTCTCCTGTCCGAGCGCGCGCGGGCACATGACGCAGCGCAGGTTGCAGCGCTCGGTGGTGTGGAGCGTGACCACCTCGGG
>Ga0137326_1000628_pt1 | contig 11947 bp, 17 predicted proteins | sample EasRivERMZT500_2_FD_102292 | JGI IMG/M metagenome (GOLD analysis project Ga0137326, IMG submission 102292) | Soil microbial communities from meander-bound floodplain in the East River, Colorado, USA - East River MetaG ERMZT500_2 | ecosystem: Environmental > Terrestrial > Soil > Floodplain ... | reverse complement strand
TCGGGCATCCAGTTATCGCCGGCGAGGACGAGCGTGTACGGCGACGACGCCAACGCGAGCCCGCGTAGCAGTGCCTCGCCCGGCCCGGCCGGCGTCGGCTGGACGACGTAGTCGATGTCGCGCCGGTCGACGCGCGCGAGGAGGTCGACGATCGGCGCCGCGTTCGTCGGCGACACGACGACGATCAGGCGGCCGGTCACGAACGACCGGGCCTGCCGGGCGAGGCGGGCGATCAGCGCCTCGCCGTTCACGACGACCAGGGGCTTCATACCGGTGGGGACGATCCCCGCGAGCCGCGATCCCGCGCCGGCGGCGAGGATGACAGCGTCCAGTTGACGGTGCATCAGCTCTCCTCTCTCGAAAAGTTCGCGGGCGCGATCGTACAGGCGCGTCGTCATCGGGACCGACTCTCTTCCCGCAGCGTCCGCACGATGTCGGGCCACCACGTCAACCAGCGGGCGCGGTGGTCGGGCGTCTGATAAGGCAGGAACTTCGCGACGTGGAGGGCGCAGCACCAGCACGCGAGCCGCCACTCCTCGACCGTCGTGGTCCGCGACGCGACGACGTTGAACACCTCCTCGTCGAGCCGCCACTGCGCGCGTTGGCCCGACCGGACCGCCTCGTAGCCGAGGCCCGACTGCAAGATCTTCCCCAGGTCGAGCGCGCGGACTGCCGGCACTTTCCGGTCGATCACGATGTCGGGGACCGGATCAATCAGCACCACCTCGCCCGTCGCCGGCCGTCGCATCACGTTCTCGAGCGTCGCGTCGCCGTGCGTGCCAGCATAGAATGCCGATACGATCGTTAGCTCGCGGAACCACGCGGCCAGATCGGTCCACCCCTCGAGCTCTGCGAACCCCGGCGCCTGATCAGGGCGCCACCCGGGACGCGACAGTGGCGCCTCGTCCCAGATCGGCTCGAGCGCGTCCATCACGACGACGGCCCGGGCCTCGGGCGTCGACGGCGGGAGCGGCTCGAGCAGCTCCATCGAGTATCCTTCGCCGTCGCCGTCGACGTACCACCCGCCGACCCGGACCGTGGCCGGATATTTTCGCCGCCACAGCCACTCATATTGTGCCCGCAGCCGGCGGACGATCGCCTCGTTGCTGCCGACCTTCATCACGCGGAACGTCGCCCCCGACGCGCCGATCATAGGACGAACCCGGCGGCGGCCGCGTCGCGCGCGAACATCTGGACGGTCTCGAGCGAGAACGCGTCGAGGTCCTTCCCGTCGAGGTCGGCGACCCGCTGCAACAGATCGGGCGGAACCGTGATGATGTGGGCGCCGGCGGCGCGGGCCTGCTCGATGTTCAGCGCCTCGCGGGTCGAGGCCCACAGCACCTGAACGTTCGGCAGGTCCGCGAAGCGAGCCACGGCAGTCGCGACGACGCGCGCGGGGTCGCGGCCGGTGTCGGCGATCCGGCCGGCGAACACCGACACGATCGCCGGGACGTCGTCGGCGAGCGCCACGTGGAGCATCCGGAGCTGCGCCTCCGTAAAGACCGCCGTCACGTTCACCTTCACGCCCCAACCGGTCAGGCGCCAGACGACGCCGGCCGACGACTCGCCGCGCGTGTTCGTGATCGGGATCTTCACGTACACGTTGGGCCCGAGCGCCGCGAGGATCTTCGCCTGGCGTTCCATCTCCGGTGCGTCGTCCGCGAAGACCTCGAGCGAGACCGGACGATCGGGAACCGCCTGCACGACGTCGCGCGCCCAGGCCAGGTAGTCGGTGACGCCGGCCTTACGTGCCAGGGTCGGGTTCGTCGTGAACCCGTCGATGCCAACGTTGCGCGCGGCGCGCATATCGCTCAGGTCGGCGCTGTCCATAAAGATCTTCATAGGGCCTCCACGATGCGGCGTAGGTGGTCGGGATCGTTCACCATCACCAGGAACGGCCGGGCGACGCCGGCGCGTTCCGCGGCCTGAAAGTCCGTGATCCGGTCCCCGATGAGAATGCTCCGCGACCGGTCGATCAGCCGGTCGGCGGCCGCGCGGACGATCAACCCGGGCATCGGCTTTCGGCAGTCGCACGCGTCGCGCTCGTCGTGATAGCAGGCATACAGCGCGGCGCCGAAGAACGCCTTCACGCGATCGTTCACCGCCTCGCCGAAGTACGGCGACACAACACCACGGCGGACGTCCGGCTGGTTCGTCACGATCACGATGTCGTACCCTTTCCGCCGGAGGATCTCGACGGACCCGAGCGCGCCCGGGAGCGGCTCGACCTCGTCCCACGTCCGCGCCGGCCGGGTTCCGGTCACGTCGACGTAGGCCCGGGTCAGGACCCCGTCGCGGTCGAGAAAGGCGGCCTTACCGCCGCGACGGTCGACGATCACGGCTGCGTCCCCGGGATCGCGAGCTGGGCGCCGGTCTTCTCGACGCGGGCGCGGAGGCGCTGCAGGTCCGTGCGCGTGAACTTCAGGGGCTTCGGCGTTCCCGGGCCGAACGCGTTACGCGTCGACACGAGGATCGCGTCGTCGTTCGCGCCCTGGCCGATCAGGGCCCGGGCCAACGCCGTCGGGCCGGCATACCCGATCCGCAGCAGGTCACCGTCGACCTTGTTCACGAGCTCATCTTGTGGGGAAGTTGGGCCGGCGTTCGGTATCGACGTGGGGTCGATCGTCGTGCCTGCCTCATCCTGGCGTGCCGGTTTCGGCGTCCGGGGCCGTTTCGGGGCCGGCGCGGGGGCGGCGGTCGTCGGGACCGCCAGGGACGCCAACGCCGGCGGGGCACCGGTCACCACGGTGTGGCCGTGGGCCAGGTCCGCCGTCGTCACGACGTTCGGGTCGACCGGGGCCCCGCGCTCGATCGCGCGGCGGACGTTCCGGGCGAGCCACTCGCCGACGGGCGGCATCACGGCCTGCGCCGTCTGCGCGTACTTGTTCGACAGGTTCGGTCCCTCGAACACGTACTCGGGCGGGTACCCGCAGAGGAGCTGCTGCTCCAGCAGCGTGATGTACCGGTCCTCGGTCGGGTGGAACTTCGTCGCGCCGCCGGTCAACGTCGGCGACGGTTCATCGTAGTCGAGCCGGACGTCGAGGAACCGCGGCCGGCCCTTCACGGTGCCGTGGTTGTTCAGGACGCGCGTCTCGGGCGGGTGCGCCCGCTCCCAGGCCTTCCGCAGCGAGCCGCCGGGCGGGATCGTCTTCAACAGCTCGAGGTGTTCCGGGTTGTTCGTCGGCTTCGGTGGCGTCGGCGATCCGTCGACGACCCCGTCGATCAGCAGCGGTGCCCAGGCGTCCCGCACCGTTCGCTTCGGGACCCGGTTGTACTCCCAGTCGATCGCGACGCGGTGAAACACGCAGAAGAACCGGCGCCGGATCTGCGGGACGCCGATGTCCACGGCGTTCAGCAGGACGTACGTCGCCGCGTAGCCGTGGGCCCGCGCGACCGCCGTCAGCTCGTCGACCATCTCGCGGCCCCGCCGCAGCGCCGGCTGGACCGACTCCCACGCCCAGACGGTCGGCTCGACCCGCTCGAGGACGCCGAACATCTTCGTGATGCACGACGTCCGGGGGTCGCGCTTCCAGTGGTCGTTCATCATCCCGACCTTCTTGTGGCTGATCCCCGCGTTCGAGAACGGCGCGCACGGCGGGTTCCCGAACACGAAGTCGATCGGCCCCGCCGCCCGCAGCTCGTCGAGCGGCCACGTCGCCGGCGACGCGTGCACGGGCATCCCGGGGTGGTTCCGGTTCGTCGTCGCCCCGCCGTAGGGCCCGTCCTCGAGCTGGGCCAGGACGTCGAACCCGGCCCGCTTCACGCCGAGCGTGAACCCGCCGGCAAAGATGTACACGCCGATCGCCTTCATGATGGGATCCTCCGGGTCTTACCCGCATAAGAGTTGAGCGCCTGGATGAGCTCGGCGTTCGTCACGTTGTACAGGTCGACCGTCGGGTCGACCCGGTTGTTGGGGAACGCCGCGTAGCCGGCATTGCCAATGAGCTGGCCGAACCGGAGCCGGGGATACCGGCGCCACGCCCGCCACACGCGAAACAGGAAGATGAGCTGTCGCATCAGATGTCCTTTCGCAACGGGTTATGACGCGCGTGGCGGATCGTCGCCGGGATCAGCGTCGGATACGTCGGCTTCAAGATCGTCAGGATCTCGTCGTCGGACTTCCCCGCGTCGATCAGCTCGCGGACGGCGGCGGTCTTCCCGGTCGATCGCTTTGGCTTCAGGGCGGTCTTCAACGCCGCCATCAGGTCGAGCACCGGGCCCTGCCCGGCCGGTTCCCACGTCACGTCGGCCGCGTCGATCGGGGGCGCCTTCGCCGCGTTCAGGGCGGCGATCGCGGCCCCGCACCGGGCCAACTGGTTGTCGCGGACGCGGTCGGGGTATTCCTTCCCCTGATACGTGTACCACGCGCGCTGCACGACCCCGCCGACCACCTGGTTCAGGTGGTGGTACGGAACGAGCGCGACGTCGGCCGCGTCGATCCCGTCGACGACGGCCGCGAACGCGGCGCGGAGCTGGTCCACGTGGGCGTGCGCGACGGCGTTCACCGTCTTCATCAGGCTCGGATACAGCGCGAACGCGACGCCGCCGATCTTCGCCTCGGTAGGCGGGGTCTCGGGCGCTGCGATCGTCTTCTTTCGTCCTCGCATCGGTGTTCCTTTCTCGGGTTCGTTCGACCGGGCTGGCAACCGGTCCGCCGCATTACCGCCGGGGCTCGTGGGCCCCGGATACAGCGCTGACATCGCGCACGGTGCTCTGCGCTGTTAGAACTTCGCGCCCTTCCCGTCGTCGACCGGCGTGTCCTCTTCCCCGGCCGCCTTCTCGTACTCAACCTTCACGATCCCCGACTTCAGCACGGAGAAGAAGTCCGCCGCCGCCTTCCACTGCTCGACGGTCGTCTCGCCCGCCGGTTCGGGAACCTTCAGGTTGTAGAACACCCCGTCGTCGTTCTTCTGCTGCACCGTGACGACGGACCAGACATCGTTCCACCGGACGATCGCGCGACCGGCCGACGGCTTCCGCATCTGGATGAACGTGTTCCACTTCCGACCGGGCGTCAGCTTCGTCGACGTCAGCGACAGCAGCGCCGGCGCCCACGAGCCGTCGTTCGACTGCGCGATCACGTATTGGTTCATCGTGTCGCGCACCCACCCGGTCTTATCGCGCCGGAGCGCGATCTCGCGGGCGACCGCCTCGTCCTTCACGTCGTTCAGCTCGGTCATGATGAACCCGATCGCGGCCTTCACGGCGTCCTCCTGGACCGGGAACGATCCCAGGAACCCGCCGCCGAGGTCGCGCGGGCGCCAGACGTTGAACACCATCTCGTACCGGACCGGGATGACGGCGACGGTCCCCTTGAACAGCTCGTTCGTGACCGTGTTGAAGATGTCGCCTTCCTCGGCGCCCTGAATGAACTTGGCGTGCTGCTTATCGCGCTGCGGCGAGTTCGACTGAACGACGCCGAGGAACGGCATCGAGAAGTCGGCCCGCGTCATCGCGGCGGCGTCCTGCTGCGACCCCGCGATCACGTCCTTGTACGCGTCCAGCAGGTTCGCCGGGAGCTGGCCCTTCGGCACGGGGACGATCGATGTCGGCGCGATGCTCTGCGCCGCGGCGGTCCCCTTCTTCTCTCCCTCTTTCGCGGTGCTCACAGATCGGGTCCTTTCTTCGGTTGGGTAACGACGGCGACCGTCTCCATATGGGCCGTCAGGTTCGGCGGCAGCGGCCGCCCGTTCTCCAGCAACTCCTTGGCGAACGATCCCAGCGTCTGCGCGTGGATCGTCTCCTTGATGATCCCGCCGTGCCCGTGTTCGCGCAGCCACTTAAAAAAGTCCGGCTGGTTCTCGGCCAGGACGGACGCGCGGACCTTGTGCGTGAGGTAGATGCGGGACCCGGACGCGTGCGTGAACGACGCCTTCCCGTCCGGCCCGACCAGCTCGAGGGCGTTCATCAGGTCGGGCAGGCGGCGCATTCGGACGTCGTCGTAGCGCTGTTTCAGCGATCGCAGGTCGTCCTCGAGCGTGTCGATCTGCGCCTTCAGTCCGATCTGCTCCTCGACGAGCTGCGAAAGCTCGGCGCTCTGCGTGGTCATAGCTCTCCTTTCAGGTCGACGGGGACGGGAAAGTACCGGTGCTCCATGTTATCCCACTTCAGCACCGTGAACCGTCCCCCGTTGGTCTCGGCGACGATCGCGCAGGCGATCCCGATGGCGACGGGATCACCGGCCGCCACGATGAAGTCCCCGTCCCGGTACCGTGCCAGCTTCGTCCGCAGGTCGCGGACGGTCGGCGCGGCGTTGAACATCACCTGCTTTCCGGTCTCGATCAGGACCTCGATCGTCCCGTAGTCGAGCGCCGGCGTCGTGTCCATCGTCTTCCAGACCCGGGTCACGGGGTCCCGCATCCGCGGTTCCTGGACCATGAAGACGATCGGACCGCGCTCGCCCGCGACGCGGCCGGTCACAAGGGTGTGCCGGAAAAAACTACGTGTTTTTCGCCTAGGATCACACCGGCTCCTTTCTCAGTTGGCGCGTCGGGCACGACGGCCCGCACGTGCGGTTCAGTCCGAAGTCGGTCCCCCGCCGCATCGTGTAGTACGGGGCACCGCACTCGCGGCAGCGGCCGGCGGGACGTCGGCGCGGCTGCCAGTCGTGGTTGTGCGTCGTCGGGGCGGCCGAGTACACCGGCCGGTGCCCGATCAGATCCAGTCTTTCCATAGGTCTCCTGTCACGGTTCCGGCGAGGGCCTTCTTCGCCCGCAGCGCGCTCATCAGCTTCAGGTCGACCGTCTCGCGCGCGATGAGGTCGACGTATGTCACGGACCCGGTCTGCCCGATCCGGTGGGCCCGGTCCTCCGACTGCAGGCGCGACTCGAGCGAGTAAGAGTTCGAGAAGTACACGACCGTCTTCGCCTGGGTCAGCGTCAGACCGAGCCCGCCCGTCTCCGTCTGACCGACGAAGAACCGGACCGGCGACCCCGGGTCCTGGAACGCCGTCCGCGCGAGGATGCGCGCGTCGTCCTTCACACCTCCGTGAAACTCGACCACGGTGTCAGGACCGAACTTCTCCCGCAGGGCGCGGGCGATCATATCGAGCTCGGCCCGGAACCGGGCCCACACGATCACCTTTCCCGTTACGTCGTCGACCAGCTCTAGCAACGCGGCGAGCTTCGGGTTCGGGCCGGGGATCGGTTCGGCGACCGCGTCGGCGACGACGGGGATGCCGTTCGGCGCGACGAGCACGGTCTCGGCCGGGACGAACCCGCCCGTGATCTGCTGCAGTCGCAGGAGCTGCGTCAGGACGATCGTCGCCGTCACCTTCTTCTCGGCCGACAGCTCGGCCACCATCTGGTCGCGCATCTGGTCGTATAGCCGGCGCTGGACGTCCGCCAGGTCGACCTCGATCTTCTGGTAGATCTTCGGCGGCAGGTCGAGGCAGTCGGCGCGCAGCACGCGATATGAGTGTGGCTCGATCAGGCGCTGCAGCTCGTCGAGGTGCGCGTACGCGACGACGACCCGGTTGTTGAACCCGCCCAGGATCGCGAAGTACGTGCGGAACGACGAGAAGGACTCGAACCCGAAGAGCATGTCGGCGTCGAGGAACCGGAACTGCGCCCACGCGTCGAGCGGGCCCTGCGTGATCGGCGTCCCCGTGCAGATGCGCCGGTAGGCGGCGAACCGGCCGAGCCGGATCACGGCGCGGGTCCGCCGCGCCCCGGGCGTCTTGATGCGCGACGACTCGTCCACGACCATCAGCGTCGGCGCGCGGCGGATGAACGCCTCGACGGCCTCCGCGCCCCGGCCGGTCGACAGCGCCTCGACGTTTATGACGAGCCACCGCAGGACGTCCGGCTCGTCGCCCTCGAGGACGGCCGCGACCTGCCGGCGATGCTCGGCCGTTCCGCCGCCCCAATACGCCGCGCGGTATCGCACGTAGTCCGGCGTGTGGATCGGGACCTCGTCGGTCACCCAGTTGGTCTTCACCGAGTTCGGCGCGACGACGAGGACCTGCCGGATCTTATCGCGCCCGAACAGCCAGCACGCGGTGTCGACGATCACCTTGGACTTGCCCGTCCCCTGCTCCATCAGCAGCGCGAACGCCGCGCGGTCCCGCGACAGGAGGAACGCCCGCCGCTGGTGCGTGAACGGCGCCGGTCCCCCGAACCGATAGTCCGTGACGACGGCATCGGCCCCGCCGATCACGTCCTTCTCGGCCTTCAGCGTTACGACGGCCTCGCGGTGCTCGACGATCTTCGTCTCAGCCTCGTTCAGGAGCCGCAGCGCGTCGGGCGACCACACCGCGTCGGGGAACGCGGACTTCAGGTAGGCCGCCGTCCGGGTCGTCGCCTTACACAACCACGACTTGGTGTCGGGGTGCCACATGTGGTGGTCGGGGATCGCCCGGCAGAGCTCGACGTTCCGGGGCGAGTACGGCGTCGTGAGCTGCAGCAGCCCGTTCCGGACGCCGATCGCGTAGCCCGACCCCGTGGGCGCCGGGAGCCCGCCCAGGTCGAACCCGAGGAGCCGCAGCGCGCGCCACGACTCGGTTGTGTGCGGAACGATCCACGCGCCGATCGTCGCGTCGAACCGGCGCGACGGGAGGGACCGGACGCGCGCGAGCGTGTCGTGGTCGGGCGGGAACCGCAGCTCGAGCTGGGTCCCGCGCAGGGTGATCTGCATCACCGCAGCCGGTAGCATAGGCCGATCGTGCCGTTGGTCCCGGCGCGGATCGTCCCGCCGGTCGATTGGAGCCCGAACCCGCCGGCCGTGCAGACGCTCCACCGGCGGTTCGCCTTTCGCTCGAGGTCGTCGACCTGACCCTGCAGCGCCGTGTTCTGGCGCCGGAGGCCGACGAGGATCGGGACGACGTCCGCCAGCGTGTCGCGGGTCGCGACGAGCTGGACGTCGGTGTCGAACCAACGCTGGTGCTCCGTCGCGATCTGCCGATCCTTCTCGGCGACGATCGCGTCGTGCAGCGGGCGCGGGACCACGGTGGCGGTGTCGGGCAGCAGCGCCTGGAGCGAGTCGATCGTCTTCTGGCTCGCGATCGAGTCCGTCCGGGCCCGCGCCCGCGACGCCGCCCGGGCGTCGTCGACGCGGTCGATCTGGCGCGTCGCGACGGCGACCGCCGTGTCGGCGACCGCCGCGAGCCGGACGTTCTCAGTCCGCAGGGAGTCGATCGTGTGGGTCTGCGCGGGGCTCACGCCGCCGCGCGACCCGAGGAACCGGATCGCGAACGTGACGGCGACGACCAGGACGACGATGACCGCGAGGTCGCGGACCGCCGTGATGGCGCGGCTCACGAGATCCTCAGGTATAGAAGGGCGGTGACCTTGGCCGACGCGGCGACCAGGTCGCCGTAGGCGCGCCGCAGCGACGCCACGAGCCCGTCCCACGTCCGCGACGCCGTCTCGTGCTCGAGCGCCAGGACCCCGGTCGGCAGGTCGATCAGCTCGCCGCACCAGTGCCCGACGATCTGGGCCTGGCCCCGGCGGACGCACCCGACGTCGGGCCCGATCGCGTCGCCGCCGGCCGGCGCCGGGCAATCGCCGGCGTGCGGGCGGTCGCACTGCCACAGGTCGACGATCGTCCCGACCGGTTGCTTGGACCACTTAGAACCGAGGCGGACCGTCGCGCCGATCATACCGACGCCGGTCTCGAAGTCGTGTTGCACGTTCTTCAGTTGGGTCGTCATCGGGTCAGCTCCTCGAGGCGGTCGGCCAGCGCCTTCAACAGCGCCGGCGTGTCGCCCGGATCAAAGTTGTTCTTCTTCTGCCGCCGCGCGGCTTCGCGGGCCTGCGCGATCAGCAGGCGGTCGGTCGAGGTCGCGGTCGATCGCGTAGCTGAGGACCCAGATGGCGATCGCCTCGACGACCCACCGGACCGCGCGGAACGGCGCGCGGACGACATCACCGGCGCGCACGACGACGTGGCGCGGCGGCCCGCGTCACCGCAGCGAGGTCCCTGAACAGCTCGGCCATCGCGGGCGACTTCGCCCGGTCGTCCACGACGTTCCCGTGCGCGTGCGCGTCGGCCAGGACGCCAAGGCCCGATAGCGCCAGGCCCAGGTGCGGCGCCCCTTGTGACCGGGGGTCCGGGTCGATGTCCTCGCCGACCGCGTATTGCAGTATGTGCCGGAGCGCCGCGGCGATGTACACGGACGCCTTCACGTCGTTCTTTCGGTAGTTGAAGTCGCCGTACTTGTCGTTCCCGACCTTGGCGCCGTGCGCCATGAATGCGATCGCGGCCGGGGACACGCCCCACAATCCATTCTTACGCGCGCCCCGGGCGTCCTTCGGGTTCTTCTTCATACGCGTGCCTTGGTGATCGCCCGCTCTACGACCTTCACGAACATCCGGCCCGAGCGCGACGCCTCGAGGGCGCCGAACCCGCGCGCGTATTGGACCGCGGCGTCGGCGTCGTCGTCGACATACGTGATGTCGACCCCGAGCCACGCGGCCATCTTCGTTCGCAGCTCGGGCGTTCCGACGCGACGCACCTCGGCTGCCAGCACCGCCAGGTCAGCAAAGCGGACCATCGCGCGGACCATCCCGCCGGGGTGCGGGATCTGGTACGCGTCCCAGATGCGGCGGTCGAGCGCGTCCTGGAGCGCCTTCATATCCGGGGACTTCCACGCGTTCGTGACGTCCCCCGTCACCGCCTCGCCGGCGTCGTGGATCAGGCAGTGGAGCTGCGCGATCGCCGGCCACCGGACGGTTTGTGCGTAGGTCCAGCACGCGATCGAGTGCTGCAGCACGGTCCACGCCGACGTCGTCGCGCCGGCGTACCGGTTGATCCGCGCGAGCCCATAGCCGACGTCGTCCCACGTGGGGACCGCGTCGTTGTCGGGCCGCACCAAGGTCCCGCCGATCGTCATCATGCGGCGGGCGCCTCGGCCGGCGCGGGCGCGACCGGCTCCGTCACCGGCGGCGTCGCCGGAACGATCGGCTTCATCTGTCGCTTCAGGCGCGCCTTCCCCGACGCCTCGCCCCGCTGTGACAGGTCGATCAGCGCCCGACGATGCTCGAGCTCTTGGCGCTGCCGCTTCGGCAACGACCGGATACGCGCGTTCACGTACGCCGTTTGTACGTCCTGGAGCTGCAACGTCGGATCGCCGATGCGCTGCGCGTCGACGAGCGCCTGCGTGATCTTCTCCACCTCGCGTTCGATCTGCGCCAGCTTCGCCGGCTGGCCCTTCAGGATGCCGCTCTTCTCGAGCTGGCCGGTCAGCTCGGCCAGCAGCGTCATCCCCTGCAGGTACACGGCCTTCGACGTGACCATCCCGTCGATCGGTCGCGCGAGCCGGACCGCGAGCCGGATGCGCGCCCGGCGGATCGCGAACGCGACCGCCACGCGACGTCCGGCGAGCCAGGCCTTAATCCGGACCAGCAACGGTGTATTGGCCATCGGGCATCTCCACTTTAACGTCCGCGAGCGCCTCGGGTACCAGCCACTGCAGCGGGGAACCGGGCCGGCGTTGCGCCACGTGGCGCGTCTGTTCGCCGTCGGGGTCCCCGGGGTACGACACCGTGAAACAGCGCTCGACGCGATCCACGGTGCCGTCCTGAAACGTGAGTTCGACCATTCGCCTTTCTCGTGTGAGTGGACCGGCGGGGAGTTGAACCCCGGTCCGACCAACCTTCCCGTCGACAGCTACGAGCGTGCCCCTGTTTTTTCGTCGGGGGCCGACGGGGGACGACAGCGCTCATCGCGCCGACGACCCTCCACCAGCGGCGTTACGACCCGGACGCCGCCCCGGTCAGGTTCCTCGGCTTGGGTTCGCGCGGTGCCCAGGAGGACCGCGTCACTGGCCGCTGTTACGCGGCGCGGGCGACGGCGACCGGCCGGTGCTGCGCCAGGGCCTTCACCACGGTGAACTTCGCGACACCTTTGCGGTTCGCTTTTGACTTTTCCCGGCTGTCAGGGCGCGCCGGTCTCCCGCTCGCCATCTCTGTTCTGGTAGGCCGTCGAAACCCGTCCGGCCCGGACGATC
>Ga0137326_1000627_pt1 | contig 11953 bp, 15 predicted proteins | sample EasRivERMZT500_2_FD_102292 | JGI IMG/M metagenome (GOLD analysis project Ga0137326, IMG submission 102292) | Soil microbial communities from meander-bound floodplain in the East River, Colorado, USA - East River MetaG ERMZT500_2 | ecosystem: Environmental > Terrestrial > Soil > Floodplain ... | reverse complement strand
AGTTGGCGCAATCCCGGCTTTGCCCAGGACGATGCGCACCCCGTGACGTGCGTCAGTTGGGAGGACGCGAGCGCCTATGTGGCGTGGCTGAGTCAACTCACCGGCAGAAAGTATCGCCTGCTGACCGAAGCCGAATGGGAATACGCGGCGCGAGCCGGCACTACGACGACGCGCTACTGGGGCGATGACGCAAGCATGACCTGCGACTATGCCAATGGTGCCGATCGCTCATCGGCTGCGCGGGTGCCGGGCGCGGCTGAATGGCATGCCGCCGATTGCGATGACCGGTATGCCTACACCGCCCCCGCGGGCAGCTACCGCCCCAATGCATTCGGCCTCTACGACATGCTGGGGAACGCCGAGGAATGGACCCAGGACTGCTGGAAGGCTAACTACATCGGCGCGCCGACCGATGGCAGCGCGATTGCTGCGGGCGACTGCTCCCTGCGCGCGGTGCGCGGCGGCTCCTGGATTGACTCTCCGATAGGGGTGCCCGCGGCGTATCGCGTGGGGAGCCACGTTACGATCCGGGTCTCCCGTCGCGGATTCCGCGTCGCCGCGGACATGTAGGTAGAATCTACAAACGCCATGCAGCTCACCAACGAAAAGCCGGTCACCGGCACCATTCGCGCCCGCTTCAACTACATCGTCGACACCGGGGTGCCGCCGGTGCGCTACATCGACTGGCCGGAGATGGAGCACAAGGCGGTCCCGCCACAGTATCGGCCCTACGAGATGGCGATCCGAGACGGCAGGCCGCTGCGCGACGCGTTCAGACTCGATGTGCACGGGTTCGTATTCGTGGACCACGTCACGCGGGTCGGGGACTTCATGGATGAGGCGGAGCGGAAGAACGTCTACGACCCGGAGGTGCAGGCGCTGATCAGGAAACATTCGGGCGCGTCCGACGTCGTCGTGTTCGACCACACCATCCGCGCGAGCGACGATGAAGCGCGAGGTTCATCGAGCATACGCCCGACGGTGAAGAGCGTGCACAACGACTACACCGAGACCTCCGCGCCGCGGCGGTTGCGCGAGATCGTCGGCGACGCCGAGGCCGAGCGCCGTTTCAATAAGCGCTGGGCCATCATCCAGGTGTGGCGGCCGATCCGCGGCAAGGTGCTGATCGATCCGCTCGCGATCTGCGACGGGCGCTCCATTCCGCAGAAGGGATTCATCCGGGTCGAGCGGCGCTACCCGTACCGCACCGGCGAGGTCTATCACATCGCGCACAACCCCGCGCACGAGTGGTATTACTTTCCAGAGATGGCGCGCGACGAGGCCCTGGTGTTCAAGGTATTCGACTCGGATGCCGGCATGCCCTCGCGCTTTACTGCGCACAGCGCGTTCGACGATCCCGCGACGCCTGCGGGCGTGCCGCCCCGCGAGAGCATCGAGACGAGGACCTTCGCGTTCTTCGACTGAGCCGGCCTGTTACAGGACCGGGCGGCGGGCGGCGGAGAAGTGCTGGCTCCAGTAGCGGTCGGTCAGGCTCGCGGTGGAGACGCGCTTGCCGCTCGAGGGGGCGTGTACGAAGCGGTTGCTGCCGACGTAGATCGCGACGTGCGAGTTGCGCTTGCCTTCCTGGTGGAAGAAGAGCAGATCGCCCGGGCGGACGTCACTCCGGGAGACGGTGCGGGAGCCGGCCCACAATCCTTCCGTGTTCCGCGGCAGCTGCATGTTGACCTGGGCGTAGCTGTACTGCACGAGCCCGCTACAGTCGAAACCCCGCGTTGAGTTGCCCCCCGGGCGATACGGCTTGCCCTGCATCTCGAGCGCGTGCCGCGCGGCGCGGGCGCCGACATCCGGATCAGCTTGCTTCGGCGCGGACGAGCAGCCGCCCAGCACGAGCAGGGTCAGCCCGAAGGCGGCGAGCGATAACCGGTCGATCCACATACCGCGTCATTATCGAATGGCTGGTGCGCGGCGTCGGTGACGAATGCCACACCCGGTTTCTCCCACAGCTTCCGATCATTGCCTGGTTGAATTCGGCTACTACGTGCCTGATTCGGTGGATTGTCGCCAGAAGACGACGGCATCTCCCTTGTAACGTGCAGCGACGCGCGGTAAGAATTGCATGCAGTCCCATTCCTGTCGGCATCCAAGCGAAGGAGGATGCAAATGAAACTCTTCCAGAGCTGCTTCAAGACATTTCCCTGGTTGATGGCGCTGTTGCTCGCCGCGGCAGTCGGTGGTTGCGGCAGCGGTGATGGCGACAGCGTTGCTTCGACTCCGGGCACGCTAGGCGTCTCGCTCACCGACATGCCGGCTTGCGGTTTTGATGCAGTGAATGTGACCGTGAGGGGCGTGCGCGTGCATCGCAGCAGCGCGGCCTCCGACAGCGATGGCGGCTGGACAGAAATCACGCTCAATCCTGCGCGCAAGATCAATCTGCTCGATCTCACGAACGGCGTGCTCGAGACGCTGGGCGAGACGCCCCTCGCGCCAGGGCACTACACGCAATTGCGCCTGATGCTCGATCCGAACACGGGCATGGGATTCGCGAACTCGGTTGTCCCGACGGGCGGCGTTGAGACCGCGCTCGCGACCCCGAGCGCAGTGCAGAGCGGGATCAAGTTGATCCACGAATTCGACGTGGCTCCCGGGCAGCGCGTGGACCTGGTGCTGGACTTCGACGCCTGCCGGTCGGTGGTGCGGCGCGGCAACGGGACCTTCGGGCTCAAGCCGGTAATCAAGGTCACGCCCATGGTGTTGAACGGCGTCACCGGCTACGTGGATACCGGGTTGCTTGGATCCAATGTCATGGTGACGGCGCAACAGAATGGCGAGATCGTCCAGTCCGCTGCGCCGAAGCCGGATGGCTATTTCCTGCTCGCGCGCCTTGCGCCCGGGAGCTACGACGTCGTCTTCACGGCGGACGGACGCGCGACGGCGGTCATCACGGGGGTGCCGGTCGCAAGCGAAACGGACATTGTCGAGGTCAGCACCAGCGACGCGCGGATCAGTTTGCTGAATTCCAGCATGGGGAAGGTGAAAGGGACGGCAACTTTGAATCAGGCGAGCGCGGGGACGGACGTGACCGTGGCGGCGAAGCAGACTTATGGAATGACCACGACCGTGACCGTCAAGTCAGTGATTGCGGACGAGTCGGCGGGTGGCGCGTATGAGCTTATTTTGCCCTTCGCCGCGACGCAGCTGGGCGCGTTCAGCGCACTGCCCATCTCGTTTACCCCCCAGGCGAACCCAGGCCTGTACTCCGTGGAGGCTTCCGCCACCGGCTACGCGGCCCCGCCGTCGGCCGTGACCATCTCCGCGACGCCCCAGACGCGCAACTTCGTGCTGGTGCCGTAAGCCTTACCGTCTCCGACCCCCAGCGCGCGCCTTCACACGGTATGCCGCCCGCGGCTCGTGGGCTTTGCCCCGGCTGCGCGCGCGCGCGTGCACCCGCAGCCAGGCAGCGAAGTCCCGCTCGCTGAGCTTGCCTTCGGCGAGCGCCAGATAGAGCGGATACAGCTCCAGGTCTTCCGCCTCGAGCGTCGCGCCGTTCATTTCGAGAAAGGTCTCGCAGGCGACAGCGGCGGTGCGCTTGTTGCCGTCCACGAAAGGGTGGTTGCGCGCGAGACCGTGCGCCAACGCCGCCGCGAGATCGCAGAGATCGGGCGGGGGGTCGCCATAGGCAAGAAGCTGCTTCGGTCGCGCCAGCGCAGACTCCAACAGGCCTTCGTCACGCACGCCGGCGCTGCCCCGTGCTCGGCGAGCTGGCGGTCGTGGATGGCGAGCACCAGTGCCGTTTCGACCCAGACCATCACCATCAGCTCTCGGAAAGCTTCTTGAGTAGCGTGCGGCGCTTGCGCATGACGCGTGCGGCTACTTCCATTTGCTTGGCCAGCCCGGGATCGAAGGGGGCGAGCTTGAAGCCGTCTGGCAGCTCGGTCACGTACAATGCATCGCCCTTGGCGAGCCGCAGCCGGGCGAGGAGTTCCCTGGGCAGGATGACGCCGGCGGAGTTGCCGATGGCGGTGATCTTGAGCTTCATGGCAAAGCCTTTGTGGTGGTGTTATAACGTATGTTATCACAGCGATCCCTGATGGAGGTTGTGGAATAGAATCGAGCCTCGTTCCATAGCCGAGGGAGACACATCGTGCGCATCACGCCCATAACCGGTAAGCCCCAGATGCCCGCCGAGCACCATAGGGTCGCCGACGCCGTCGTGAAAGTGTTCGGCCGCATACGTGGGCCGTTCTGGGCGCTGCTCCATTCGCCGGCGCTGGCCGAGCGGATCCTGCCCCTCGTCAATTTCTTTCGCGACGAGAACATCGTCGATCCGAAGCTGCGTTCGATCGCGATCCTGACCGCGGTGCGCGAGCGCGACGCGCTCTACGTGTGGGCAGCGCAGGTCGACGCGGCGCGCCGTAACGGTGTGCGCGAGGAAGTGATCAATCTATTGCGGGCGAAGGGCGATCCGGGAAAGCTTCCCGCAGAGGAGCGCGAGATCGTGAGCTACATTCGCCAGCTCACGCGCGCAAATCGCGTTGACCAGGCGACCTTCGACGCGGTCAGGAAGCGCTACAGCGAGCGCTGGCTGGTCGAGATGACGGCGGCCGCGAGCTACTACGTGTTCGTGTCGGGGATTGTCAACGCGTTCGAGGTGCCGCCGCCCGAGGACGGGGACAGGCTGCCGGTCTAGTCTCGCTACTTCTTCAGGGCGTCGAAGAACTTGCCACTTACGATTCCGTCGCGGAGGCTCGCCCACGCGTAGTCGAAGCTCCCGGTATGGCCCAGGCTGAAGGCGGCCGCGGTCAGGGCGCTGACGAAGGTGACTTGCAGCTCTTCCGTCGCGTTGGATTCGGAATCCTGGAACGCGGACTCGAGGCGAAATTCGGCGTCCTCGTGGTGCGCGTCGGTGATTGAGACTTGCGTAACGTTGCGGCGGATATGCTCATAGAACCAGCCGCGGTCGCGCACCGGTGAGACGCGCTCGTCCGCCCCGATCACCATCACCGGCTGGGTGACCTTTCGCAGGTAACTCGGAAGCCCTTTTCCCGTTCCCGCGGGATCGAGCAGGATGCCGCCCGCGGCGGGCGCGCCCGTTGCGAGCGCCATCGTGACCGCGGCACCGCCAAAAGAGTGGCCGGCAAGAATGATCCGGTCGCCATCGATGCGCTTGTCGATGATCCCCGGCTGGCTGCGGATCAATGCGGCGATTCTCGCAAGTTTCCTGCCGTTCTCGAGCCAGGGACCCTTGCTGGGCAGCGTCACGGCGAGGCTGTGAATGCCCCAGGTCGCGAGGTGCATCGCCTGGTAGGCGTGGTCGTCCTTGGAATTGTCGAACCCGTGCAGCAGGATCACGAGCGGCGCCTTATCCGCAGGCGCGGCCAGGTAGAGGTCCGCATCGATGCGCTCGGTGGCCGAGAGCCGGATTTCACGGTCCGTGTGCGTGAGCACCTCGAAGGGCCCGCGCGGCCTGAACAGCTCCACGTCGGGCTTCTGACTGAGCACTTTTGCACGGAGCTCGCTCACGGTCTTCACCTTGAGCGGCGTAATTCCGGTTGCCGGGAGGCGCGCACAGCCGGCGACGAGCGCCAGCGAGGCAATGGCGCATGCAAACGAGGCACATTTCATTGAGCAGGACCCTGTTTTTCAATAGAATCTGGACAAAGCTGCACCGTCCGGTTTATTCCGGGATGAAGCGCAGCAAGCGAGGAGGACGGTGAACCTTTCCAGAGCATGTTTCGTTGTTCTTCTGGTCATGCCGACCCTGTGGTCGGAGCGCGCCTATTGCCAGCAACCCGGGGGCGCCGCACTCGACGCGGAATCGAAGAAACAGGAATCCATCTATCAGAGCCGGGGAGAGAGGGTGCCTTCGGGCTATGTCGTCGATCGCTCGCTCATCTCCTATTCGTCATCGCTGCCCGATGGGTTCGATCGTGAACTCTCGGATCTCGGTCCCCAGGATCGTTGGCTCGATATCGGAGCGGGTGAGGGCAACGCGGTACTGGATTATTACACTTCGCGATACGACTTGATGTACCCGGGGGGACGGGAGCAACCCGGGAAGAAAGCACGGGCCGTTGCGATTTCCATAGAAGACCGCAGGACGCCGCGCTGGAACGAAGTGGCCTCGAGACTTGAGCCCGACCAGATACGCTACCTGTCCGGGAAGCGCCTGCGGGAGTACTCACCGGACGAGCTCGGACGATTCCAGCTCATCACCGATCATCTCGGGGGCTTCTCGTACGCGCGGGACCTCTCCCTGTTCATGGAGAACGTGCTCGACATACTGGAATTGCGCGGCAATTTTTATACGCTCCTGCTGGACGTGCGTCCGGAAACGGAGCCGGATCCGGCACTCTACAAGGACTTGCTGCTCCTGACCGAAATCGAAAATCCCGACGGCTCCAACGTCAGGATATGCTCGTGGCTCAAGAGCATTGCTTGCGTGAAGGTGACTTGTGAGTTGAACACGGAATTGAAGCGGCCCATCGAGCTCTATGGCATCCAGAAGACCTGCAACAACACGGCGGTTCCGCCGCTGGTGCCCCTGAGCTACACGTCCGGCACACCCCCGCCGCGGCGTTACCAGTCGAAGTGGTTCCTGCCGCGGGCGGACGACAGCGTCATCCACGAGTAGATCATATCGACGAAGTGCCGCGCATCGGCCACGCCGGCTGCCGCATCGCCTTCATCGATCCGAAGGCGACCGAGAACTGTCTGATCGAGCTCGCGGAGCTGCCCGCGGGGCACGCCTGACGGTTAGCGGCGGCGCAGGTACGACGGCCGCGGCGTCATCACCGGCGGGGCGGTGGTGTCCTTGTGCCGGAAGTTGATGCGGCCCTTGGTGAGATCGTAGGGCGAGAGCTCGACGGTGACGCGGTCCCCGGCCAGCACGCGGATGCGGCGTATGCGCATCTTGCCGTTGGTGTAGGCGATGATCGTGTGGCCGTTGTCGAGCTTCACCCGGCACTGCGTGTTGGGCAGGATTTCATCGACAACGCCCGTCAGTTCGATCAGTTCTTCCTTTGCCATGTTCGATTTCCTCAGGGGACGAAGCGGCGCTGCCGCGGTCCCGCGTCATGTCGTGTGGTGCGCGTGAACTTCCTGAAACCCGGGCCCGAAATGGACGCGGCGTCGATCAGGGAAATTACGAGGCCCTGCGGAAGCCTGAAGAGGGCTGCCGGCGGCCGATGCGACGCGCGAGTATGGGCGCTGGGGGCGAGCCTGGCAAGGTCTTTTTTTTCGGCCGGCGCAGGGAGCGCCGGCGTGCTACCATGGTCGTATCGAACTCGATTTGGGTCTGTCCGCGGTCTCTTCCCGGATCATCCGGCTGGTCATTTCGGTCCTCTCCCATCGGTGATTTGATACTCCGCGCATTCTCGCGCGGGGCAACGCCCCACCTGGAGGACTTCAATGTCAACCGGCACAGTCAAATTTTTCAATTCCATGCGAGGCTTCGGCTTCATCGCGCCCGACGACGGGTCGAAGGATGTATTCGTGCATATCTCGGCCGTTCAGCGCGCCGGTCTCGAGACGTTGAGCGAAAAGCAGAAGATCTCGTTCGACGTGGAGAAGGGCAACGACGGCAAGTTCTCGGCGACCAATCTCAAGGCTGACTGATCCCGAGGCCTGTTGCAGGCACCGAACCCCGCTGCGGCGGGGTTTTTCCGGCCGTAGTCTCGTGAAGGAGCGCGATCCATGGACGAGATAGTCGGTTTTGTCGAGCTGCGCTGGTTGCGGGAGATTTCCGCGACATCCCGGAAGCAGGTGGTTCCGGAGCTGGTCGGGGCCAGGCTCCTGCGGCGGGGGCTGATCGAGCGGACGCTCGGCGGCTTCGCGATCACGGCACGGGGCCGGATCGCGCTTGCCAAGCTCGGCTAGCGGCCCGTAACCGATGAAAGCGCAGATGATGCGCGTCGTAACCGGTCCCGGCAGGGTGCTGGTCGGACCGAAAATTCTGGGGAATTCCTATGCCCGCATCGTATCCCAGCGGGACGGCTCCGGACTCATCGAGCGATTCGATCCCCGGTCCAGGTCCTGGTTGCCGGCTCCCGAAAGCGTCACGTTCAGTGAAATCTGGAGCGCGCCGGCTGTGCCGGCGCTGCTGCGGGCGAGCATCGAATAAGCCGGGACCGCGTCGCCGGTCCCCGACAGGTGGGGGTGGAACAATTCGATCCCTGATCTGTCACACGGTTGTTCAGTAATTTCTCCGAGCCTTGCGGCTCGACCGAAGGAGGCACTCACCATGAAAGCGCGGCTTCGCGGTCTTCTGGTCTTGCTTCTGCTCACTGTCCCATTTGGTCCGGCGCTCGCCGACGACTTCGCGGACACGATCAAGGTGTTCCGCGCGGCGAAGGAGAGCAGCGATTTCTTCGGCAAGAGCTACGGCTATGCCGTGTTTCCCACCATCGGCAAGGGCGGCTTCGTGGTGGGCGGCGCGCACGGCAAGGGCCGGGTCTATGCCAAGGGCGCGTACGTGGGGGATACCGCGATGACCCAGGTCACCGTGGGCGCGCAGCTCGGCGGGCAGGCCTACAGCCAGATCATTTTCTTCGAGCACAAGGCCGCCTTCGACGAGTTCACCAGCGGCAACTTCGAATTCAGCGCGCAGGCGGCCGCCGTCGCGATCACCGCGGGCGCCTCGGTGCAGGCGGGCACCACCGGGCCTTCCGCGACTGCGAGTGGCACGCGCGACCATGCCAAGTACCGTGGCCGCTACTACAAGGGCATGGCGGTATTCACCGTGGCGAAGGGCGGTCTCATGTACGAGGCCACCATCGGCGGACAAAAATTCGAATACAGCGCGAAGAAGTAATCCTACTCGGGCTGAATGCGCGCGTCCTTGATGACCCGGCTCCACTTGGCGATGTCGGCCTTGAGGTAAGAGGCAAACTCGCCGGGGTCGGAGGTCGCGATGTCGTAGCCCGCGGCCGTCAGGTTTTCCTTCACGTCGGGTAGTCTCAGCAGCTTCGTTAACTCGCCGTGCATGCGCTCGACCCGGCGCTTCGGCGTGCCGGCGGGCATCAATACGCCATACCAGACTGCTGCCTCGTAGCCGGGGACGCCCGCTTCGGCGATCGTCGGCACTCTGGGCAGTTGGGGCGCGCGCTGCGCGGTGGTGACGCCGAGCGGCACGAGTCGCCCGGACGCCGCGTGCGGGATTACGATGGCGACGCCCGGGAATCCCACTTTGACGTGGCCGCCCAGAAGATCCGCGGTGGCCGGTCCGCTCCCCTTGTAGGCCACGTGGTTCATGTTGACCCCCGACAGGGACAGGAACAGCAGCGCCATCAAGTGCTGCGCGCCGCCGGTTCCCGAGGACGCGTAATCGATCTTCCCCGGCTGTGACTGCGCCGCCGCGATCAACTCCTTCACCGAGCGCGGCGGAAGCGACGGGTGCACCACCAGCGCGTTCGCCGTCAACGCGACTTGGGCGACCGGCGCGAAATCCCTGATCGGGTCGAACGCGAGCTTGCCGTGGTAGATGGTCGGCGCCAGCGAGAACGCCGTGCCGGTGAGCAGCATCGTGTGGCCGTCGGGCTGCGCCTTGGCGACGATGTGCGCACCGATGACGCCGCCCGCGCCTGGGCGATTGTCGATGATCACCTGCTGGCCGAGCGCGGCGGAGAGCTTCTGCGCGATGATTCGTCCCGGCACATCGGTCGCGCCGCCCGCGGAGAACGGAATCACCATGCGGATGGGCCGCACAGGATAGTCCTGCGCAACGGCGAAGCCGCCCGCTGCGAGCGCCCCGACGATAAGGCCGGCAGTCAGGACTTGGGCGGCGCGGGCCATTGTATGACTGGGGTCGCGCCGTCTGCGGCGGACATGGCCGATAACCCATGCATCGGTGCCATTGCAATGGTCCCGGTACGTCTCATATGTGATCTCCCGTTTTGCATTGCATTGTAAACCGGTGCTCGCCGGTTGTTGACCTGGCGCAATCGCCGGCGCGGCGCGCGATGCTATCGTTCGCCGATGACGACCCAGGGCCCCAGCACGCGCGACCCCACCGGGGCTCCCGTGGAGGGCCGGGTGCGCACGGTCTCGCTCGTCGTGTTCTCGCAGGTGGTGCACTGGCTCACCATCGCCTCGATTCCGCTGCTCCTGCCGCTCATCCGCGAAGACCTCGGGATCAGCTTTACGCAGGCGGGGCTCCTCTCGGTCGCGGCGACGCTCGCGTACGGGCTCATGCAGATTCCCGCGGGCTTCCTTGCCGACCGCTTCGGTCCCGGGCGGCCGTATTTCTTCGGGCTGTTCGGCTGGTCCGCGATGTGCATCGCGTTCGGGATGGTTCACTCGTACTGGCTGGCGATGCTCATGCTGCTTGCCGCCGGCGCCTTCCGCGCGATGCTCTTCGCGCCGGGGCTCGCGCTGCTCGCGTCGTGGTTCCCGTCCGAGCGCCGCGCCACCGCGATGAGCCTCTTCATGCTGGGCGGCTTTACCGGCAGCATCCTGCTCGCGCTGGCGGGGCCGTTTCTCGCGGAGCGCTACGGATGGCGGGCGGTCTTCATCTCCTTTGCGGTGCTTGGCATCGGCGCGGCGCTCCTCTACCGGGCGTTCGCGCGGGAGAATCCGCGCGCGCAGGCGCTGCGCCAGATCGCGCCGGCCGAGGTGCTGCGGCTCGCGCGCTACCCGATCATGTGGGTGTGCAGCGGGCTGCAGTTCGTGCGCTTCTCCGTGACGACGGCTTTCAATTTCTGGCTGCCGTCGCTGCTCGTCGCCGACCGTGGGCTGTCGGTGCAGACGGCGGGCCTGGTCATGGCGATGAGCGCCGCGCTCATGGCGCCGTCGAATACGCTCGGCGGCTACGTGTCCGACCGGCTGCGCAACCCTCCGCTCGTGATCGGGAGCGCGCTCGCGATCCTCGCCTGCACGTCCGCGCTGCTGGCGGTGGTCGAATCGATTCCGCTGCTGCTTCTCGTCATTGCGGTCAATTCGATCTTCCTCCAGTTCTACTTCGGGCCGCTCTTCGTCGTGCCGATGGAGGCGCTCGGACCGCGCTTCGCGGGCAGCGCGACCGGTTTCGGAAACCTTTTCGCCAACATCGGCGGCCTGAGCACCGCCTACGCGCTGGGGGTGGTCAAGGATCAGGCCGGCAGCTTTTCCTGGGGCTTTCTCGGGGTGAGCGGGGTGTGCCTCGCAGGCGTTGCGCTCGCGGTCGTGCTCGCGCGCATGCGGCGAATCACAGTTGCTTGAAGCCGATGTCGCGCGCGACCTTCCCCCATTTCTCGAAGTCCTTGCGGATCCTCTCGGCGAAGAATTCCGGCGATTCGGTGTGAATCTCTAGCCCGAAGGTGTCGAGCTTTGCGCGCACGTCGGGCTGCGTCATCGCGCGATTCATCTCCTTGTTGAGCAGCACCACTTGCTCCCGGGCCATGCCGGCGGGGCCGATGAATCCGAACCAGCCGCTGTTCTCGTAGCCGGGCAGCGTCTCCGCGATCGTCGGATACTGGGGATACTTGGGCGAGCGCGTGGCGCGGCCGATGGCGAGGAGCTTCAGCCGGCCGGCGTCGACGTGGGGCTGGACCGAGACGAATGAGGTGATGGTCGCGTCGAGTTGCCCGCTCATGAGATCGGTCATGACGGGCGCCACACCCTTGTACGGCACGTGCAGGTAGGTGAAGCCTCCCAGGCTGCGCAGCAGCTCGACCGAGAAGTGGATGAAGGCGCCTTCGCCGTTGCTGCCGAACACGAGCTTGCCGGGGTTGGCCTTCCCGAAAGCGACCAGGTCCTTCACATTCTTGAACGGCACGGTGGGGTGCACCACCAGCCCCAGGAAATTGGTCACCGGAATCTGGATCGGCACGAAATCCTTCATCGTGTCGTAGGCGACCTTCTTGTAGGCAATCGGCACGATTACCATGTTGCCGCCCTGGCCGCAGCCGATGGTATATCCGTCCGGCTTGGACTGCGCGATGAGCTGCAGGCCGAGCTGGCCGCCGGCGCCGACGCGGTTGTCCACCGTGAGCGGCTGCTTGAGGCTCTCGCTGACCTT
>Ga0137326_1000625_pt1 | contig 11969 bp, 8 predicted proteins | sample EasRivERMZT500_2_FD_102292 | JGI IMG/M metagenome (GOLD analysis project Ga0137326, IMG submission 102292) | Soil microbial communities from meander-bound floodplain in the East River, Colorado, USA - East River MetaG ERMZT500_2 | ecosystem: Environmental > Terrestrial > Soil > Floodplain ... | reverse complement strand
GACCCAGCTCCTGCGCCTTCTGTTTGACGGCTTCCGCGGTCACATGCTGCCCGCGCCCTCGAGGCCGGTCCGGTTGCGTGACGACAACGGCGATGTCGTGACCGGAGGCGGCGAGGGCGGCGAGTGACGGGACGGCAAAGGCCGGCGTGCCGAAGAAGCCGAGGCGCAGCCGTCTCACCATGTGCCGTCACGCTGCTTCTTGCGGATCTTCCGGACGATGAGGTCGCGCTTGATGCCTCGCAGATGATCGAGGAACAGCTTGCCATTGAGGTGATCCAGCTCGTGTTGGAGTGCACGTGCCAGCAAGCCTGTACCTTCGATGGTGCGCTCGACGCCCTTGCGGTCGAGGGCGCGCACCACGGCTTTGGCGGGGCGGGCGACCGTCGCGTCGAAGCCCGGCACGCTCAAGCAGCCTTCCTCCTCGAGTTGCAGCCCCTCGCGCGAGACGAACTCTGGATTGGCGAGCACCAGCAGCTCGCCGCCGCGTCGGCCGACGCTCAGGTCGATCACGCAGAGCCGCAGCGAGACGCCGATCTGAGGGGCCGCCAGCCCGACCCCGGGCGCGGCGTACATCGTGTCCACCATGTCGTCGATCAGGCGGTCGAGCTCGGCGTTGAACTCCGTGACGGGCGCGGCCGGCGTCTGAAGGACCGCAGCCGGATACCGGACAATCGGCCGCAGCATCAGCCTTGGGCCGGGCCGGAGAGGCGAGCGGCCAGCTCGTCGGCGTAGCGCTGCCAGGCCGCATCAAGCTCGCCGACGGAATCGCCGCCGAACTTCTCGAGCACGGCGTCGGCCAGGACGAGCGCGAGCATCGCCTCGCCGACGACCGCCGCCGCCGGAACGGCGCACACGTCGCTCCGCTCGATGGCCGCGGCGCTCGGGGCCATGGTTTCGAGGTCCACGGACCGCAACGGCTTCATGAGCGTGGAGATCGGCTTCATCCAGGCTGTGACGCGGACGGGCTCGCCGTTCGTGACGCCGCCTTCGAGTCCGCCCGCGTTGTTGGTGGGACGCGACAGGCCCGGCACGGTGCCGGTGGACCTTCCCTCCGATCGGACGATTTCGTCGTGCACGCGGGAGCCCGGGAGCCGTCCGACTTCCGTCGCGCGGCCCAGGCCGACGGCCTTGATCGCGTGGATGGACATCAGCGCTTGCGCGAGCCGGCCGTCGAGCTTGCGATCCCAGGAGACGTAGCTGCCGAGGCCGGGCGGCACCCCGGTGGCGACGATCTCGAACGAACCGCCCACGGTGTCGCCCGCCTCACGGGCGCGGTCGATGGTGGCGCGCATGCGGCTGGCAACCTGCTCGTCCACACAGCGCACATCGTCTTCCGCGTCGAGCGCCTGGATGCGGGCGGGATCGATCGATACCGGATCGGCAATCGCCTCGCCGTTGATCTCAGTCACGTGGCTGGCGATCTGAATGCCATATCTGGACAGGAGGGCGCGCGCGACCGCACCCGCGGCCACTCGTGCGGCCGTCTCGCGCGCGCTCGCGCGCTCGAGGACGTCACGCAGATCGCGATGGCCATATTTCAGGCCGCCCGCGAGATCGGCGTGGCCCGGGCGAGGACGGGTGACCGGCTGGCGCCGCGCGCCCGGCACCGATTCGGGCGGATCCGCCTCGATGCTCATCGTGTGCTGCCAGTTCGTCCAGTCCCGATTCCGAATGAGGACCGCGATCGGGCTGCCGAGGGCCCGGCCGCGGCGGACGCCCGACAGGATTTCCGCCGTGTCGTACTCGATGGCCATCCGGCGACCGCGCCCGTACCCGAGCTGCCGCCGCCGCAGGTCCGGCGCGAACGTCTCCTGCGTGATCGGCAGTCCGGCGGGCGTGCCGTCGACGATGACGACCAGCGAGGGTCCGTGCGACTCGCCGGCCGTATGGAATCGAAACATTGGCGGGCATTCTATCGAAGTTTTTGCAACGTTCCGGACGGGACTGGCGGGATCAGGCGGCGTTTCGAGCGGACCGCTTCTTGCAAAAGCGGACCGCTTCTTGAAGAAAGAAGGCCCCGCAGCGATGTCATCCGATCGCCTCGTCGCCGCGATCATCAGCGCCGCCACCGCTGACGGAGTCGGCATGCGCGTGTTCCGCGTGGCCGAGCGTCCGCCGGACGCGGCGGTCGAGCAGGCGCGCCGGGCATTGATCGCCAGTGGCTTCGTGACCCTGTCGGCTGCGGCCGATCTGTCGTCGGAATGGAGGCCGCGCGCGTCCGGCCGCCACGTGGCCTTGATCTGTACGCCGGAAGACGACCGCGAGCAGGCGGCGTCTTGCGTCCGCTGGTTGGGCCGCATCAGTCCTCGCGGCCACCTGCTGGTGCTGCTGGCGTGGCCAGGAAGCCGGTCCGCGTGCGGCGATCGCGATGCCATCGCCCGTGAGCGTGCGTGGGCGCCTGCACCGCGTGTGGCCGATCCCGCCTGGCTCCACCGGGGCGAGGTGTCAGTCGAACGGCGCCGGTTCGCGTCGGCCGAACGCTGGTTTCGCGCGGCGATGACCACCGCCCGAGGACGTGGCGACGAGCCGATGGCGGCAGAGTGCTGCGCGCGCCTGGTCGAGCTGCTCGTGGACCAAGGCCAGGCGCGGCGGGCGTGGCCGGTGGCGATCGAGTTCGCCGAGCTGCTGAAGATGGCGCAGCCGCGGTCGAGTCTGCTGACGATGGCCGCGAGGGCGGTGATGGCGGGCGGCGAGTTCGAGCGCGCCGAGGCACTCGTGGCCGCACTCGAGGCGGAGGCGCTGATTCTCGACGAGGACCTGCCCGCGGCGACCCAGGCCTGCCGCGCCGAGTTGACGTTCTGGCGCGGGCGGTTCGATCGCGCGCCACCGGTGGCGGATCTGCGTTCGACCTCGTCGGCTGGCTGGTGCGGTCTGTCGGCCTGGGCACGCGGCGATCACGCCACGCTCGGCGTCATCGCTCACGACCTCGCGGAGTCGGGTGAGCGCACGCCCGGCACCGAGGCCACGTTCTGGGCGACCGCGCTCTGCGCGCTGGAACGATCCGGGCAACGGGACCGGTCCGACTGGGCCGCACGGGTGGTTGCGGCCGCGCCGCAGAACTCGACGAGACTCAGGACGCTGGGACGGGCGATCGCTGCCGAGATGGCTCTGGCGGATGGGCAGCCCAATCGCGCCCTTGAATGGCTCGGTGAACCGGACGCGAGAGCGCCAGTTGCGGAGTCGTTGTTGCACGAGTGGCTGCGTGCGCGCTGCCGGGGCGATGAGGACGCGACGAAGCGACTGCGGGTGCGCATCCGCCGTGCCGGCATTGAGGGCGTGATTCGGCGGGGAGAAGGGAAGGACGGCATGCATCTCATTCACGGGCTTCCAGCGCTGCTGCAGCTCGTCCAGGACGCGGATGACGAGCAGGCGGCGCTGCGGGGCGGCTGCGCGTGGCTCCGCCGGCAGACCGGCGCCAACGAGGTGGCGATTCTGACGGCCGATGGCGGGGGCGTAATTGCCGGTGACGGCTGGTCCGGCGCAGAGACCGCAGAGTCGCGCGCCGCCGTGCCGATCCGTTATGGCCGTGCGGTGATCGGGCAGGTGGTCGCCCGCGGATCGGACTCGGACCGGGTGGTCATCGAACAAGGCGTGCACGCCGTGGCCGCGCTGCTGGCGCCGGCCGTGCGTTCGCGCCTGGATGCGCTCGAGCTCTCGCGCGAAGCCGACCGCGCCGCCGCCGAGATCCTCGGCGCCAGCCCGGGCGTGTCGGCCGTGCGGGAGGCGGTCGCGCGCGCCGCGCTGACCGGCTTCCCGGTTCTGATTGAAGGCGAGAGCGGTACGGGCAAGGAGCTGGTCGCGCGAGCGGTGCATCGTCTGAGCGCGCGGCGCGATCGGCCCTTTGCGGCCGTGAACTGCGCGGCCCTCGGCGACGAGCTCATCGAGGCGGAGCTGTTCGGCCACGCGCGCGGCGCTTTTACGGGCGCGCTCGGCACTCGCACAGGCATCTTCGAGTGGGCGCACGGCGGCACGCTGTTCCTTGACGAAGTGGGCGAGCTCTCGCCGCGCGGTCAGGCCAAAGTCCTGCGCGCCCTTCAGGAGCGTGAGATCCGCCGCGTCGGCGAAAACACGTCGCGGTCCGTAGATGTGCGCGTGGTCGCGGCCACGAACGTGGTGCTCGCAGACGCCGTGGTGCGCGGCACGTTCAGGCAGGATCTGCTCTTCAGGCTCGCCGTGGTCCGCATCCGCCTGCCGCCGCTGCGGGAACGGATCGAGGACATTCCGCGTCTCGCCCAATCCTTCTGGAAACCGATGTCGGCCGAGCGTGGGGTGCGCACGCGGCTCGGGGCTGACGCGCTCGCGGCGTTGTGCCGCCACTCGTGGCCGGGCAACGTCCGCGAACTTCAGAACGCGGTGGCCGGTTTGGTGGTTGCGGCGCCCACCCGCGGGCGCGTGACGGAGCGCCACGTGCGACAGGTTCTCGCGATGGCGGCGCCCGGCCCGCCAGGTGACGAGGCGGTGTCGCTCGAGGCCGCGCGGCAACTGGCGGAGCGCCGGGCGGTCACCTCGGCGCTCGCACGCCATGGCGGACGCCGCGCGGCTGCCGCCAGCGAGCTTGGCATCTCACGACAGGGATTGACCAAGGCGCTGCGCCGGCTGGGTCTGTCCGGTCTCGACGCGAGCGCCGGAGTTGCCTGAAAACCGACGTCGGTCTTCTTACCGCATTGTTCGGGCGAGGCGCTGCAGTTCGGGATCCCGAGGCGCCAGGGCGAGGGCCTGCCTGAGCGCGGTGCGCGCGGCGTCGAGCTCGCCGAGGGCCCAGTGGGCACGGGCGAGCAGACCGAGTGTCTGCGGATCCGAAGCGCCGAGCTCGACGGCGCTGGCGAGGTGCAGGGCTGCGCTGCGTGGGTCGTCGGCTCGGAGCGACCACTCGCCGATTCGGCGCGCGCGTGAGGCGCGCACGACGGGCGGCGCCGTGTCGCCTTCGAGGAGATCGAGATTGAGGAGCGCGTCGCGCGCGACGATGTCGTGGCCGAGCCGGGCGGCGGCGTCGGCGAGATAGCGGAACGCGTCGGGCTCGACGGGGGAGGTCGCGACGGCTTCGCGAAGGATGCGCTCGGCGCTGACGGCGTCACCGGAGAGATAGAGCGCGCGGCCGAGGAGCGCCATGCCCTCGCTGCGACGGGCCGTGCCGCCGAGTGCGCGCTCGAGGGCCACGAGCGCGCGCGTCACGGCCGCGCGATCCGGCCGGGCTTCGGCCCGGGCGAGCAGGACGCGCGCCAGCGTGATCTGCGCGCGCGAGTCGGCCGGCGTGCGGACGAGGACTTCGGAGACGGTGCCGAGCGCGCCGTCGTACTGGTCGGCGTCGGCCTGCGCGATCGCGATCGCCAGCCGCCGCGCCGGCTGGGTGTCTGCGTCGGCCAGGGCCTGGAGCTGTCGCAGCTCCTGCACGCGCTGGCCGGTGATCCGGTAAAGGTCGGCCAGCTCTTCGCGGGCGGCGAGGAGGCCGGGCGCCACTTTGACGGCGTGCTCGAGCGCCGCGATGGCGGCCTCGGGCGGCTGGCCCGTGTCCCGACGGGCAAGGCCGAGCAGGTAATGCGCTTCCCCAAAGGCGTCGTGCTTCGCGACCAGGCGCTCGAGGGGCGCGAGCGCGGCCGTGACCTGGCCGGACTTGTAACGGGCGAGAGCCAGGCGGTAGAGCAGCGTCGGGTTGGCGTCGCCCAGACGCTCGGCCGCCAGCCCGTACCAGGTGGCGGCCTGGGCCGCCTCGTCCTGCGCGTCGAAGAGGTCACCGAGGGCGATCAGCGGCTCGGCGGCGTCCGGCGCGCGGCGGTTGGCCTCCCGGAAGTTCGCCAGCGCCTCGTCCGTTCTGTTCTGGGCCCGATACGCCTCACCACGCCGGTAATAGGCGACCATCGAGTCCGGCCGGAGCGCCAACGCGCCTGAGAAGGCTTCGATGGCGGCGTACATGTCCCCGTCCGCCAGGGCCTGTTCGCCCGTGGTCAACAGCTGGCGGTATTGGCGCTGCGCGTCGATAGTCCGTACGACGGCGATGGAGCCAAAGACGGCCAGGCCAAAGCCGGCCAACACGGCTGTAATCGTCAGAACCCGTCGCACATCAACATCTTACGCCGGGGAACGAACGGCGGCGGTTGGGGTCTAAAAGCGGTAGGGACACCCTTTGGGGGCGGTGCTACCATGGCCACAGGATCGTTCGTGAAGCCTGTGCGTGTACTCACGTGGCCTGATGCTGTCAGCGCGGATTGGGCGTTGGTGCAGCAGTGTGCCGCGGGAGACGAGGTGGCCTGCACCCGTCTGGTGACCGATCACCAGCGCATGGTTTATCAACTGTCGCTTCATCTTCTGGGCGATCCGCAGGAAGCCCTCGATCTGTCCCAGGAAGTGTTCCTCCGCGTGTTCCGCATGCTGCGGCACTTCCGCGGTCAGTCCACGCTGCGGACGTGGATCTACCGCATCGTGATCAATCAGGCGTCGAACCGTCAGCGTTGGTGGCGCCGCCGCCACCGCAGTCAGCAGGTGGCGCTCGAAGATCACACGGCAGCGCACGGCGAGCTGCCGGATCGGCGCGAGACGTCGTCGCCCGATCGCGAATTCCAGAAACGTGAAACCTCGGCGCTGGTCTGGCGCGCGCTGGATCGGTTGCCGTTCGATCAGCGCGCCGTCATCGTGCTGCGCGAGATCGAAGGCTTGAGCTACGAAGAGATCGCGACGTCGCTGAATGTGGCGGTGGGCACGGTCAAGTCGCGGCTGGCCCGCGCCCGTGAGAACCTGCGCGACGGGTTGGGGGCGCGATGACGATCTTCGGTGAGTGCGCGGCGTATCGCGAGGACCTGGCCGCCTTCGTCGATGCCGAGTTGACGGGCGCCGAACGCCTCCGCATGGCGGAGCATCTCGAACGGTGCCCGGCCTGCGCGGTGGAAGCCGAGCGGGTGCAGAACATCGGCTCGCTGCTCCGGACCGCGGCCGGGGAAGTGGCCGACGCGCCGCCGATGAGCGGCCTCGCGGGCGGCGTCGTGACCCGCGTGCACGCCGAATCGGCGCAGTCGTGGCGCGCGGTGCTCGGTCGCGGCCTCGACGACTGGCACTGGTTCATTGTCGGCGGCGGGTCCGTCGCGGCCACGTTCGTGTCGATGCTCTTCGTCACGGCCCTGCTGATCTTCGGATCCAAGCCCGTGCAGGGAGATTCGCTGGCCGGGTTGATGTCGAGCCTGCAGTCGCACACCGGCACATTGCTGGTCGAAGTCGGCGGATCGAAAACCGGACAGGTGATGCAGGTCGGCGCCGGCACGTCCAGCGTGCTGGTCATGCCGCTGTCGTTGATGTCCGAGCAGGACCTGGTCGCCCAGTTCATGAACCTCGTCGTGTCGAAGCACGGCGACTTGCTGTCGCTCGGCAGCATGCCGGCCGGCGCGCGGCGCGACGCCGAGGAGTTGCTGAAGCAGCTCAGCGCGCGGCGCGCGGGCTCGGCGGGCCGATCCGATAGCGGGCGCCTGGATGTCGTTCGAATCCGGTTGCTGACGAGTGTCAGCGTCCCGGCGCTGATGCCCTAGCGGGCACCGACGTCACGTTCTGCAGCAAGTCGGTCGCGCGCAGCATCAACCGCGCCACGTCCCCCTCAGCCGATAGCGGAATCTCGTAACGCTCTTCAGGCGCGTCCGCCAGCCCGTCGATCGGGTACACCAGCTGCCACGGGCCACCGGCGAGGGAATACTCCAGCTTGTGAATCGGACTGTGCGCGTCCACGACGCGGACCAGCGCCCGGACGCCGCCGGAAGACGGCCGCACGATCTCGACCGTCACCATGGGCGGCGTGTTGTCGACGTTGACCGGATCGCTCTCTTTGTCGCCGTTCAGCGCGCGATCGGCCGCGTTCGACAGACTGTCTGACGCCGTCACGCGCAGCACGTACCGGCCGTCGGCAACCGTCGCGGTGTCCCACACGACGATCGGGTCCGACAGATCCGAGCGCAGGGTGTGCCACGCCTGATCGCCTTCACGGCGGTACTGCAGCGAGTACGTCAGGCGGTCGCCGTCGGCATCTTCCGCGCGCCACACGAGCGTCTGCAACCCCTTCTGATACATCCGGCGGCCCGGCGGGGGCGTCGGCGGCCCGGCATCGCCCGGCGGCCGACGCGCGTCCGCCGTCAGATCGTCCAGCCCCGCAATCGCGCCGTCGTCCGCGCTGAAGGGACGCTGAAACACGACGCCGGGCGGATGCACCGTGATGGACGACACCACGGGCCGGCTGTTGCGCGCGAGGTAGGCGACCGTCACGGACGTCAGCGCGGGCGCCGGCGGCGCGTTCGGCCGCGTGAGTACGGCACGCCACTGAAGAAACCGCGCGGCCGGACTCTTGACCGCTTCGCCCTCGCGGCGTGAGTACGGGCCTGCCCAGTCGCTCCACGAGTCGTCGGGCCGTTCGGTATTCCCGGATCGCGTGAACAGCGCCACCGGGCCGGCCGCTTCCCAGCGGATCAGGCCCCAGGTCGCGACGCTCTTGGTGTCGCGGACGCCGGAAAGGTACGTCGCCTTCGCCTGCTCGCCAGTGCCCGGCGACATGACGCGTCCCGGATTGGCGGTCGCAAACGGCGCGAGCCGCGCGCCCGGCCGGGGCGCGCTCGCAAATCGCGTGATCTGTTTCGCGTCCACGCCGGTGAGCAGCAGCACGTCCCGGTTGGCTTCGACGCGGTAGAGCCGTCCTTCCGGTCCCGTGGCCGCCAGCACGCCGCCGTCGCCGGTGGCGACGATGTCGTAGATGACGTCATTGGTTTCCCAGACCGGCTCCCACGTTCCGGTGGGATCGATGCGATAGAGGACCGATCGGCGGCCGGACGTCGTGGAGGCACTCGACGCCGCCGTTGGGGGCGTCGGCGGCGGCTGTGCAAAGCCGACCGACGCCGCCTCGCCGCCGGCCGGCGCCGGGTCGTCGCCACGGCCGATCGCCGCGACGAATACGGATCCATCCTGCGTGGCCACCGCGGCCCGGACTTCGGTCAAGCCGGAGTCGAGCAGGACGAACGGCCGATCGTCCGAGCCGAATCGGTACAGCCGACCGGGCGACTCGGTGCCCGCGAGCATGCGTCCGCTCTGGTCGCGCGCGAGCGTCACGACGTGCGCCGCGGGCGGCTTGTAGACCGCCTGGCCGGTGCCGTTGGTGTCCACCCGATAAATCACGGCCGGGTTGCCCGCGCCGACCCACAGGCGCCCGTCTGCGCCGATCGCCAGCGCCCAGATGTACTTCTCCTGCGGATCAAAAAACGGGCGCGCGGGCGACGTGCCCTCGATCACGTACACGCGGCCGTCGGGCGAGGTCGCCGCATAGACGCGCCCGGCCGACGCCGCCAGCGCGAACACGTTGCTCTCGGATGAATCGAACGCGACCTCTTCGGCCTGGCCGCTACGGATTCGCAGCACGCGGCCGTCGCCGCCCGTGCCCGCCCACAACGTGCCGTCCTGACTTTCCGTGAGGCTCCAGATTTGCGCCGGCGTGGCCGTCAGCCGGCTGGTGATCTGCGGTCCCGCCGTGACGACGCCGTCGCGGCTGACGAAGACGCCGTCGGACGTGCCTCGCAGCAACTCCGCGGCGGTGGCGACGGTCCAGAACACCGGGCCCGATGCGCGGGCGGGGCCGGTCAACAGGCCCGCAATCAGGAAGAACAGGAACAGTTGTCGTACTCGAGACTGGGTCATCGGCTCACGGGATTGGAGGCGGCGGAGCCCGGGCGCAGCGTGATGGTGAGTTCGCGCGAACCGCGCAGGGCTCTGGTGACACGCCGCTCCCACGCGCCGACCACCGTCTTGGTGACGGGCGCCGACGCGACGGTCTTGTCTTCGTCGAGAACCGTGCGGACGGACGCCGGCAGCGCCGGCAGGGTGTCGCCGCCGACGACGGCACCGGGCGTCGTCGCGATGAGACGGACGTAGAGACGGTTATTGCGGCGCACGGTATTCATTTGCGCGAGCAGGGCGGACCAGGACGCCGGCTTCGCGGGTTTGAGATCGCGCTGCTCGAGGCTGTTAAGCGTGGCCGCGTCGCTGATGAGCAGCGTGAGTGGGCCGGCGGTCTGCGCGGGCATCTCAATCGGCATCGTGACGGTTTCCGTCGCGCCACGGTAATGCCGCAGCTGAACGCTCAACGTATGCGTGGCGCCCGGACGCGGCCGGGTGGTGTCGAGCCACGCGCGTTCGATTGTTGCGGCTTCCGGTTCCTCGGTGACGCGAAGGTTGACGTCGAGCCGTTCGGCGAGGGCCGCCCGGAACTCGTTGCCCGCCGCGAGGCCGACCGGCGCGGTGATGCCCGCCGCGGCCAGCGGCACGGCCGCCTCGCCCGAAAACATATCGTCGATTTCGACTTCGTCGCCGCCGCCGAACGACACCCTGCCGCTCGCCTGCACGGTCAGCGTGCCGGTCTGGCGTTCATAGGCGATCAGCGAGTTGAGGATCGAGACGTACGCGAAGAGCGGCGTCAGCAGTTGATCGTGAATCACGAAGAACTTGAGCTTGCGCTCGGGCGCGCTTCCCGACGTGAGCGTGATGTTCACTTCGAGCTCGCGCGGGCCCGTGCCGAGCAGTCCCCCGACCGCGGTCGATCGATCCTGGGTCATCGTCCCGATGACCGGGCCGAGCGTGGCGATCTTCATGGACGTGTCGAGGCTCGGGAGGACCGTGAACACGCGCGCGCGCGTCATCGCGAACGACGCCGGACCAAGGTTGAGGAACGGATGCCCGAACGCGTAGACGCGGTTGCCGTCCACGTGCGTGACGGTTCCGGTGGCGCCCATTTCCAGGTCGCCGCGAAGCATGCTCATGCCGACGGCATCGCCCGGGCGCAGCGTCGGCGGCGCCGCCGGCGCGCGCGAGGCCGACGCCGGCGCCTGGCCGTCCACGCTCTGGCCCAGCGCCGACTGCAGATCGCGATTGACGGCCGGGTCGAATCCGCTCACGACCATCGCCGCGCCAATCGGCCGCAGCGTCGGCGCGAGGTCTTCGAGCGATGCGGGACCGACGATGCGCAGGCCGCCCGGAGGACGGCCGAGCGGCGCGCGCACGCGATCGGTCAGCCGTTGAATCGCCCCGAAAACCGCCGCCGGCGTCGCGGGCCACTGCACGCCGAGATCGCTCGCCCGGGCCGGCGCCGGCAGGCGGACGGCGTCGATCATCTCGGCGATGGGCGTGATGCCCGCGAGCGGCTCTTTCGGAAATGATCCGAGCGCATACGACACGGCGCCGACGAGGCGTCCGTCGATGAAGACCGGACTGCCGCTCATGCCCTGAATGACGCCGGCGGTCGCGATCGGCCCGCCCTCGAGCCGCGCGAGGATCAGATCCCGCCGGGGCCCGACGACGTTGCGCAGCACGCCGATGACGTGCACGCGAAACTCCTCGATCGTGTCGCCTGCGAAGACCGTGCGACCCGTCCCGGTCATGCCCGGCCGGACGTCGTCCACCGGCATGAACGGCGTCGCCTGGGCCCCGGGGCCAGCCCAGCCGGCGAGCGCAGCCAGCAGCAGGGTGACTCCAGCGGCGCTGGGAGTGGTTCGACGCATGCTTTAATTGGTCTCCAGAGCGTTTATAGCACGCGGTTGACCCCGTTCGCGGGCGTCTGCTACGCTCGGGGCGGATTCGGACACGTGATCACCCTCTTCACGCACGGCGCCTGCGCTTCGACCACGTGGTCGTGGTGGTATGCCCCGCAGCATGAAGGGGTCGGCGCGCCCTAAAGCACCACCGCGCGCCGGAAGACCAAAGCCCCTTCAGCTGACCGCTGACGGGGCTTTTCTTATTTCTGGAACTGGGGAACTGAGGAACTGGAGAAGTGGCACTGATCGTCGAGACCGTGACCGCCACGCGGATGGCGGATCTGCGGCGCGCCCGCGACAACGCGCGGCACGCCGATTTGGTCGAGCTCCGTCTCGATGGCGTCACGGACGTCGACGTGGCCGGCGCACTCGCGGGACGGGCCCGGCCGGTCGTCGTGACGTGTCGCCCGCGCTGGGAAGGCGGCCAGT
>Ga0137326_1000622_pt1 | contig 11994 bp, 10 predicted proteins | sample EasRivERMZT500_2_FD_102292 | JGI IMG/M metagenome (GOLD analysis project Ga0137326, IMG submission 102292) | Soil microbial communities from meander-bound floodplain in the East River, Colorado, USA - East River MetaG ERMZT500_2 | ecosystem: Environmental > Terrestrial > Soil > Floodplain ... | reverse complement strand
TGCATTTGCAGGACAAGTATTTACTGAATGGAGATTACAACCGTTTAGAGATGAACCTGATAATGCAAGACATGTAATACCATCATTCCCAATACCTACATGGTGGCCGAGAATAGTATCAATAGATTGGGGATGGGATGCAAATACTAGTATTATATGGGGAGCGATAGCACCGAACGGTCAGGTATATGTTTATCGAGTTTATAATCATCGCAATAAATATATTAAAGACTGGGTTCGTGATTTTGTTAACTTAAGTAGTGGTGAAACACAAGCTATTAGACGAATTAAGATTTGTCATAGTGCTACTCAAGAACGTGGTGAACCTAAAACTATTTTAGAACAAGTTAATGACGCATTAAAAGAGAATGATTTTCCAGTTCAGTGTTTTCTAGGTAAACGTGATAGGGTTGGCGGTAAAATGCTAATCCATGAATACCTTAGATGGAAAACTATTGATGAGAAAATACTTAGGCAGTCATATAACGAGAATTTAGCTAATGCTATACTTAGACAGTATGGACAAGAACGATACGATGCATATAATAAGATATTCATACCGGAAATAGAAGATAATCTACCAAAATTACAGTTATTTGATAAGGAAACTACTGAGTTACAAGAAGTAATACCAAATTGTCAGTACGAACAGAGAGAAAATAAGAATACTGAGGACGTAGCGCAATTCAAGGGCGATGACTTGTATGATAGTTTGCGTATATTACTTGAATCGGCTGATGAATACGTAAAGGAAGCAAGAGATGAATTTGCAACCAGACAGGTCATTGACAATGTGGTGGCTCAGTTCCATAAAAATCAGGATGCAACAGAGTTTTACCGCAGTATGGAAGTGGTTGAAGCTAAGTCTGTACAGAACTATGAACCTGTTAGGCGGTATCATCGCCCGTCGTACCGCCGTTAAATTTACTAAAGAGCAATTACATCATAATGAAGTAGTTGAGTTATATAAAGAACGCATCACCGGGCTAGAACTAGAATTAGAACTAGCTCGTAATGAAAAAGATAAATATGAAGGTTTGTTATTCAGACAGTTAGGTTTGAATCAGGATGTAACTGTTACTGGTATGAAACCAGAAGATATGAAATTTATTAGTCGCCCAATGTCACCGGGTAGATTACGTAATTCTTTAGAGCATGATAGTCGAATGGCTGCTGGCAAGAAATAATGCCAAAGAATAAAGAACTATCAGACGAATTAAAGAACGAACTTAAGACTATAGCTAAAGCTCTTAAGAATCGTGACCAAGCAGTACGTGATAGACATTTGCGTCTACTCAAGATGCTTGAATTATATTGGAAGAATATACATAACATCTTTTGGGATGCTGCTGCAAAAGATTATAGGAATATAAATGACCAAAAGCTCAATGAAGATTTGGACATGTATTATGCTGATAAAGTTATTAACATTTATAGGGCGCACGGAGAGTCTATTATTGCAGCCCTTTCACAAGATTTACCACAAACTATATTTGTACCAGATGACGCTGAAAATCAAGACGATAAACGAACGGCAGAAGTATGGACGAGAGTTAGTGAATTAATTGCACGTGAACAAAAAGCTATTCTTATTGTAATGCGTGCTCTTTATCTCATCTATAATCAGGGCACTATTGCTGCTTATGTTTATAGTAAAGAAGATAAAGATAATGGTACGTATAGTGTTCCGCAATATGGTAGAGGTAAAGTATACACAGATTTTGAAGTTTGCCCTAATTGTGGTGCTGATTTAGGTTCATCTTCTCGTTCAATGGATGTTATAGTAGAACCTGAACAAGTAATGTGTGAAGGCTGCGGGCAGGTCGTAGTACCATTTGTTGAGACTGATGAAGAAGAAATACCAATTATTACAGGTTATGACGAGAAACCTAAGCCACGTCCTTGTATTGAAGTTTATGGAATGTTGAATGTTAGAGTTCCTCATTTTGTTAGAACTCAAAAGGAATGCGGTTATTTAATTCTCGAAACTGAAACTGAAAAGGAATATGCTGAATCTATTGCTGACCAAGATGTAGCTAAAACTGGTGATGATTATGAAACTGGTCGTTGGGCTAGAATAGGTTCAGATTTTGAATGGGAAGATGCTGGTGATTTAGTTACATGGTCTAGAATTTGGTTAAGACCGTGGCAATTTAGACGTGCTTCTAGTACTGAGCATAGAGATAAACTACTTAAAGAGTTTCCTAATGGTTGTTATTTCCTTTTAATGAATGATACGTTCATTGAAGTGGAGTCTGAATCACTTGATGAACATTGGATTATTAGTCATTCACCGTTAAGTAGTCATATTCATGCTGAGCCATTAGGATTACCAGTTAAAGCAGTACAAGATATGCGGTCTGAAGTTGTAATACTTCAACTGCAATCAATGGAATATTCAATACCAGAAACATTTGCTGACCCAGCAGTATTAGATTTTCCATCATATAATAAAACTGAAGTTGCACCGGGACAGGTATTTCCAGTTAAATCAGTACCTCCTGGTAGAGCATTAGGTGATTCATTTACTACTCTTAAGACTGCGGCTTATCCTCGTGAGTCAGAAGAATTTAAGAAATCACTAGATGCTGATGGACAATTTGTATTAGGTGATTTTCCATCAATATATGGTGGTGTTCAATCAGGTGGAAGTAAAACATTTGCAGAATATAGTGCGAGTCAGGCGCGAGCGTTACAGCGTCTTAGCATTACTTATAAAATACTTCAAACTTTCTGGGCCGCAACCACAGAAAAAGCTACTCGTATATTCATTAATGAAATGCGAGAAGATGAGAAGTTTGTTAAAAAATCTGGTAGCAATTGGATTAATATTTGGATTAGGCGTTCTGATTTACTTGGAAAAATTGGTTCGGTGGAAGCAGAGACAAACTCAGCTTTCCCAATGTCATTTGCACAGAAGAAAGATGCGCTTATCAAACTGATGGAATATAAAGACCCAGCTATTCAATCGGTTATTACTCATCCTGAAAATGCTGGTACTGTTGCTAAGTATCTAGGCTTTCCTGAGCTATATATTCCTGGTGATGATTCTAGAAATAAACAGCTTAATGAAATTCAGGAAATGCTTGAAGGTTTAGAAGTAATACCTGATGTAGATTTAGATGACCATCAGATTGAATCTGATACCTGTATGGCGTGGTTGAATAGTAATTATGGATTGGATGCTGAAATTACAAATGCTGAAGGTCATGCAATAGTTAAAGAACATGCTAGGGTCCATAAACAAATTTTGGCTGTAATGCAGGAACAGGCAGCTATGTCGGAAAATGGAGATGAAAATGAATTTACTGATGAAAATGTGGCCTAAACTATTTTTTGCTCCAGATGGCGATGCTAGTAGTAATAGAGATGACTTCACCAAAGATTTAGGTGATTTAGGTGAATTTGATACTGACGATGCTAAGTCTGACGACTTAGATGATGATACTGACGATAAAGATGATGATAATATAGATGATGATGACGATGATAAAGATGACGATTCATCCGATAAAGATGAAGACGAAGACAAAAAACGCACTGATAAAGATGATAAAGATGATGATAAAAAAGATGACGACGACAAAGATGACGACAAGAAAGATGATGATAAAGAAGATAAGGGCGACAAAAAGGACGATAAAGATAAACCAATAGAACCAAAAGAATTAACTCCTAAAAATCTTAAAGAGCATGATGCAAAACTCTTTAAGGTATTTCCTGATTTAAAAGATACAATCTATCAGCATAGAGAATATCAAAAAGTTTTTGGTAGTGTAGAAGAAGCTGAAGAAGCTCGTGCTAAAGCTGAAACATTTGATGCTTTAGCTGAAACTACATTACAGGGTGACCCAACTGATTTAATTGCTGCTCTTAAAGAAACAGGTGCAGATAAGCTTGAATTATTTTCTACTGGTTTTCTTTCTAAAATCAGAGAAACTAGTCAAGATATGTACTATAAGATTACGGACCCAATTCTAGCAACTGCATTAAAAGCTGCTAGACAACATGCAGAACAGACTGGGCATAAGAATCTTGGAGTTGCCGTACAATATCTCTCAAGTTATTTGTTTAATAACAAAGATGTTCCTGAGTTTAAGAATGGTGTTAAAAAAGAAACTGACCCTGAAAAGCTTAGACTTGAAGAGGACCGTAATAATGATAGACGGCGGCGTTATGAGGAACATCACGGTTCAATTACTGAATTTTCAGAAAAGAAGCTAAAAGAATTCGTTAATGATGGTCTTGACCCTGAGAATGTATATAATAATTTCGTTAAGGAAGCATTAACTGAGAAAATTATTACCCGTATTAATGTTATTCTGGCTGAAAATAAGCCATTTCAGAGTCAAATGAATGCTTTATGGCGTGCAGCAGAAAAAGTAGGTTGGACTAGAGAATCTAAACAGAAAATTGCTCATACATATTTAGCTAAAGCAAGACGTGTTATGCCTGCTGTACGTTCACAAATGAGAAATCAAGCACCGGATAATAAAAATAGAAATAAAGATGATAAAAATCGTAAGAGAGATGTATCTGGTGGTGGTTCAGGTTCAGGTAGTGGAAATAGAGATAATGTGATTCCAAAAGACCCAAAGAAAGTTAAATGGGATAAACTTACTGATGAGGAAATTCTTGCTGGAGACTGATTGAAAAGCGAAATTCACTTAAAATCCGTGTGGTGAATACGGGCTTAGTAAATCTCATATGTATATGACACATATTAGAAAGGTAGTAGTAGAAAGAAGGGTAACATGCCAACAGATGAAGCAGATGTTGTAGCTAATGAATTAGAAAAGACGCATCCTAAAGTTGCGCTTCTTTTTGAACGTGAAGGAACTTTTTGGTCTGATGTAGTTGCAAAAAGACCTGGTGTAGAAGTTTCTGCGCGTGATGCTAGAGTACCACTTGAATTACGTCCCGGTGGTAAATTTGGACATTTTAATCCTGATGGTGGTGGATTGGGACGTGGTACTGGGCCGAAGTTTGATAAAGGTCTTGTACCTGCTGTATATAATAAAATGGGTGTTGAGTGGACAAGAAAGTCTGATTGGGCTACAGATTCTGCACGTAAAGCAGTTTTGAGCACATTTAGGCATCTTGTAGCAACATCAATGGCAGAATATCGCCGTTATATGGATTCTCTTGCTATGACTGCTGGTGATGGTGTATTGGGCACTATTACTACAGTTGGTAGTGCTGGTGGTAAGGATACATATACATTTAGTGATACTACAGGAGATGGATTCGATATTAGACTATTGCGTGATAGTCAATTCGTATCTGTTTATAATGCTGCATTAACTACACGTAGACCTTTTGCTGGTCTAGGTGCTGTAGCTGGTGAAGGTCCGATTGAATTTTACGACATTGGTAATAAACAAGTTCGTATTAATTCAGCCGCAGCCGGTGCTATTGCTACAGATAAAGTTGTAGTTGGTGGTCTTACAGCTACTCCACCTGTTAGTATTTTTGGTGTATTGTATCATCATTCAGATGCATCTACAGGTACATGGCTTGGACTTGATAGGGCTACATTGCCACAAGTTCGTGCTAATCGTGTAAATGCTGCTGGTGCTTCATTTGCTTTACCATTTGCACGACAGGCCATGAATAAAACTGGTAATCGTGTAGGTAAATCACAACTGAAAACACTTAAAGCATGGATGCATCCGGCACAGCAAGATGCATATGAGCGGGCAGGTCAATTGGTTTCTACAATCAATATGACTACGAAATCGTCCGGACTCAATATGTATTTTGACAATGATAATATGCAACTTGCTGGTGCTCCTGTACGTACCCATTTCTCATGGAATAAAAAGAGAATTGATTTTATTCTTGAAAGTGCATGGGGACGTGTAGAAGTACAGCCTGTTGGATATTATACAGATAAACAGGGCCGTAAGTTTTTCGAAATTCGTGATACCGATGGCGGTGTTGCGGCGGCTGATATTTTCTATATTGCATCAGGTCTTAACATTTATGTAAGCAATCCGGCAGCGGAAACTTACATTGATAATCTTGCTATTCCGTCTGGTTATTAAGGAGCTGGTTAACTAATATATCATCTCGTCCTCCAAAACGACAGAGAGTCCATATATTAGTTACCATTACGAGGGTGATACTCAAGCTGGGGGAGCCTTAAAGTATCACCCTCGTATAATTATAAATTATGGAAACTATAAAGGTAATTAATAAAAGGTTAGCTACTAAATACGGACTTTCTCTGGATGGTCGTCCAAACTATCGAGTGGTATTTTCAGATACTCAATTTGAGAATCAATTCGGTATTTTTGAGGACTTTTCAGGTGACATTCTTCTTAGACGAGTTAAAGAATATCGTACTGTTAGAAAGTATGAATACATAGATGGTAAACATGTACTCGAAAAATTGTGGTTTTTTGATTATGGTTCATTCCCAGACAGGCCATTCATAAATAATTCATACGAGCCTGTCTGGACATTTATGGATAAAGAAAGAAATCCACTTTATCCTATTTGGGAAGCCGTAGAGTTTGCAGTTGAATGTAGTTTAGAAGGAGTAAGACGTACTTTACGTTCTAAAGTTAAACGAGATTACGTTGCTGAAGAAAAGGAAGCTAAAGATAAAGATATTAAAGGTCTTGAGGATATGTTAGGTGTTGATGGTGATGGTGTAATGGATATGAAGAATCAAAAAGTCAATTTCGTTAAACCTGTATTTTTAGGTGGTCATGTATTTACTGGAGGCAAATAATGGAAGGTCAAATCTGTACAGTCGTATCATGCTTGCCGTTTAGAGTGAATAAGAACATTCCTCATTGTTATCCTGGCAATTTTACTATGCCAGAAGTAAAGAATGTATTTAAGGAATGTGAAATTCTTCATGTTGGACCTACTCTTTGCCAGTTTTATGTAGGCGGAGAAGCTGGGGATAATAATGATGGATGGATTAAGAAAACTATTCCGTCAAATGAACTTGCTGAATCTATTGCTCGTGATGAAGTTAGTTCTTGCATTAATATCACTCCTGGTGTTGTTCAACCTGCTATATTTTGGCTTGAAGGTAAAATTGATGTAGAGAAAGTAGTACTACTACATCATGATAAGCTAGACCAATATCGTGAAATGCAGAAACGATGGTTCATTGAATTAATTCGTGAGGCTGATATAGACTTTTCTAAACTTAAGTCACCAGGCGTAGTTAGTGATTTGCATCGTAAAGCTGCTCGCGCGCTAAATCTGAAACGTGATTGGGATACTGAAACAGTTATTAACAATATTATGACTTGTCCTTCATGTCAGGCTATTGTTAATCCATTAGCAATGGTTTGTTCTAATTGCAAGTATATTATTAATGAAGAATTGTATAAAGCTAATGCTGGTAGATTCATGGGTGGTGTTTCATCTGAAGTAGCTAAAGAACCAGTAAAGGTATAAAATGATAGTAAGTGACGTTGCAGATAGAGCTAGAAAAGTTTTCATGAATGATGCTGATACACAGCTATATAGTAATGCTGTGTTATTACCCTTTGTTCAGCAAGCATATGGAGAAGCCCAAATAGAAATATCTGCTAATGGACTTGGACTAACTAAAGAAGTATCAGCATTTGTAGCTGTACCTGCTGGTGCATTACCTGTCATTACCATAAACGAAATAAATGATATGGTATTGCCTCTTGAATTGTATGAACGAGCGGCTGGCGATACAGGTTTATATAGTTTAATGAGTAAGTTAACATTTGAAACTGAAGATGAACGTGATGACTCATTAAGAGTTTGGAATTGGCGAGAAAATGAGATTAAATTGCTAGGTGCATTGACTGATAGAGAAGTAAAAGTAAAGTATATTAAGGGATTACCTGCATTAGTTAATGAAACTAGTCCAATTCTCCTCAATAGTTCATTGGAATTTCTTGCTGCACGTTCATCAGGTTTAGCTAGTCGTTATATTGGTGGTAATATTGCTAGAGCTGATGCATGTGATAATGATGCAGGCAGACTATTACCTCGTTTAGTATCAATAGAGGTTAAAGCAACACAAGAAAATCCGGTTAGACGTAGGCCATTTCGCGCTAGGCATCATGTAGGATGAATCATACTATCAATGTAACCTAGAACTGAATTGGAGAGTGAAAAATGTGGGATTTTATTCAACGTGTACTGAGAATTTGGGCCGAACACAATGCGGAACATGTACTAAATCGTAGGGTAAGACTTACTATAGCACAAATAAATGCTGGTGCTGATATTGTTGCAGCATTACCAGGGCATAGTTTGAGACTTATAGATGCTAAAATGATTGCAGTAGGTGGTGCAGCAGGTGGTACAACTACTGTAGATATTATTGCTACATTAGCAGCAGTATCACGTAAACTAGTTGCAGTAGCTATTGCAGCTTTAACACAATCTGCTGTAGTTAGAGCAGGTGCAGCTAACTCAGTTGTATTAGCAGATGGTGCTTCATTTACTGCAAATGATGTTAATACTCCAATTCGTGCATTTGTAACGGGTGCGGCCCTGACAACTGCAACTCATATTGATTTTGATGTTACCTATGCATTGAGTAAAGTCTAATGTTTGAAGAGTATCAGCCTTTTCCTATTCGAGACTTTGGGGGTCTATGGAAACGTGGAAAGGCTGATACTTGCCCAAGTAATCATTTTCAGGATTGTTCAAATGTAGTATTTGGTGAAGCTAGTGTTAAAACACGAAATGGTATTGAACAAGTATTAGCATCTGGTGCAGTATTACGTACTCATAGTTACAAGAGAATTAATGAAGCAGAACGTACTTTAATACTTAAAGCAGGTGGTAATCTTTATGATAGCGTAAATTTAGGAGTACCAATACTTACCATAGCAGCAATGACAGATTTCAGTGCGCTAAACCTTTATAATAGAGTTTACATAAGTCCTCATAATGGTTTAAAAGGTTTAGCTAATGAAAAAATTTATGTATGGGACGGAACTACATTACGTGCTGCTGCTGGTGTTGCTCCTAGTGCTGCTATAACTGCTGTACAATCTGCTACATCAGGTAATATTGAAGCAGGTACACATTTATACGGTATAGTATTTGAATCTGCTAGTGGATACTTAAGTAAGCCCGGTCCTACATCATTTGGTGTAGTTGTATCTGATGGCACACATAAAGTAGATATTAGTGGAATTGCGGCGGGACCGGTCGGTACTGTACGTAGACATATTATTGCCACTAGAGCAATAGCTACTTATGATGGTAATCAATTTGGTCAGGAATGGTTCTTTATACCTGACGGAGTTATCAATAATAACGTAGATACAACAATTTCTGTTAATTTTTATGATAGTCAACTCAGTGAAGATGCGTTGTATCTTTTTGATGTACTTACTGAAATACCCGCCGGACTTGTATTAGGTCATTATAAGGGTAGAATGATAGTAGCCAATTTTGATGATAATCAATTTATGGCTCGGCTATCTGAACGTAATGAACCTGAAATATTTGATGATGCTAATAGTGCTTTAATTGTTGGACCTCAAGATGCTAAAGGTATTACCAATGTAGTTGAACATAGAGATTTACTTGGATTAACTAAATCCATGATGTCTTATGTTACTTCTGATAATGGAGATAATCCATCTACATGGGAAGTAATATCATTAGACCCTGGTATCGGTACTGAAGTTCATGGTATTAGTGCAATACTTGATAAATCTGGAACCAGTACTGACAGATTTTTTATAGCTAGTCGTGGTGGTTTGATAATGTTTGATGGTTCATTTAAACAACCTGAACTGTCATGGAAAATTGAAGATTTGTGGCTAAGAATTAATCAGGATAATTTTCATAAGACAGTAGTAGCTTATGACCCAGTTAATAAGCTTATATACTGTTTAGTACCTCTTGATGCAGCTACTAGTCCTTCTCATATTTTTTATGCAGATTGTAATGAAGGATTAGATTATAAAAAGATTAAATGGTCTGTATGGGAATTTCCTAATGCGCCTACTTCAATTTTTATTGGAATTCTTAATAATACCCCTGTTCTTAACATTGGTAGCGATAATATTTATCGGATTGCTGTTGGGCGTACCAATGATAATAATATTGCTATTAATAATTATGTTAAGCTAGGACTCATACCAGAAAAAAGTAATGGTATGATTAATCATTTTAGTTTCCTTCAAATGCGTATCAGTGGTGCAGGTTCAGTAGCACCACAATTGAGTGGTATTGATGATACTGGTATAGTTAATCCACCTAATTTTGTTCTTTCTGCTGCACCAGGTACAGAAGTAGTTAGAAAAATTAATTACGTTAAGGAAAGAATGTCTGTTAAATTTACATTATCAAGTATAGATGAAATATTTGAAATGAATAGTATTACGGCTTATTACAAAGCATTGTGGTCACAGCGACCTGCTTAAATGAATGAAACAGATAGAGTTAGAGCAATTATTACTGGGATACAAACTAAGTATCCAAAGATTTATGAGGCATTAAGTGCTTTAGCTAAAGGTTTAGATAAATTAGATACTAATCTTGAGGAAGTTAGAAGCGAGATAAATGCAATACCTGAAACTGGTTTAGCTATTGCACCGAACGTACTAATATTTAGTTATGAATTAACAAGGCGTAATGTTATACTTAGATGGGAACAGCCTGACCTAAGTATATTTCAGTACGAGATTAGAATTGGTGGTACTAATTGGAATGATAGTACTCATTTACTCAGGACCGCAACCTTAAGTGCAGTATTTGACCCATTACCAGTTGGAACTACACGATATTGGATTAAAGGTATAGATTTTGATGGTAATGAAAGTACTGATGCTTTAGCACTTGATGTAAATGTTCCAGCTTTAGGTGGTATAGTAGTAACAGCAACAGTAATTGATAATAACGTATTACTATCTTGGACTAAAGCAGACAGTACATTCGATATAGATTTTTATGAAGTTCGTAAGAATGGTGTACTAGTAGGAGAACATAGTGGTACGTTTGCCATACTATTTGAAACCGTTTCTGGTACTTATGAATATAGTGTACGTGCAGTAGATATAGCTGGTAATATTAGTCCAGAAGCTACTGTAATAGTTGACGTAAGACAGCCACCTGATTTTGACTTAGTAGCTCAAGGTATTGATGATTTAAGTGGTACTAAAGTCAATACTATTATTGTTAATGGTAAATTACTTGCTAATGTTAATTTAACTGAAACCTGGACTGACCATTTCGTAAATAATGGCTGGACTACAATACAACAGCAAATAGATGCTGGCTTTCCATTATATTATCAGCCATCACCAACTACCGGTAGTTATGAAAAAGTATTTGATTTCGGTGCAGCATTTGATGATGTTATCATTAATTTAATATGGAATCAAAATCAGATAAGTGGTAGTACAACAGTTAGTAGTACAATTGCAACTAGTTTAGATAATGTAAGTTATACTACTCCTGTTGCTGGCAGGTCATTATTTACTACTTCTGCTAGATACGTAAAAGTTAAAATTACTTTTACTGGTGTAAGTGGTGCAGCCTTAGTTGAATTTTCTGACTTAATTGTAGCTCTTAACGTAAAGGCAGAAGTAGATAGTGGACAGGTTAATGCTGATAAAGATGATGTAGGTGGCACAATAGTATTATTCAACAAAGCATTTAAGGATGTTAATAGTATTACGATTACTGCGGATAGTATCGAACCTATTTATCCCATTTATGATTTTGTTGATATTCCTAATCCTACTCAGTTCAAAGTGTTGATATATGATAGTAGTGGACAAAGAGTTGATTATCTGATTAGTTGGAAAGCTAGAGGAATTACTTAATGGCTGGCCGACATATTAGATATAATGTAGCAGGAAGCTATTTTGAATATTCCACTACTGGTTTAGAAGCTGGACCGTGGACTAGATTGCCTATACTTATAAATGATGCAAGAGTTGCTTATGAAGATGAAGCCAATGTATTTAGTGTTGCTGCTAATCAATTTACAGACCGTATTCAGTTCAACGGTGGTTCAGC
>Ga0137326_1000608_pt1 | contig 12199 bp, 4 predicted proteins | sample EasRivERMZT500_2_FD_102292 | JGI IMG/M metagenome (GOLD analysis project Ga0137326, IMG submission 102292) | Soil microbial communities from meander-bound floodplain in the East River, Colorado, USA - East River MetaG ERMZT500_2 | ecosystem: Environmental > Terrestrial > Soil > Floodplain ... | reverse complement strand
GGGGGCGAAGAAGTGGCGGTTGAGGGCGGCCAGAAGGTGAGCCTGTGTCGCGGGTGACGCCGGACGGATGGATGCGACCTCAGCATCCACCTGGGACACAAGGCGGTCGAGTGCGGAGTCGGACTGCGTGGTCTCGGCCTGCAGAGCGGCGAAGAGGATATCGGCTGCAGGCGGTGCGGTTTCAACAGACGACGGGGAATGTCGCGTGCAGGAGAGAAAGAGGAAACCGGACGCGAGGAGAAGACAAGATGATCGGCGCACGGCGCGACTATATCGCAGGCCTCAGTCCTACGCGGGGCCGCCCCTGTAGCACGACGGTCGCGTTACAAACCGTCCATGAAGGTAGCTGAGCTCACTTTTCTCTTGCCAGGCATGGAGCAACAGGAGTATGAAGAGCATCGCGACCGTCGACTCTATGCGCTGGCACCGCCACCTCTGTCAGCGCAGGGCAGGCGCAAGCCAGGAGTAGGCATCGCTGGGACTGGGGGGTCCCGAAACGTTGCATGCGGTGAGTGTGCCCGCGTGCTGCTTACCGGCCAACGTACTTGGGGGCGGATCGACCGATCCGCGAGGGAGGCATCTTGAGCCGTTCACTCCACCGCACATTCCAGTCCAACATGTGGAAGCTCGCTCTCGTTCTAGTTCCCGCATGCTGCTCCCTGCCAACTGGAATGGTGTTGGCTGAGGGCCAAGCAGATTCGGGCGGTGGTTTTCAAGCCAATCAGTTCTACCTCGATGGAATCGGCGGGGACAGTATCTCGGCCTACTCAGGCGCGGCCGAGACACCCATCAAAATCGGGCCAACGCTTAGAGCAGGCGGTGGATTGGAGCTGGGCCTTACGCTTCATCATTCTTCGAAGATCTGGCACCGCAACGACAGGATCAACAATCCCCACAATGCCCTTCAGCGGCGTGGCCCGTTCGGAGTAGGATGGCGCCTGCATGTGGGACGCCTCTACGATTCCGTGACAGCGGGATTCGTCTACGAATCCCCGGACGGTGCTCAGCATCCGATCAAGTATTTCGTCGATACGCCGGACCCAAACACCGTGGTCGACCCGAACATCGTAGTTCGCTACCACGGAACGATCGACTCGACTTACATCCGGCTGGAACCAATAGTTGGCTCGAGCCCGGTCACTGTATCAGGCACCCAAAACAACCCCACCTTCGACCCCGAGCCGAACGCCTATCGACTCTACATGGGGAACGGAGTCGTTTACACCTTTGCACGCATGCTACAAGATGATGATCCGAATCACACAGGCGATAGGGGCCTTGAGATAGACGACTTCCATGGATGGTACACAACGAAAATAGAGAAGTGGATTGACCCAAATGCCGCTAACCCGGTCGGTCGAATAACCGTTGAGTATGACCCGAACGCTCCGCATTGCCTTAGCCGCGTGGACTTTCTCGCACTTGATCCGAACGGTGTGCTCGGCGTGCAGCGTAGCATTGCCTTCACCAATGACACTGAGCTCGGAAGCTTGGAAGTCGAAGGGGGCTACACAGAGGCCATCACGTTCCCTGCGGTGAATGGCCAGAATGCGACTACGGCCACGTACGAGTTCAAGTATGAGGGACCCGTAGATCTGACTTACGTACCGAATAACGATCCAAACTGGAGCATTGGCTTTAATGACCAGTTCCTCCTCAAGAGGATCCTCTTGCCGTTCCCGGATGTGGATCCGAACAGCTATCCCCACGAGTTCACGTACGACTTAGATCCAAACGCGCAGGGTAAGACGGGTGAGCTCATCAAACGTAGACTTCCAACCGGAGCGGTCCTTACGTACCACTACGAAAGTTATGTATGGAAACCTGGAACGATAACCAACTTCTCGCGAGAAGTGACAGAGAAGAACGTCTATCTCGACCCCAACCCAAACTCGCCCAGCGACGGCAAGTGGAGATATCACAGATCACGAACCAACGGTTCTACACGGTACGCCGTACTCATTGATCCCTTCGGCAACGATACGGTCTACTACTTCACGAATGGAGTAGATGAGGGCATCGGACCTCTCACTACAAGGGTTGAGACCTACCGCGGCATCAACACCTACGAGCAGCCAGGAAGCGGTGGTGTCCTCGTGCAGACGAACCGAGTGGCATTCCTGAACGTGCTAGCAGGTATCAACGTTCAGCCCGCCCGAGAATGGACCATTTTTCACGAACACCAAAACAAGATCGTCCATACCCTTCGTGGAAGCGCGGGACCCTTCGGACACTTCGGATTTGTCAAGGAATACGGCTTCAACCAAGCCGATGAGGAACAGGAGCTTTTGGACGAGAGCATCGTCCCGTACAGGCAGGAGCTCCTGACCTACGAGAAGGTAGATCCGAACACAGTGGCCCAATGGAAGTTGTGGTCCATCCATAGGCTCGCCTCGCGAGTGATGCAGGACGGCTCAGGCCTTGCAGCCCGTAGATCAGCAATGACCTACACGAACGATGGTCGCCTGCTGACAACCAGGAACTTTCTCGATCCGACGAGCGCAACCGGGGGGTCAGAGGACATCATCACTGAGAACGTGTACGACCCGGTCACAGCCAACCTAGAGCGCAGCTATACACGCAAGTCGGGAGCCTCAACACCTGCCTTCGGTGGCAGGTATGAATACGCAGATAGCGTATTCCTAACCAAGAGTCGGACACTAGATCCGAATCAACCTACAGCCACCGGCAGTCAAGCGTTCAGCTATTTGAACAAGGAGCTAAGCGTAGAGCCCGTGAGTGGCACTATAAAAACAAGCAAGACTCCGGACGGAATGACAACCGACTATCACTTAGACAAACTAGGTCGTACCACGAGCATAGTTCCAACGAGTGATACTGGGGCGCTGGCGACAAACGTACAGTATGTGCCACCCGATCCAAACGTCACGGACCCAAACGACGCGCGGTGGTTTGATATCGCCACTCAGGTTCAGCAGGGTTCAGATCCGAACAACGCCGCTCAATTCACCAGGATGAGCTACCGGTTCGACCGACTCGGGCGCGTAGTACAAGTTCGCAGGAGCATCAGCGCCAACTGCGATGCCATCCAGCGGACCACTTACGACATTGCTGGTCGCGTGACCTTTGTCACCGAGTGGGGGCTGGATCCGAACATGCCGTGCACGAGCGAGCAGCCGATCCCTTCTAGCCAGATCTTCTCTGCGACACGCGGGACTGAGACCTTTTACAATCTGGACACGGACCCGAATGCATACGACCCGGTCGGACGCGTTCAGAAGGTGGAAACCGCTGATGAGAAGATAACGGCGTTTTCATACGCCGGGCCTGCGACCACAGTGACGGTTGAGGTCGATGGTCAGGAGACCACCACACGTTACGAATACGATGCTTTCGGGAATCTCGCGTACGTCGATGCGCCCGATGACCCAACTACAGCATCGGCCGATGCGCGATACACCTACAGCATAACAGGAGAACTGCTGAAGGCCGAGACAATCAATGTGCCAGCATCCGGTTCACCCATCATCCAGTCTCGCGAGTTCTCCTTTGACGGCTTGGGCCGAGTCCGGAGTTCTACGACTCCTGAGGGCGGCACGGTCCAGGTCACAGGCTATGATGCTGGCGGACGGCCAACAGAGAAGATCGAAAGTGATGGAACCAAGGTTACTCTCACGTACGATGCCGCCGGACGCATTCTCACCTCCTCTGCGGCTGAGGACGTCACCGACCCCAACGTGACGCTTCCGCGCTCGTACGCCACCGCGCGAGATCAGGCAAAGTTCTACTACGATGAGTCCGGCGTATCGAACGCCGCAGGCCGCCTGACGCGCGTTGACAGCTACGATGAATCAGGTGCGCTCATCATGCGGCGCAAGTTCAATTATGCAGGTCGGATGGGACGCCTTTCCGAGGAGTCGAGCACGTTCGCGGCGTGGGATGACCGCTCAGGAATCGGGAGTCTCGATAAGGAGCTCAAGACCTGCTACTTCTACGACAATCTCGGGATGGTATCGGAGCTTCGGTATCCCGCTGAGTCTTCCTGTACCTCTGGCTCGGCACCCAGCGGCGTCGCCAGACTGAACTACACGTACCGGTACGGATCGCTCAACAAAATCGAGGACATGAATCGTCCCGGCAGCGGCTCAACCACGAAGCTCATTGACGGTGTCGTCTACAGTGCCGCTGGAGGCGCACGCAAGATTACCCACGGCAACGGCCGGGCTACAAGCATATGGCCCGACGAGATGGGAAGACCCGAATCGATTAGCGTCCTACTAGATCCCAACGGAGCGATGAATCCAGATCCCAACGGTTCCAACTATTCTGCCTTCCTCACCAACTCTACACCGTTCAGGACAGGCCATTACACCTACGATGGCGCAGGCAACATCCTCTCCATCGGTCCCGGCACTGATGGCACAAGTGCCGACACCTTCGACTACGATCCCCTTTCGCGACTCAAGGCGGCAACGATCAAGTATAAGGATGCTTCAGACCAAGCGCAGAGCGACGATCTGACCTATACGTACGACTCATTTGGCAACATGATTGAATGGACGAGAGACGCTTCACAGGCGACCTTAAGCACGAGCACGGTGACCAATCGCCTTACCGCTGTCAATGGAGCGTCGAACTACTACGATCAGAGTGGCAACCTTCTAGGCGACTCGAGCAAGCAGTTTCTCTTCGATGAGCGCAACAGGCTCCTCGCTGCGGGAGAATCCTCAAAGACCTACCCGATAGGTCAGTACGCCTACGACGCCGTAGGGATGCGCTTCATGAAGGCTTTCCCCGGCAAGGGGGAGCGCACATTCTATGTGCGGGATTCCGGTGGCAATGTCCTGACCGAGTTCACGCTACCTACAGCAAAACACGACGAGTTCCTGCAGAAGGACTATTTCTACGCACTGGGTCGCGTCATCGGCATGGCCGAGGAAAAATCCCCTGGTCCCGTCCGCGGCCTTTGGGCAAGCAGCAGCTTTTGGCCCGCCAACGAGGAAGAGGAAATAGTAGCGGGTGGTTCGATCACCTTGAATTGGATTTCCAACATCGATCCCAACATTGCCGGCTACAGAGTCTTCCGCAGAACCGTCGGGTCCTATAGTCAGGTCGGTGGTGATCTATCCTCGTCAGCTACTTCATTCACACAGACGATAAGCTCAGGTCAACTTCAGGCGGGGGCTACTTACTACTACAAGGTTGCTGCTTTCAACTCATCCAGCTTGGAAGGGATTCCCTCCAAGAGCATGAAGTTCATGATGACCGAGCATTCGGATCCGGCATCCCCAAGTGGTCTGACTGTCGAGGCACGCGATCGCTCGGTGACCTTGCGATGGACAAGGAGTAGCGACGATTCAGGGTTTCTTACGGTGAACAACGTAGGGGATCCTGCCACCACCTTTCAGGGATACCAGGTCTACAGACAGAACTCCTCGGGGGCGTGGGTCAAGAGAAACCTCGTTCCACTTACGGAACCCGTGTTCCATGACTTGGCCGTCACACCTGGGACCTCGTACACGTATCAGGTTCGGGCTGTCGATACCTACTGGCAAGAGTCCCAAGGAACCACGAATGTCACAGGGCAACCTGCCGACTACGATCCGCCCGCACCACCAACTGGAGTGCGGGCGCTGTCTGGACCGGGGACAAATGAGATCACGATCGTATGGACTCCGTCTCCTGAGTCAGACGTACAGGAGTACAAGGTCTATGAGAAGGTAGGCGGCAGTTATTCGCTGATAGCATCAATTGCTGACCCGAACAACTACTATACGCATCACGATCCGAACTTTTCAGCAGGGGAGCACACGTATGCAGTTGCTGCTAAGGATGCGACCTCATACTCGGGACTGTCAACGGACGTGAAGGCCAGGCTGCGCAACGGTCTTTCTGTGCCCGGCTCCCAGGCGGCAAGCCGCTTCATGCGCTGGAGCGATCACGTGCCGAGTGCGTGGATCGCTTGGAGCAACGTCACCGGTGCTAGCAAGTACAGAGTCTACCGAAGAGATGACGAGCAGTCCTGGCCCGCATACTCGCCGGTGGGATACTTGAACCCGAACACCGGCCCCTTCAAGGACTACTCGGTGGAATCGTGCAGCGCCTATGCCTACATGGTCAGAGCGGCGGACCCCAACGGAGACGAATCCGCAGACCCCAACGACGAAATCTTCGTCGAACGCATCATCCGGCCGACAGCGCCCGTCGGGGATCCTGACCCTGATCCTCCCGAGATCTCAGACCCGAACATTGGCAGCATCACAGTGTCCTGGGATGGGGGGTTCATCGGAAACTGCCAGGTGGCGACTGATGGGTTCACGATCGTCGGATGGGTAGTGAAGACAGCACTTGAGCCTGACCCGAATCTCACAATCACGATTGACCCAAATGCCAGCACACCCCTGCCGCCCCGTACTTACCAGAACTGTGAGTATGTTCCCGGTCCTGGCGGTGACGTCGTGATCAACGATCCCAATATCAATAGCTGCATTTTCACATACAGTAGGCCCTTCACAATCAGCAATTTCGCTGTTATCGCTAAGCTCCGCAACAGCAACCACGCTGACCCTAACGATCCGTTGAGGGACTTCGATTCGTTCATCTCCAACGACATCTGCATCGCGATTGATCCAAATACGACCACTCCGCCCTGCCAGGACATCTCTGGCGACAACCCACCAAGTGGAGGAGGTGGTGGTGGCTGCCCACAGGGGTGTGAGGAAGAGGAAGGAGGGATTCTCTACCGGCCACATCCCGGGCACGGAAGCGCGCGACTTCGACCCAACGAGGTTGAAGATGACCTTCTCATGTACATGGCACAGTCGAGGCCAGGGGAGCCGAACACCGAGATATGTGATGTTGGTTGGGGTGATACCGTCGCGCGACTCGATGATGGGGCGCCTGGGCTCGGGTCGAGCATGCTAGAGGAACAACCTCTGTCGTCGGCTCAAGCAAATTCTCATGCTTCGAGCGAACTTTGGGACGACTCCACGGGCGCTACGTCTCCGCATCGCGTCATCGGGTCGCCGTCTGCGAAGCAATTCACCTTCTACTACTTCCATCACGATCACCTGGGAAGCGTCAGAGTCGTAACGGATCCGAGCGGAACTGCGACCGCGAAGTCGAAGTATCTGCCGTTCGGTGAGGAGGCCGTAGCGAGTTGGGGGAACAACACACATCAATATACTGGGCATGAGCGGGATGCAGAGAGTAGTCTAGATTACATGAAGGCGAGGTACAGTAGCCGTTCCCTGGGACGATTCCTATCGGTTGACCCAATAATGCAGAGGTCGACTACCCAGTACGCCTATGTCAACAACAATCCTCTTGCTTTCGTAGATCCTATGGGCTCCACTGCGCGCGCAATATCTACCGGTGGAGTTATCGGGATGATTGCAAGTGGCAATATGGCCAAGGGTGAAAACGGGACAAACTGGTATAGAGGTGGCAAATGGGTTGGACAGGCGAAGCTCGGAGGCGGAAATGGTGCCCAGGGAATTGGCTCTGGTCCGCTCGGGACGGGCTTTGTGGATTTGGAGGAGCTTGAGTTGTCCGATAAGGAAAAGGCCGACTTTCTCACCGCTGCAGAGGCCAAATACCGAGGGTTATTTGATTTGGTAGAAATAGATGACATGAGCCCTGTCCTTGATTCACAATATGATGTCTACGTAGTTTACGTTAGTTCGTTTTTGGCAGACCCAAGAGGTGGTCAGGATGCAGGATGGACCGATGCTGAGAACCGGACTATAACGATGTCAGCGGACTGGGCAAATAGTACAATCAAGGAGCTGGGAATATTCCATGCGCTTGCATCCATTGCTAATCCCCTTGCGCATGAAGTAGGTCATTGGTTGGGGCTCACTCATGCAGAAGGACCTACGCTCATGAATCCAGGGGTTCTCGCTGGAGAGAGAAGTAGGGCGTTTGATATCAGGCAACATCAATTCCTAAGAGATCTCCATAGGGGGCCTCGTTGCTGGTGGCAAAAGTAGGAGGAAGCGATATGCACGATAGTATCAGGAGGCTAGCAATAGCGGCGCTTTGTGGAGTTCTAGCACTGACTCGTGTGGGGGCGTGTGGTGAAGAGAAGAGTATCACCTCAAACCCAATTGTGGCGGTGTTTCTCCGACCGTGGACAACGAACGACTTCATGGAAGCACATCTGTCGAGTTACATTCCGAGATTCGCTCTCTATGATGACGGATCGCTCCAGTTGTGGCGGGCAGATGATAGGGGGCAATGGTCAGGTAAGCTATGCCACCTCTCGATTGGCGAGTTCGAGAGGCTGCGGTCTTTGTTTTCTGTGTCCGACAAAGATAGACGCCAACAGGGAACACATGATCTCATTCCTTGCATCATTGACGGACCTGCCGCGGCTTTGTACTTGGCAACAGGGACCGAGAAGGTGTACTACGTCCTGCGCGGCTATGGGGATAATAGTGGTAGCAGCCGTGAGGGCTCCTGTGCTCGTGCGGCGAGCCGTGTCCCCGAGATAGAGAGGCTCATTCAATACACACAGGAGTATGCTCCTGGGAGTTGTGTTTCCTGGGAACCAGAGAGATACGTCGTGACCCTCTTCCCCTGGGAGAGCAAGTTCGATGAGATGCCTACAGAAGTCGTTACTTGGCCGAACGAGTGGGTCGATGCTGAGTCTGTCGCCGTCGGTAAGAGCGAGTACACGGTGGAAGTGACAGGGGAGGTTGGAATGGCCATTATGAAATTACACGAATCGGAAGGAGGGTTCTATGCAGTGAGAGTCAGGGACAGGCTTTGGAGCGTGTTTGTGAAACCATTGATTCGTGGCCAACGTGAATTAGCAGGAGTTATGTCCGCTCTCGTGCAATAACAAGCGCTGGCGACGTCCTGGCTATTTGTATCGGCAGGGGCAGTGATAATGATCGTGTTAGCCGTGGGATGTACAAGTACGGTAATTAACCCGACACCCGGTCCCCGAGTTCTTCATCACGCAGCAGCATTCTCTCCGGTTGTCTCCTCCCCTGTAAAGACCGGCAGATCGTGACCGTTCTGTGATCCCCGTCCGGCGACCCGGCTACGCGGCGCCGACGAGTTTCTGGAGGATCTCGTGGCGGCGGGCGGTCACCTCAGGCTCGATGGGGATGCCATTCACGAGACGACCGCCGCCTACATCGCTCCCGAGGTGAGGCCAACTGTGAATTGGCTCGGCAATTGCGTCTTTTGACACAAAGGCGATATGCGCTCCCCATTCGCTGGGCAGGATCCGCGGCTTTCGGGCAGCCAACCGGCAGCGAAGGGGCAGGATTTCGGGGGTTTTTCAGGCCCCACTCTTCACCTCCCAGGTGAGATTCTGATCACCTGACCCTTAGAGAATAAGCCACTTACGCGATCGTCCCGCATGCGGCAGATCGCCTCGATCGGGCTGAAACTGCGATTTCGATGCCGCGTCCTGAGGCTTTTCTGGAGGTGCGATGCCGCGTCCTGGGCACTTTCCGGAGGGGGTATGCCGCGTCCTGGGGATCTTACGGAAGGGGCATGCCGCGTAATGGGCACTTTCCCGAAGGGCGATGCCGCGTCCTAGAACAACTCTTCCGCTGCTCCGAGGGGGAGGAGAGCATGCCGGTTACAGGTGGAGTTCCAACTCCGCAAGGTTGGCAAGCATCTCGGTTCGATACTTCTTGTCCAAGCCCGAATGCCGAACCAACTTCACCCAGAACCGCTCCGTCACAACTACGTCACAGTAGACGACAGCCGCAGCGAGGAAGTCTATGTCAACGAGGTCGCCAGGCTGTGCTTTCCGATCCCACTGCTGATCTCTCAGGGTGAAGAGTTTGGTTTCGACATCGGCTGTAGGTATGTCCGCGATTAACCCCATCAAACGAGCTGACCCCATACCGAAAACATCCTGAAGGCTCTTCCCGACCCGCTCCGCGGACGTTCTGAGACTCTCCTGAAGATGGAAGGTTAGAATCGCGGCATAGTGCCGCTGACGAACTTCCCGACTGGAGGCTCGCAACGCCTCGCGCCTCCGGTTCCACTTTACCGACCATCCTTGTCGATGTTCGCGGAGTAACTTGTTCAACCCTAGATCACCCGACTGTTCGTAGAGAAGTTTCACTCCTCTTGGAGACGACATGATCGCGTTAACCAGTTGAGCCATCCCTGGAGTAGATCCCAGTTTCTCAGCAAATTCCTTCTCAGGAATTCCGAAAGCGAAGTTCACGCCCATGCCAAACGGCCTTGGGGGCTCCCCGAGGTATAGTTCGCCAAAGAGATGCGCGACTGCTCGATCAACCTCAACCCGGCTGAGTGCATCGACCGGTGCGATCGAATGCCCCTGGGACATGTACGCCACGAGTTCTCCAAGGCCGGCTCGGCGGTCTTGTCGAGCTACGGGTGCCTCCAACAGATGCGCCGCTGAGAAGGGTATGATGGCGCGTCCGTCACGCCTCGCGGAATCCAGCTTCGATAAGACGTTGCGATACTCAGCCCGATCTGGCCGCCCGCGCAAGGCACCATGGAGATCGATCCACTTATTCTGGTCGAGATAGATGTATCGAGGAAGTTTGCTGGTATCCACGGTTCAAGAACCGAGCCATAATCGCCCTGGGGCTTCGCGTCCATATGCGCACCCATTGCGACCGCTGGTGCAGCTGTGGGCGCGTAGGATCCGAACGAACGATTCCTAGTTTATGAGAATCGCCATGCATGTGGCAGGTCACCTCGATGGCCAGAAACTGCGATCTCGATGCCGCGGGGACTGCTTCTCAGCTTCGCGGTGGACCTGACCGGCTTCAGCGCCGCCCGAGCCTCTGCTTCTCCGTACGGAAGAACCGCCTCCAGGCCGTGAACCCGGTGTCGTCGAAGGTGGCCAGCCAGGCGTAGGTGAGAGCAAACGAGAAGTGATTCTCCCCGGTCTTGATGTAGTGGTACTTTTGGGCCCCGGTCTCCTCGTCCTCTTCGAGTTTCTTGGCGTCGGCGGTCATCTGCTTGGCGAAGAGCTCGACCATCGGGTCGCGCCGCGGCAGGATGAGCTTCTTGTTGCGAACGGCGGCGCGCGAGGCATCCAGAGCGTCGGTGCGGTTGATGCTGACGCGGTTCTCGTGTTGGTCCCACTTCGGAAACCCGTGCTGGCCCTCGCTGAAGAAGCTCATGAAGACCGAGCCCGGGTGGCGCCGTGCGAACTCGGCCGTGGCGTGGGTCTCGGGCATGCCGTCGATGACGCACCGATCGACCTTGAAGCGCCCCATGAGGTCATCGAGCTGGTGGAACTCGCGGTAGATGTCCGGGTGGACGAGGTGGTAGCGCTCGAAGGCGTCGTCGGTGTCGTCCTCTCTGAGGATGACCACGTGGAGCGCCCTTCCGGTATCAACGCCCATCAGGCAGTGTTGCTCACTCCTGTCGAGCATCGGGGTGTCGGTGCACAGCTGCAGCACCGAGTTCAGGTCGAGCCGGCGCTCCACATCGACCCAGGGGATGCCGATCTTGAGCCGGTAGAATTGGTCGGGAAAGCGCGTGAGGCGGTACTCGTCGAGAATCTCGCCTGGGTCCATGCGCGAGGAGATGAGCTGTCCGATCTGGTAGCCGTGGATGGGCCGGTCGGGGTAGTCCGCGACCCACTCGCCGGCGGCCAGATCCAGCGGGGCGCTGCAGTGACGGCAGGCTCGGAAGAACGTCCCGTCGCCCGCCGGCAGGATGATGCGGACCTCCTGGTTGAGCTTCTTGGGGAACTCCTTGTCCAGAGCCGTCCACTGGTTGCACCTCGAGCACTTCACCGTCCAGTGCCGCTGGTCGCTCCTGCCGAACGCCTCATCGATGCCGAAGTCGGGTAGAGAAGGGTTCGACAGTTCGATGACCCGCCTGTAGTTGGAGTGCGCGAGCCGCTCGCGGGCCTTGGTCTTGGCCTCCGGGGTGGCTTCATCCAGCTCGTCGAAGATGATCATGTCGGCCGGGACGGACTTCAGACCCACCGGGGACTTCATACCGCGCAGGTAGAGAAAGGCGTCGCCGATTCTCTTGAGCCCCACGGCGTCCGTGTCGGTCATCATCCGCGACAGGAACGGGTTGTCGGCCAGCAACGGCCCGACCCGCGACTTGGAGAAGTCCGTCACCCCGCCCCAGGTCGGGAAGAAGTAGATGACGTTGAGACCGTTGAGGCAGGCGTGGATGGACCGCAGCATCCCCCAGACCGAGCCGCCGACCTGGGTGCCCTTCATCAGCACCAAGTGCGGGGAGGTGTCGTCGTAAAGACCGCGGAGGTACT